>TARA_R110002096_G_scaffold44524_5_pt1 | contig 43687 bp, 42 predicted proteins | sample TARA_R110002096 | Tara Oceans TARA_R110002096 (sample SAMEA4397295) | marine metagenome | biome: Polar Biome; feature: [DCM] deep chlorophyll maximum layer (ENVO:01000326); material: water (ENVO:00002006), including particulate matter (ENVO:01000060) such as... | depth 35 m
AAATCAAACTAGTTCGGGGTAGAGGATTCGAACCTCTATAATCAGTACCAAAAACTGATGTCCTGCCTTTAGACGAACCCCGAAGCCGTCGCTAATTGCTCAACGACGGCGACACTTTCACAACTTGAATGCGGCTTGTCAACTCGCTGAGCGCAAAAGGAAAGAAGAGGCGTAGGCAAATGTGCCTCAGCCACCATGCGACTCGTATTCGACAGTCGTGAACAGGGTTTTGCCGAAACAAAAAACGCCTCGGTTGAAACAACCGAGGCGCTTTGAGTGGCGAAAGACAGGCTTGAACTGTCGACTCAGGGCTTATGAGGCCCCCGCTCTACCGACTGAGCTACTCCGCCAATGGCCGCGAACACTAGAGGCATTGCCATTTCGACGCAAGTGGAATCGAGCGCTGAATGTGCCTCTGTAAAACAGATTTGAATCGAGCAGACCTCATCTTAGATAAGTGCTCGAATAGCGGAGTTGAATCGCCTTGGCGACGTCGCCTCACGTGTCGAAACATTGCTGTGATGGCCTTGGTCAGAAAATGTCAGTCCCAATGGCGTTGGTATACAATTCCAGATAGATGGGACTTTCCATTGGAATTGATCTTGGGACAACCAACTCGGTGGCAGGAGTTGCCACGCCTGAGGGCGTTCGTCTCGCTGCCGACAGCCGTGGCAATCGCGTGCATGCGTCGGTGGTTTCTCTTCCCGCGGGTGGTGGCCGAATTTTGGGCAACAGCGCCAAGGTCCGCAAAGCCACAGATCCCGCGCAAACCATCTACTCGGCAAAACGTCTCATCGGCCAGAACGTCCGAGCACCGCTTGTGCAACTCGCCATGGCCTCGCTTCCGTATCCGGTAGAGGAAGGCAACAATCAGCAGCCGATCATCGTGGTTGGTGGACGCCGAATGACGGTGCCCGAAGTTTCCGCGATGGTACTCACCCACCTTCGCCAACTCTGCGAAGAGCAATTTGAAGAAGAAGTTACCGGGGCTGTCATTACCGTTCCTGCGAACTTCTCTGATTCCCAAAGGCAGGGCACCAAAGAGGCTGGGCGTATCGCCGGTCTTGAAGTCATGCGACTGGTGAACGAGCCAACCGCCGCAGCACTTGCCTATGGCTACGGGCGCAGCATGGACCAACGCGTTGCGGTCTTTGACTTTGGCGGTGGTACCTTCGACTTTAGCGTACTTAAGATCGACTCAGACATTTTCGAAGTTCTTGGCACCGACGGCGAATTCTTCTTAGGTGGCGACGATATCGATCACATGATCGCCGAGTTTCTCGCGGCGCAAATGAATACCGCGCTGCACATCGATCCTCGGCCTATCCCTACTGCAATGAATCGATTGGGCATTGCAGCCGAGCAGATCAAGCAGTACCTCACTTCCAACGAAGCTGCCGGCGGGACCATTGATGGCATTGTGGTCAACGACTCGGGCAAGTCGGTTTCCGTCGAGTTTGAGCTCTCTCGCGAGCGCTTCGATGGAATGATCGAAGGCTATGTGGATCGAACGATCGACGTTTGTCGAAACGTACTTGCCAGCACCGGCCTCGAAGTTGGGGATATTGATGATGTCATCATGGTGGGCGGTTCCACCCGAATTCCCTTGGTTCGGCAGAGACTCTCCGAGTTTTTCTCAAAAGAGCCAGCAACCAGAATTAACCCGGATGAAGTGGTTGCGCACGGCGCAGCCATCCAGGCGGCAATGCTCGCTGGCGAAGTTCACGAGGGCGAGCGCGGCGAACTCACCGACGAACTCGCCGAGAATCCCATGCCGATTGACATGGGCATTCCCGAAGAAGGCGAAGTTAGCCAGGGCGGCGCCGCTCTGCTCCTCGATGTCACGCCAGCCACTCTTCGAATCGCGACAGCGGGCGGCTATTCCGAGCCCTTTCTCGAGAAGAACTCGCCGATTCCTATCGAGCGAACCAAACTATTTACGACAGCGCACGCAAACCAAAGCCGCGTCGTTATTGAGTGCTATCGCGGGCCCGCTCGGCGCCAAGACGAAAACGAGTTACTCGGCAGCATCGAGCTAAACGACATTCCGCCGGGCGAACGTGGCGAAGCCGAAATCGAAGTAACCTTTCGCGTCGACCCAGACTCAATCCTCCACGTTCGAGCACGAGACTTGCGAAGCGAGAATGAAGTTGAGGCGAAGCTGAATGTAATCGGTGCGCCGGTCTCAGACAATTTCCGAAGCACAATCGATTTGCCCGAAGGGCTATCGGAGAAGCAAGCTGCCAAGCTTCGCCAGAAGCACGAGAAAGAGCAGCAAAAGCTCGCGCAGAAGCTCGATAAAGAGCGTCTAAAGGCCGACAAGCAACGTGCTAAGGCAGCAAAGCGGGCGCAAACAGGCGAGGGTTGATCGGTGCGCCCTTGGACCAAACGCGAGCTTCTCGCCTATCTCGACCGCATTTTGCCAGCCCTCGAAGGCTTGGATCACTTTGAGCTGCTGGATGTGCCGCCAAATGCGGATGACAAGACCATCCAAGGCGCGTTTCACAATATGGCCGCCGGTCTGCACCCAGATCGACACCGCAATGTGCTCTCGCCAAGCCAGCACGAGCGCCTCATTATTGTCTATGCGCGCATCGCCGAGGCGTATCGCGTATTGCGCTCGCCCGAGCACCGCGAGGCCTATCTTCTCGAAGAGGCGAAGCGCAGCAAGAAAACCACCGCTACGATTCGCGCACCGCAGGGGACATCGTCGGCGCTGGCCCTACTCAGCCCCAAAGCACAGCAACTGTACCGACGTGCCATTGCAGCGAAGAACACCGGGGATACAGCAAGCGCAGCGCTAAATCTGCGAATGGCATTGGCAAAGCATCCGCAGAGCGGGTTTCTCAAAGAAGCGCTCAAAAAACTTCGCTAAGGCGTCTGCCTGCTTTGGCAAGCTCAGCTTGCACAACCTGTTTCTTGCCATTGCGCCTCTTATTTCTGGGGCTTTTTTCTCGGCCTTCTTTTTGCGGCCTTCTTTCTTGCGGCTTGGCGGCTAGGCCGATCCATTCATTGGCAGTTATTCGAGCATCAAGATGTCTCGCTTCTATCCTGCTTTTCTTGGATTGATCGATCGCCGGATGTCCGGCCACTCCCTAAAGAAAACGGCCCTGACCTCTTCCCATTGAGACTAGGCGGGCACGTGTGCCTTGAAGTCACCTTCCTCTCGCAGGTAGGCTGCCGCTCGTCATGAGCAACCTCCAATGAATCGGCGCCTGTTTGCACAGCGAGCCATCTTGGCGACATTCGGCCTAGTGGTGGCACTGCTCATCGGCGAGTGTGCCGTTCGTCTTACAGGGCTAGCCCCTGACATCGTTTACGTTGCCAAGGGCCGATATCGCCTATCGCACAATCCAAAGATCGGCTTCGAGCCGGTTCCCGGGCTTGAGTACGATGGCAAGTCCCTGCACTTTTACGACTACCGAGGTGCATCCAACTCACTAGGGTATCGCGATACCGAGCACTCCATCGCCAAACCTCCAGGTCGATATCGAATCTTGGTAATCGGCGATTCGATCAGCGCAGGCCACTTTATAGACAGCTTCGAGGATATGTATTCGACGGTCCTGGGTGCAGAGCTTAAGCAGCGCGGTCTTGATGTTGAGGTTCTCAACTTTGCGGTTTCGGGGTACAGCACCGAGCAGGAGGTTGCCACGCTGGCTGACCGAGGCTTGCAGTTCGACCCAGACCTTGTGCTCGTTGGCTATTGCCTAAATGACCGTGAGCGCAACGACGGCGGCATCTTGGCAACGCTAGTCAGTGAGGCGAAGGGGGTAAAAGGTGCTGAAACAGGGCGCTCTATCCTGCACAATAGTGCTCTCTTTCGCGTTCTCTGGTATCGAGTTCTGGGAATGCATAAAAACCGCCCCAAGCACTTCGGCACCGTCAGCGACGACATCGTTGGCGAATCATTCGCTTGGCTCAATAAGCTCTCTGGAAAGCATGGGTTTCGAACCATGGTGGCCGTATTTCCAGAACTAACAGATTTGACCGACTATAAGTTTGGCGCTGAACATGCGTTTATCGAAAAGCTTGCAGCCAACACAGAACTGCAAGTTGTCGACCTGCTTGAGCCCTTCCGTTCGTGCACGGGCAAGCTTTCACGCGACCGCTACCACCCAAACGAAAAGGGTCACCGATGTGCGGCCAATGCCCTTGCTGATGCAATCGAGCCGCTGGTGACGCCATGACCGCAATCCTCGGAATCTCTGCCTTCTATCACGACTCTGCCGCCGCGCTGGTCGTCGATGGCGAGATCATAGCTGCCGCCCAAGAAGAACGATTCACGCGCAAAAAGCAAGATGAGCGTTTCCCTGAGCATGCGATTGCCTATTGCCTGAAAGAAGCAGGGCTCGCAGCCAAGGACCTAGACTACGTTGGCTTCTACGAAAAACCCTACCTAACGTTTGAGCGACTGCTTGAAACCTACCTAGCCTTTGCGCCGGCGGGCTTTCCCTCTTTTGTTCGAGCTCTGCCTGTGTGGATGCGAGAGAAGCTGCACGTGCCTCGCCTCATCCGCAAAGGGCTTGGTGGTGACTATCGCAAGCGCATCATCTTCACCGAGCATCACGAGTCTCATGCTGCAAGCGCGTTCTACCCGTCGCCATTTGAAGAAGCTGCCGTTCTGACACTTGATGGAGTGGGCGAGTGGGCAACTGCAAGCATTGGGCACGGCAAGGGCAACGAACTCGAACTCATTCGAGAGCTGCGATTTCCACACTCCATTGGGCTGCTCTATTCAGCCTTCACCTACTTCACAGGATTTAAGGTCAACTCCGGCGAGTACAAGCTCATGGGGCTCGCCCCGTACGGTGAGCCAATCTACGCCGACCTTATTCTCGACAAGCTAATCGACCTGCAGGCCGACGGCTCTTTTCGGGTCGACCTCTCATACTTCTCGTATTGCCAGGGCCTGACCATGACGTCGCCGAAGATGAATGGGCTCTTCGGTGGGCCGCCACGCAAGCCAGAAACTCCGATCACTCAGCGTGAAATGGACCTAGCGGCATCAATCCAGCAGGTGACCGAGGAGATCATGCTGCGCTGCGCCCGTACCGCTCACGAGTTAACCGGAGCGAAGAATCTGTGCATGGCGGGCGGCGTTGCCCTCAACTGTGTTGCGAACGGGCGAATATTGCGCGAGGGCCCATTCGAGAATGTGTGGATTCAGCCAGCAGCCGGGGATGCTGGCGGCGCACTTGGTGTTGCCCTCTTTGCCTGGCATCAACTACTGGGCAACGCGCGCACGCCAAATCCGCTTGACTCACAAAGCGCCTCCTTGCTGGGCCCACGATTTGGCGACGATGAGATCAAGACTTTCCTAGATTCGATTGGGGCGGTCTACGAACATTTCGGAGACGAAGCCTCACTCTGCGAGAATGTCGCTGGCGTACTTGCTGACGAGAAGGTCGTTGGCTGGATGCAAGGCCGAATGGAGTTTGGGCCACGTGCTCTGGGTGGACGCAGCATCCTGGGTGACCCGCGCAGCCAGGCCATGCAATCGGTGATGAATCTTAAGATCAAGTTTCGCGAATCGTTCCGCCCTTTCGCACCATCAATCCTTGAAGACCACGTCGATGAGTACTTTGAAATGCGGCCCAACGAGCAAAGCCAGTACATGCTGCTTGTCGCCGATGTTAAAGAGTCGAAACGGCTGCCTGGGAATCAGGATGGCCTGATGGGGCTCGACAAGTTAAAGGCGCCCCGATCAGTGGTTCCTGCAATCACCCATGTCGATTACACAGCTCGCGTGCAAACTGTCGACGCTGCGCGCAATCAGCGCTACCACAGCCTGCTTTCCTCTTTTAACGAACAGACAGGATGCCCACTTGTGGTCAACACAAGCTTCAACGTACGAAGTGAGCCAATCGTCTGTTCGCCAGAAGATGCGTATCGCTGCTTTATGGCAACCAACATGGATGTTCTAGCGATCGAAGGCTTCGTTCTGCACAAAGACAAGCAGCCAAAGGCCCAACAACACGAAACCGAGGGCTACCTGGCCCAGTTTGAGCTCGACTAATGGGCCTTGTCGAAATTAACAAGGACCCAACCCGGTCGCAGCTGCGCTCGTTCGCGCTGATTTGGTTTCCCGCTTTCTGCGCGCTTGTTGGATTCCTACTTTTTCGTAAGGTGGGAACAACGCCAGCGTATGCCGTATGGGGCACAGGTGCGGTGCTAAGCGTCATCGGATTGTTGGTGCCGGCGTTTATGCGCCTCATCTTTGTCGGCTTAATGTACATAACGTTTCCGTTAGGCTTCGTTGTTGCACATATCCTGCTGGCGGCAATCTACTTTTCGGTACTTACCCCCATCGGGCTACTTACGCGGCTAACAAGCTACGACCCAATGGGCCGAGGTAAGAATAACACCAACTCACAAACCTATTGGGTGACTCGAGAAGAACGACCACCACGCAAAAGTTACTTCCGCCAGTTTTAGCGGTCGTTTGGTACTGGATTCCTGTTAGGTTGGGATGCATGGAGAGCAAGGAAGACAGAGACAGCGCGGCACAGATGGCCGAGCTAGCCGCAGATGGCCAACAGGGGTTCATTCGTGAACTCTTCGCCATGCTGCTACACAGTAAGAAGTGGTGGCTCACGCCAATCCTGATCGTTCTACTGCTCGTTGGCGCGCTTGTGATTCTAGGTGGCACTGGTGCAGCGCCATTCATCTACACAGTGTTCTAGGCCGGACGAGCACGCCCCCCCTCACCTCGAAGCTTTCGCTGAAGTGATTGGCGGTGTACCTGAAGAATCTTAGCCGCAGCAGTCACGTTTCCGCCAGCGGCAAAAAGAACCCGTGAGATGTGCTCCTTCTCTAGTTGCTTGAGGGAGCAAAACTCGCTAGCCACCTCTAGCTTCCCATGGGAGCCCTCGATCGACCGGTACAGAGCGTGGGGACTAACTGGCTTCTCGTGAAAGTCGAAGGCTCCTACACGGAAGGACGCAATAACGGCGTGCGCCGAGCTAAATTCAGCCGTCATAATTACACGCACATCCTCGGCGGAAGCCAGCAGAAACTCTACCAGCGAAAGTGCGGCGTGGCCGTCCAGGAAGAAGTTGACGACCGCGATCGCCGGACGATATTGCATCGTGAGTTCTTTGGCCTCCCGTATTGTGGCTGCGCAGAGCGGAGTGCGTCCTCTTTTTCGGAGATAGCTTGCAAGCTGCATTCGATCTACATGGTGAGAGTCTGCAATCAACACTTCCTCTTCTTCCTTCATTGGGTCGCTCTCCTTTGTAAGTTTCAAATCTGAGTTCACCTCTCTGATGGCAGCGAGCGTCCCCTCCCCTCTCACCACAGTCAACCTCTAGGGGCTCCGACTACCTAAGACAATATCTGATTCTAGCAACGGCAATCCGGCACCTAACGTAGCAACAATATGCTGCGTTCCATCTGCTGCGGAAATGCGGTAGCACCACAGTTGCCAACTCCTGGCACAAAAAAATAATCACAAGGAAAAGCAACAGTGAAAATCATCATCTCTCTCATAATTCTCCTAGGAACTTCTTCCATGGCTCTGAGCCAGGCCGAGGCTGGCAAGTACAGTACTATTGCCGCTGGTTGCGTCGCCGACGACAATGCAATTCAGGGCAATACCTATGACACAGGCGGACACGGTGTATTTGCCAGATACCAGAAGACAGTACGTCTCATTTGCAATGTTCAAGATCCATCCAGCCTTCAAGGCTACATCTATCTCTACTTCCGCTCCACGGTCGCCGATGGCACAGTGACAGCCAAGCTCAAATCCGCGGCATTCGGAAGTACCTCAACGACGACACACACCACGTGCAGCTCTGGCGGCGGAGGGGGCAGCTACGACAGTTGCTACATGTTCAGCAGCCCCGATGCGGACAGCCGGCATTACTGGTTTGAGGTAACAATCGCAAGAACCAATTTCACCACAGCAAACCCGGAGTTCCTTGGGATTCGAACCCAATAGCCTACCTCGAAAACAATGAAACCTAGGGAGAACCAGTCGAAGGCGTGCTGCGGAGGCTGGCTCGCCGTCTCCGCAGCTTCGGTATTTTCCCTATTGCTTATACTATTTATTCTGAGTCAGAAACTGAACCGGCCGCCCTCCGTCTCGGCTGACTGGACCGATAGCCAAGGCCCAAGTAAGCCTCGGATACGCGCTGCGCATACGCTACCCACGCCAACCCTCAACTCAAGGGCAAGTCGAGTCGACGGCCCCGCCTCCCCCATCTTCGAAGAAGCGTGCGCCGAGGACGTACTCCTCGCCCCCAACTGTAGCTGGGGGCCGCTAGTTCTCACTGGTATAAAGCAGCGTGCGGGCCTTGCTGATGTCTGGATGACGCTGAAGCCAGCGCTTGAGGCGTCCAGAGACCGTGTTGCCAGAAAGCTTATCCCGCTGTTTGCTGACATGGAAGCACCCATCGGTCATAAAGTAGCCATGAGCTTTATGGTAGAGGAACTCTGGGGCGAGGTTCCCTCGACCTTACAGGGGGCACTCTATGCATACTCCTACGGCGACCAGCGGGCCATCGTAGGTGCAGAGTTCCAAGAACTAGGGGAACTACTTTATCTACTTCGCAACGAGGAGAATCGTGTCTCGGATGAGATTCTGGCAACCATCCCAGCTGCCAGAGTCCAAGAACTCAGGGCCGATGGCACTCTCTCAGAATGCTCAATCCATCTGCGCTGCAATCCTCTCTCATCCCCTCTGCCCCCGAACCTCACCCTCACCCTCGAGCCCCCTCCCCAAGGCCACCTAGGGGCACTGCTGTTGCCTGCGAACAAATCTAACGGCTTTAGCACCACAGTCTTTGCAAATATCGAACCAGGAGGCCCGGCCGAGATCGCCGGCATAGAGAACGGCGACACCCTGCTTTATGTGGACGACATCCCAGGAATCGACGCAGCAGGATACGTTGAGTCTAAAGGTCCAGGCACAGTCCTTACCTTTGAGCTGCAAAGAGGCGCCGTGCCAGTTATCATATCCGCAACACTTATCGGCCGCTAGCACGAGCGGCCCAATAGAGAGTCGCTGATTAAGGCAACTCGTAAAACACCTTCAGCCCCCTCCCTGCCGCCATTCTACCGCTCTGCCCACGCATGCGATCAAGTGTGCTCCTGATGGAATGGCCCAAGCGCAAGCTAACCCCAACACGAAGACCGTAGGTGTCTACTGCGGCGTCTCACCATGTGGCCAGAAGAAGGCCGAGATCAATCGCTGACTTCGCGGCAACGGAATCAAGACAGGAACGTTGCTGGGTTCGAGGACAAGGCGAGTTCAGACACTCTCGAGTGGCCAGCCTTCGAAGAACTGCAGCGCCATCTTTGAGGGCACTAGCAGCCCTTAGATCTGGTGAAGCCCAAAAGGAGAAACTCTGCGACTGCGCCTTAGACGAGGAAGGACCCAAAGTCGCGACCAGATGAAGAAAAAGGCAAAGAGTGCACTTAGAACTGTTGCAGCTAGCATGGCGCCCGGCTCCTGGCTTCCCTTCCAAACCATAACCCAGGGCGCTAGCATGAAGAGTGCTGCATGTGCCCACCGATGTTTGCGCCTCTCAGATATCTCTGCATCGCGACACTCATGAGCCAGAAGCTCTCTCCTACTCACGCTCGCTGTCCTCTTGGCATACAGCCGTCCCAGAAAAAGAAGCGCCATATTAGCCGTAAGCATGGCTATGCGATCCAGCAGCGTTCCTGGTAGCAGGGTGAAGACGAGAAAGATGATGATAGTGCTAGCCGTTGCACTTATCCGTGACAGGTGTTCCCGGTGCTGAGTGTATTCTTCTGAGCTACTGACAGCACTCTCGTTTCGTCTCATAGTTCTCCTTCTTCCAGGCCAAACAGCACCGGGAACCAGCATTGCCAAACCATCGCATCATGATTCGCATCTCCCGTCGCCATCACCAACTGGTTTTGCGACAGCTTCAGAACCTCCATAGCGTCGCCACCCGCCCTCTCAAGCGCGCATCCCTGCTCGCCCCATAGCTTTAGTCCATACCAGCACTTCTGGTGGGCCTGCCCGAGTATCAGCCATCGGCCTTAACATCGTAATATACTAAAAGATTCTGGCGTTCCCACTGTGACCTTCCATGGTTCGGACCGAAATGTTATGCCCGCTTTATGAGCGCAATCGCAATCACTGGCTCCGGCGTATCGGTCCCCGAGTTCACGATCACGAACGAAGAGCTTTGCACAGGCTTCAACCAGTATGTGCGACTCTTTAACTCCGAGAACGCTGCCGCCATCGAGGCTGGTGATGTTACCGAGCTGCGAGAGTCCACCGCCGAATTCATTGAGAAGGCTTCGGGCATCAAGCAGCGTTACGTCGTCAACAAGTCCGGAATCATGGACCCGACGATCATGCGACCAGTGATTCATCAGCGCCCCGACGAAGAACTCTGTCACCAAGCAGAACTCGCCGTTGAAGCTTGCAAGCAAGCACTTGCCGAAGCCGGTCGCGTTGGCGAAGAAGTCGACATGGTTTTGCTCGCCTCTTCGAACATGCAGCGCCAGTACCCGGCGGTTGCCATGGAAGTGCAGAGCGCACTGGGAGCCTGCGGATTTGCCTACGATATGAACGTCGCCTGCTCGTCGGGAACGTTTGCAATTCAAGCGGCGGCCGATGCGGTTCGCAATGGCTCGGCGCGCTGCGCGATTGTCGTGGTTCCCGAGATCATGAGTGGTCACCTAAATTGGCGCGATCGCGACTCGCACTTCATCTTTGGCGATGGCTGTGCAGCCTTTGTGATCGAGCAACTCGACAACGCCAAGTCGGACGAAGTTTGGGAGATCAAAGACACCCGCGCTCTTACGCGCTACTCGCACAACATTCGCAACAACGGCGGCTACCTTCAGCGCTGCGAACCCGAGCGACGTGACGAAGACGATAAACTCTTCACTCAGCAGGGTCGCAAAGTCTTTAAGGACATCGTTCCACTGGCAACCAACTTCATCAAAGACCACATTGCATCGCAGGGTCTCACCGTCGAAGACGTATCTCGCTACTGGCTGCACCAAGCCAACGGCAACATGAACCGCCTCATCACCAAGCGCGTCATGGGCCGAGACACCACTCCAGACGAAGCACCGACCATTCTCGATGTCTATGGCAACACCGCAGGTGCCGGCTCAATGATCGCATTTCACCTGCACTCCAAAGATCTCGCATCCGGCTCGACCGGCGTACTTTGCTCGTTTGGTGCCGGGTACTCGATCGGCAGCGTTATTCTTAAGAAGCGCTAAGCACTAGCAGTGCGTGCGCTGCCGCTAGCTTTCGAATTCGATGAGATCGCGCAGGCGACCTCGTTCGTCTAGGAGCTCCGCAATCTGCGGGTGCTCGCGCATGCCTTCCGCGTAGCGCTCGACCAGAGCGCCAAGCCTCTCGTCGATCTCGCGAAGTTCTTCAAGCTTGTGCGCTTGCTCGGCAGTTCGATTAATTTGCTTATCGATGATCGAGTTGTGGTGCACACGAGTTTGCTCCGAGACATCGGCCAGCCGATGCGCAAGCGACTCGATGCCCGCATCTCGCTCGGCGTCAAAGCCTTTTGTCGAACCTTCAAATTTGAGTTCGCCAAGAGCAAATCGCAACGAGGCTTCGCGTTCGCGCCCCTTCTGCGCAACCAATTGATCGCTCCGGTTTAAGTAGGACAGCTCTTCGCGCAATTCGTTTAGTTCTTGCTCAACCTGATTGGCCTCGGCGAGAACAACGAGCAGCGCAGGCTCGGAACATCCTCCATCACAAATGCTCTCGGCGAGCTGCCGCATCACGTTGCGCAGTTGCAAGTCGTATCGATTTGCAAAGACATCCGTCGAGCGACCGTCATCTTCTATGATTGTAAGCTCGGAGGGCAGCCCCTCGATCGTTGCCTCACTGCCGCCAAAGCCGGCAAGCGTCTCGATACCAAACCCTCGTCCAACGACAACGCGACCGTCATTAAGACGCAGAGCACCTAAGAGTTCTTCCATCTCGGCACCCGTCTGCACTCGGTCTTCAGGATCTTTCTCAAGGCAGCGAATCACAATCTCGTCGAGTTCTCTGGGGATGTCTGCTTCGACACATCGCTGCGAAGGAGGCTGAGGCGGATCACTCATGTGAGCTTCGAGCACTGCCATTGGACGCCCAACAAAAGGAGTTTCGCCAGTGAGAAGCGCGTACGCGATGCAGCCCATGGCGTAGACATCCGTTCGCGGATCGTCATTTACGCCGCGAACTTGCTCTGGAGCGATGTAGGCCGGAGTTCCAAAGAGTTGCCCCTCCTTGGTGATTGCCATGTTCTCGAAGTAGCCAGGAGCTGTGATCTTTGCAACGCCGAAGTCGAGAATTTTGAGGGTATCGGGCCGCCCTGGTGGTTGTACGAGTACGAGATTTTGTGGCTTTAGATCGCGGTGGATAACCCCTTTGCTGTGCGCAAAGTTCACTGCCGAACTTAGCTGCCTAAGAATGGAGACCGCTCGACCTTTCTCAAGCCTGCCTTCGTGCTGCAAGCACTCTTCTAGGTTGGGGCCATCGGCAAACTCCATCGTTAGATAGAGACGACCGTCCTCAAGCTTTCCAAAATCGTAAAAGCTCACAATGTTTTCGTGCTGCACGCGATTGGTCGCACGAGCTTCGCGACGAAAACGGGCAAGGTGGCCTTTGTCACGAGCGAAGCGACTCTTAAGAACTTTGATGGCCTCGTGTCGGCCGTGTTCGAGATGCTCGCCGAGATAGACCTCGCCCATGCCGCCAGAGCCGAGTCGCTTGAGAATGCGGTATCGGCCATCGACGATCGTTCCGATCACGAGGCGACTCCGAGCTGCATCCAAGCTTGTCTAAACTGCATGACCTCGGCAATTGTACCAACACAGCGTGCATAGGTCCGCAAAACTGACCGCGCGAAATGCCCTAGGCCGCTCTGCAGATTGGCCAGAGCCGCTGTAGTCCCAATACCGACCTACTTTAGGCTTCTCAGCAGAGCCTTCCACTTGGGGTGGCTGTGAAGACTCGAGAAATCCGAGTCGTTAGCGAGTTCTTCGGGGTCTGAGAGTCCGTGCTCCACGGCGTGCGCCAGCATTTCAAATGCACGGTTCGCATCGCCCATCAGCGCATAGCAGCTCGCCCCATTGTAAAAATCGTCGAGCGAATTGGCATGGCTTGCGTAGCCTTCCGAACAGCGTTCGAAATGGTCTTGGGCAACATCCGCTGCTTTTTGGTCGCGCGCAAACGCCCCCATCGTCAAGTGCGCTCCGGCAGCTCCCAGGCGCTAACTTCAAATGCGAAAATATCGACGCGGTGATCGATAGACCATACTAAGAACTGTTCTGGCGCCATGTACGCAGGCGAACCTACGAGTTCACTCACGGTTTCGGTGGCACCGGTGTTTACGTCAGGACAGGCGGCAGAGCCAGCCGCCGCCTGCCCAAAGTCGCAAACCACGACCCGCAGTTTCCCGTGATGGCTCTCCACCATGACATTGTCGGGTTTGAAGTCGCGATGAATAATCCCGCATCGTGCGCTGCTTGCATTCCACGAGCGGCTTCACTCAGCGCCGAGAGCAACTCGCGTTGTGAAAGCACTCGTTCGCGGAGTGTTTCGCCCTCGATCTTTTCCATCGCGATGTAGACAAGTTCACCATCGCTATCAACTTCGTAGACCGTGCACACATTGGGATGGCAAACCTGCGCATTGTCTGCGCTTCTTTAACCAGCCGCGCCGCCCAGTCGGGATGGTCTCGGCGCGTCCCAAGCAGCTTGAGTGCGATCTCGCGCTGCAAACGAGTATCGAGCGCCGCGTACACCCTTCCTAGATTTCCCACGCCGAGCAAGGACTGCAACTCAAACGGGCCCACTCGCGTACCTGGCTCAATATCGGTGATGTTGGCACTCGGCTCGACACTGCCTCCTAGTTGGCTTCCCTTTAAGAAGAACGCCATGGTTGATAAGCAATCCTCGCAATCGTCCAGGTGCGTTCGAACCTCCTCGTTCTCGTCTTCGCTAAGTTTGCGATCAAAGAATGCAGCGAGTTCGATGCTCGCAGGGCATTCAGAAATCGCAGTCAACATGAGCGGAGCATAGATCACGGAGCGCAACGTGTACCGAAAAATTCGGTGCCGTAGACCTATGGGGCTGCAAAACTGACGGCGCGAAATGTCCTAGGCTGCTACAACTCGTTGCATGCACAGAAGCGCAGCGCTCCTCTCTTTGGGCCTTGTCTTTGCCGCTTGCGGTGGGTCTGGCGGCAAGGCTCGTACCTACCAAGCACCAACGGCCGAGCAAGTTGTACAGACTCTGCAGGAGCGCCAAGCGCAGGCCACAAACTTTACTCACGAGAGCCGCATGGAATACTGGGTGAAAGACCAGCGTATTAAGACGACGGTTTACGTGATGGGTGAGCGCGGCGCTAAAGTGCGCTTTAACGCCCTCAATCCCACCGGCGGTGATGTTGCTGCCGACCTTGCCTGCGACGGAACCGACTTTGCGTTTGTCGACTTTAACAAGAACTGCCAACTCACCGGCCCGTGCACCAAGAGGGCTATCGGCCAACTCTTGCGCGTGAGTCTCGAGCCCGATGACTTTCTCTTACTCGCCATTGGTTCGACCCCCATCATTCCTTTTGACGATGGCAAAGTGACTTGGAAGGCCAAAGCCGCTCAAGAGGTTCTCGACCTCACCACAAGCGATGGCAAGTGGCGCCAAAAAATTATCTTGGATGGGCGCGAGCAGCGGTGGGATGTGCTCTCGTCAACGGTCTGGGGCGAAGACGGAAAAATCGAGTGGGAGCTCACCAATAAAGAGTTCTCCGACATGAAAGCCGACGATGGCAAAGCCATGCGCCTTCCCGCCAAGACGCGCTTCGAGCAACCAAAAGAGAAAGCCGATTTAACAATTCGCTGGGACGCACTCCACGTCAACACCGAACTCGATGCATCCGGCTTCATAATGGGTCCTCCTGGCCTGCCCCAGTGCCAGTAGTGCACCGATAGGCGATGTCGAATCTTCCCGAAGAGAACTTGCTCGAAGTTCGCGACCTGGTTGTCGAGTTTCAGACCAGCCGTGGGCTCTTGCGTGCCGTCGATCGCATCTCGTTCTCGATCCCAAAAGGCAAGACGCTTGGCGTCGTTGGAGAGTCGGGTTGCGGCAAGAGCGTCACCGCTCTTAGCATCATGCGGCTCATTGCCGACCCAGGCCGCATTCTGGGAGGTCCGATTCGCTATGAGGGAAAGAACCTCCTCGATCTTGGCCAAGATGAGATAAGAAAAATTCGGGGCAACAAGATCTCGATGATCTTTCAAGAGCCCATGACCTCGCTCAATCCGGTGTACACAACCGGCGAGCAAGTTGCTGAAGCCGTTCGTCTGCACCAGGGCAAGAGCCGCAAAGAAGCGCTCGATGTCGCGATTGAAATGTTTCGCCTGGTGGGCATCCCCTCCCCTGCCGAGCGCGTTCGCAACTACCCACATCAAATGTCGGGCGGCATGCGCCAGCGGGTCATGATCGCCATGGCCCTGGCCTGCAAACCCGACCTGCTAATCGCCGACGAGCCAACGACGGCTTTGGACGTAACGATTCAGGCGCAAATTCTCGAACTTCTGCGCGAACTGCAAACCAAGATGGGTATGAGCATTATGCTCATCACCCACGACCTTGGCGTCGTCGCAGAAACCTGTGAAGAAGTGGTTGTGATGTACGCTGGGCGCATCGTCGAGAAAAGCCCAGTTGAGGCGCTGTTTCGAGCGCCAAAACATCCGTACACGGCAGGCCTCTTGCGCTCGGTCCCCGGTGCGTTGGCGGAAAGCGGCGAGCCCCGCGATCGCTTGCAAGAAATTCCTGGCATGGTGCCACCACTTCACGATTTGCCCGAGGGCTGCAAGTTTCAAGATCGCTGCAGCTACGTGACCGAGGCGTGTCGCGATACCGAGCCCGAGCTTGTCGCGATCGGCAACACCGAGGTTCGCTGCCATCATCCGCTAGAGGAGCCAAGTCATGGCTGATCCGCTCGTTCGCATTACCGACTTGTGCAAACACTTTCCGGTCAAAGTTGGCTGGCCCGCTCCAACTGAGAAGACTCCACTCACCACGCGAATTGCGCAAAGCTTGAAGCGCCGCAGTGCCACGGTAAAGGCCGTAGACGGCGTTAGCTTTGACATCATGCCCGGTGAAACCCTTGGCCTTGTTGGCGAGAGCGGATGCGGAAAATCCACATTGGGACGCACGCTGCTTCGGCTTCTCGACGCAACCTCGGGCAAGATCGAGTTTGAAGGACAGAACCTAACAGCGCTTAGCCAAAGCGAGTTGCGCCCACTTCGTCGCAACATGCAGATCATCTTTCAAGACCCTTATGCATCGCTAAATCCGCGCATGACGGTAGGCGATACCATTGCCGAGCCACTAGAAATATTCTCACTAACTAAGAATACTACCGACAAGAACGAGCAGGTCGCAGAACTTCTGGAGACGGTTGGCCTTCCGCAAGATGCACACTCTCGCTATCCGCACGAATTCTCCGGTGGTCAGAGGCAGCGCATCGGCATCGCACGAGCGTTGGCGGTCAAGCCAAAGTTCATCGTTTGCGACGAACCCATCTCGGCACTCGACGTTTCGATTCAGGCACAGATCGTCAATCTCTTACAAGATCTTCAGCAGCGCTCCGACCTCACCTATCTCTTCATCTCTCACGACCTTCAAGTAGTTCGACACATCTGCGACCGGGTCGCCGTGATGTACCTCGGAAAGGTTGTAGAGATTGCCGATGTGGCGTCGCTCTACCGCTCACCAAGGCATCCCTACACCAAAGCACTGCTCTCGGCCGTCCCATTGCCAGATCCATCCGTCAAGCGAGAACGCGTCTTGCTTACGGGAGATGTGCCAAGTCCAATCGATCCTCCTACAGGATGCGCCTTTCACCCACGTTGTCAGGTCGCAAACAAACCTCCTGCGTGTTTCCACGAAGTCCCCAAACTTCGTAAACTTGGAGTGGCACACCAAGCCGCCTGTCACGTCGCCGAAACCTAGGGGACACGCTGGCACGCATTTCTTGGTCGAGCAAGGACTGCAATGACCACCAAGATCCTCATAATCGATGACGACCAATACACTCGACAGGTCTTGGCAAAGATTCTCGTGCGAGACAGGGCGCTGGCCCGTTACAAACCGCAGGTTATCGAAGCGGCGGATGGAGAAGCGGGAATCCAAGCGTTTCTTGAACACAAACCACAGCTCGCCATTGTGGATCTCTTTATGCCAAAAATGGATGGTTTTGCCGTGTGCAAGGCGCTTCGAGAAATTGCATCGCCAGCCGAGTTAACCATTGCCGTTACTAGTGGTGTTTACAAAGACCCAAGCATCGCCGCCAACCTTGAAAGCGAGTTTGGCGCACGCTTCTTTGCCAAGCCCTACCAGCTAAAGAACATTGCCACGTTTGTCGCCAAAGCCTTAGCCCCGCCACCAAGAGCTGCCACCGAGCCGTCAGCGGCAAATGCGGTGGCGCCAAAGGGCGAACTCAGCCCAGAGGTCACCGCAGCGCACCTTTTCTGGAGTCTTATGGAACGCGAGGCGACCGGGCGTCTGGTACTTCGCAAAGGTCACGTCGTTCGACAGATCGAGCTCTTTGTGGGCCACCCCGTCAAGGTGACAACAAACGTCAGAGAAGAAACCTTAGGGAATTTCCTGGTCCTCCGCGGACGAATCGACAAAGAAACGCAACGAGCAGCCATGGCTCGTGCAGCCGGTACTGGCAAACGCTTGGGCGAGACGTTCATAGCGATGGGCGTGCTAACTCCGCAGTCCCTCATCTCCGAACTCACTGCACAAACTCGATTTAAGTTGGCCAATGCGCTTCGATGGACCGATGGCGAGTGGGTATTTCAGGACGGAGCACCGCGAAACAGTATGAGTAACGCTCTCGACTTCGCCGAAGTCATCGTTGCCGAGCTCGCGAAAACCACCCAAGTGCAGTCCCCCACTGCCGCAATCAAGGACCTTGCCCACAAACCTCTCTCGGGAAACAAGCGGGGCTCGGCGCTTCTAAAGCAAATTGCCCTATCGATCTCGCCACAATTTGCAAAGCACTTCCGTGCTGACATCACAATCGAGGAACTGCGCCTTGCAGGTGTAAGCCGAGCCCACATCTATCGAAGCTTGGATGTTTTACAAAGCTGCGGTGGATTGCTTGTTGGGGCCGCCGACTCGATTCCCGTGGCCATTGCCACTGCCGAGAGTGAAGCAATTCAGCTAGCAGAACTCACCAACACCAAGGTCGCCGATGTTGCAGAGGCCAATCTCTACGCGGGGCTCTTTGATCACGAGCCTCCTGCGGGAGCGCGCAGTGGGTCTCATCCAATTGACCAACTTGGCACAGAGCAGCCTTGGAAGGCCAAAGGGCCTTCGCCAGCGAACGAGACGGACTACGGCAGCGATACCATCGAGGATATCGAGATTACGCTTTCGGAGTCCGAGGCAGATCAGAACTTTGATGAGGACAGTGTAGTTAGCGTTAGCTTCTCTACGATTGGCCCAGACGAGGGAGAACTTGCCAGACGTCACGATCTTTTGCAGGAGTTTCTGCGAATTCATGAGACATCGCTGTACGAGGTTCTCGCGGTTTCGGCGACCGCAACATCGGCACAAATCCAAGCCGCATTTGACACGCGCTCGAAGGCGTTTTCAAAAACCGTCTACACAGCAAAGGAGCTAGGAAGGGACTATGCCAAACTCAACATGGTCCTCACCTCCTATCAGCAGGCCCTCGATACGCTTTTGGACCAGAAGGAACGCCAGCGCTACGACGACAATCTTTACGCCGCTACGCAGGACCTTCCAAACGCTCCGTCAATGAATGCAGGCATTGCGTTTCAAGAGGCAGAAGAATGCCTAGCCTCGAGCAACTACGAGGGCGCCATCGCTAAGCTGCAAAGTGCCATCGCGATTTCGCCAAGCGAACCGGCGTATCACGCAACCTTGGGTTGGGCGCTATTCCTTCACGGGGGACAAGATGAACTCGCAGCCGATGCGGCGCGTTCGCATATCAATGAAGCGCTGGCGATGGCGCCCGACTCGGGCTTGGTCCACGAGTACAAAGGCTTGGTGCACGCAAAGCTTGGCGACGACCCGGAAGCTGCGCTGCAGCACTTGTTGAAGGCACTTGATGCCGACCCAAGGCGAGTTGGCGCACTGGCTGCCATCGAAGCTCTGTACCTAACTCGCGGTGAACACCGGCAACTCGATCAACTTTACCGGCGATTGCTCTTTCACATCGGCCAACGAGCGACAGCAGAGGGAGCGGTGCTCTGGCGCCGAATGGGCGATTTGCACAGGCACTACCTCCGAAGCCCAGACCAGGCGTTGATTGCCTACCGCGAGGCGCTAAAGCGGTGTCCTGAGGATGCGGAGCTTAAGGCTCTGTGCAACGAACTCGCCACCGGCGGCCTGGGCTCCTTCTTTGAAACTACCGATGCACTACTCTCCCAATGGCGAGACGCTCCAACCAACTTCGCGCCAATCGGAGCGATGTATCAATTGGCAGCGGAGAGCAACCAATTTGATGGACAGCATCTAGCCGCCTCGGCCCTCACCCTCGCCAATCAGGCGACGGTAGAGCAACAGGAGAACTATCAGCGCTTTCGCCCGAGGTTCTTACTTCGAGCACAGCGCACGGTGGACAACGAGGCATGGGAACAACTCTTACACAAGGAGGATTACTCGCTAATTGGGGCACTATACGCGCTTCTCGCCGACGTCATCGCCGAGCTTCATCCGCAGAAGCGCGCCGACGAAGAAGTTTCTCAGGCGGATGAGCTTTCCAATGCAACGCTCTCAGAAGAATTCCGCTCAACACGCACCTACGTAGCAAATGTATTGGGAGTCCCCGAGCCGGTTATCTACTCGCGGGTGGACTACGGCCAAGAAATTCATGTGGCCTCGCTGCCAACGCCGGTTCTTCTCGCCGGCTATGATGCGGTAACCTGCACTGACAAACTGGAGTTGGCCTGCCGGCTTGCGCGCGCGATGAGCTACCTAAAACCCGGCCGAGCGATTGCAGCTGGGTGCCCAAGCCGCGTTCTGAAACATGCGATGATGGCCTGCTACTCACTGGGAGCACCAAGCGCCAACATTCCCGATCCCGATGGCAGCGTTGCGGAGTTTCGCGATGCCATTTTGCGGCTCGACCAGACAACCCAGTACCAAGCCCTCGAGTTGGTGGCCCACATTAGCCAAGAGCAACCTTCGCTAAACCTAAGTCGCTGGACCCGAGTTTTGGCAAGAACAGCCGACCGCTGTGGATTGCTGATTTGCGGGGATTTGGCAATGAGCATGGCTTGCCTGGGCCAGCCCCTTGGCAGTGCGCCCGGCGCTGAGCTTCTCGAGTTCGCCCTATCCTCCCAGCACATGCGCCTGCGTGCTGCGATGGGCCTGTCCATCAATGTGTAATGCCCCATTTTCCTGCATAGTTTCAAGAGATTAGTCTTGAGAGCCTGCCCTGCGGGGTGACTTCGTGCTACGACGTTGGGCATGGCGGATCAGGGTGTACAAGAGAGCGATCTAATCTACGACTGGAACTCGGTTGAGAAGAGTACGACGCTTTCTCCGAACCGAAAATACGTCTTTATGGATGAGACGCTTCGCGACGGAATCCAATCGCCATCGGTTGTTGATCCAAGCATCGAAGACAAGATTCGCTTCGTCGAACTCTCTAGCGAGCTAGGCATTCACCACATCGACATCGGGCTGCCTGGCGCTGGTCCGCGAGCTGTCGAGGACTGCAAGATCCTCGCGGAAGTCATTCGCGACAGCAAGTTGCCCATCAAGGCATGTTGCGCGGCCCGCACACACATTAACGATGTGCGTCCCATCGTTGAGATCTCGCAAGAAGTCGGCATCGAGATCGAAGTGATGGCCTTTATCGGATCATCGCCAATCCGAGCCTACGCAGAGAACTGGGATCTCGATCTCATGCTCAAGCGCTCGGCAGAGGCGATTGACCTCGCGGTTTCGAACAACCTTCCCGTCACCTACGTGACAGAAGACACGACACGTTCAAAACCAGACGTGCTGGCTACCCTCTTTCGAAATGCCATCGAGCATGGCGCGCACAGGCTCTGCCTCTGCGACACCGTTGGTCACGTAACTCCCGATGGCGTTCGCAACCTCATCAAGTTCACGCGAAACATCATCAATGGAATGGGCCGCAAGGACATTGGCATTGACTGGCACGGCCACAACGATCGCGGCCTGGGTGTTGTAAACAGCATCTTCGCTATCGAGTTTGGCGCCGATCGAATTCACGGAACCGCGCTTGGTCTAGGCGAGCGAGTTGGCAACGCGGCTCTCGACCAAATCCTCCTCAATCTAAAGCTCCTTGGCGAGCTTGAAGACCAAGACCTCAGCAAGCTTCTTCTGTGGTGTAAACTGGCTTCTACGGCCACCCACGTACCAATTCCTCCGCAATACCCACTTGCGGGCAGCGACGCATTTCGCACCGCAACTGGTGTTCATGCTGCCGCCATCATCAAGGCCGAGAAAAAGGGCGATGCCTGGCTTGCCGATCGCATTTACAGCGGTGTGCCCGCAGGTATGTTTGGCAAAGAGCAAGAGATCGAAATCGGTCACTACTCGGGTGAGTCGAACGTCATCTACTGGCTCTCCCAACGCGGCTTCGAACCAAAGCCCGAATTGGTCAAAAGCCTTTTGGGCGCAGCAAAGCGCGGCAATCGAGTTCTAACGAGCGAAGAGATTCGCCAAATCATCATCGAACACGGCGAACAGCCGCAAACTCCCCCGACAACCATTCTCTAGATCCAAGTTTCCTTCCCCACCGCGCGTGCTTAGCAGCATTCGCATCGACAGCAATCCCTAACCTTAGGCAGTACGTTATGGACGCAAACAGCAGCGGCACCGGCAGAGTAAGATTCGGTTCCGATAAGAGTTTTACCGGAGTCAAAGTATTTTCGGCAACGATGATGGCCGATCGCGCTCGACTCGGCGACGAAGTCACTAAATGGATTCAGAGTAATCCATCGTGCCAGGTACGAGAAATCATCGTTACACAGAGTAGCGACGAAGCATTTCACTGCCTCTCGATGACAGTTTTCTACTTCGATTCAGAAGCGTAAGTTCGCCGTTCCAAACCGCGGCGGGTAACAATCCACTCGTCCCCCGACGCCGTTGGCTGAAATGCCGTGGTGTCTCGCCCAAGCCCCTGCGTCGTGCTTTGCCACTCAGGGTGCACACCATCTCCGCGAAAGGCGCCGTACATCGTGGCGGCTCGCAGCGTTGTGCCGTCCCAGTGCAAGCCGCTTGGATTGATCCAGCCTTCGCCAAGAGGCTTGGCAACTACCTCATCGCCCGACATCACCAGTCGAATCACGCCGGCCTTGTACGTGCCGACAAAAATACCATCGTCAGCCACCGCTAGAGCCATCACCCAATCATCGGGAAGCTCGCCACTGGCAACTCGGTAGCGCGTAACCACCGAACCGCGGATGTGAAAGACGCCGCGTGTTGTTCCCAGCCAGTCGGCACCGTCATGGCCTTGGGCAACCGCCCAGACGTTGCCGGTGAGCAAACGCCCTTTGCCTCCGACTGCGTGCACCAACCCATCTTCGACGCGAGCCGCTCCGGTCGCAGTTCCGACAAGAACGCCACCAGTGCGTAGCGCATCAAGGGACATGACGTGATCCGATGGAAGACCTGTCGCTTTGTTAAAATGCGTCGTCTGGCCACTGTGATAGCGGGTGAGCCCGGTCGAACTACCGATCCACAGCGCTCCACTTTTGGCATCAATGGCCAAGGCATTGACGTGCGGATCTCCACTTTTGTGCACCGTACGAATACTTCCGTCGGAGCCAAGCTCTGCGACACCTTGGTCAAAGGTTCCAATAAAGCTGCGCTTACCGTCGCTAACAAAGGCAGCGATGTCATTTGCAGGCAGGCTCTCCTCCAAGCGGGCTGATTTCCATTTGGAACCTCGGCGAATCCATAGCGCATCCTGAGTTCCGACGCAGGCGACCTTGTTTTTCTGCCCAACCGAACGAGCAAATCGGTCGCTCGGTGAAGTGATTCTCTTTGCGGTCCCAATCGGCTGCAAGCCTTCGCCAAAACTCGCGGCGTGCACCTCACCGTCGATCACAGAAAAACCCCGAATCGAGCGAGACGTTGTGTGCGGCGTTCCAAGCCGCATCGCTCCCGACTCGCCGCCAATCCACAAGGTGCCGCCATGCGACGTTAGCGCCCAAAGCACCGTATTGCGCGCAACATCCAAACTTTGAATTCCCGCGTTATCGGGCCCTAAATGCCACAAACCGGCGCCTGCGGTGGTCCACCACAGGTCTCCCTCATGCCTCTCAACAGCCGTGACTCTTCGCTCGCGCGGTGTCGTTCCAAGGTGTATCGACTGCGCCTTTCCATCCGTGATTCGCAAAAGCCCTTGTCCCCAGGTGGCAACGACAATCGCGTCTTTCTCGATCAGAATATCTCGTATGGGCTTGGTTTTGACGATGGACGTTTTATCGACAAGGCCGCTCGCAATCGAAACTTTGGCGAGGCCCAAATCGGTGCCAATCCAAAGAGCGTCCCCCGACACAGCCAAGGCATGCACCTTTGTTCCGGGGAGCCCATCGAGAGCGGTTAGTCGGCGCTCTTCGCGGCCTCTGGCATCAAGAATCACTAGCCCTCCGCCGCTGCCGGCAACCACCCGCCCATCGCGCAACGGCTCGCATGCGTCAAATTCGGACAGCGCCGTGTGCACGCCGCCGGCCCAAGCGACACTTGAAATCGAAGCGACCGCGATGGCGACGACGAACGAAGTGTTAAGAACGCGCGAGGACAAGCGAGAGCGATTCGATCTCTGGGAATCGAGCACTAGAGAGTCTCCACGGGAACAGTCACTTCAAGAACTCGTTGGTTTAGCGCTTGGTCGGTAACAACCACACGCAATTTCATGGTCTCGCCAATGGCCTGCGGCGCTTGCAGCGTCTTGCGAAACGAGCCCATTTCTTTGCGATACAGGCGATGGGTTTGGCCCCAAGGCAAGAGCACTTCGACGCGCGATGCATCGAGAGCCACAGCCCTCCCCAACTCGGCGGTCTCGGCAACGGCGTCCTGTGCAACCATAATCCGAAAGCGATTTCCCCGCAGCTTCACGACTCTAAGAGAAACACTTGGAGGCGAAGTATCGACGGTGTATGGCAGGCGCATATCCTCAAGTTCGCCGTTCGCATGCTCCACCGTCACGCGAACCCAGTAGCGTCCATCGGCGGTCTCGGGATCAATTAGGAAGCGCGCAATCCAGGTCTGAGACTCGGCGTCGTAGTGCGCGAGCTTTGTATCGCCAAAGGGGAAGACAAGGACGACAGAGCGCGCATCGGCTGGTGCTGGAATCCGAACTTCCGGGTCCCCTGGCTGAATGTGGTCTGGGCTAAGACTCGCTTGGCGACCGCCTAAGTTATCGAGGTCGTGCCCAGTAACGGCAGGCGCGTTTTGTGCCACAAGCTCGTCCTTGTTCTTGGCGTTGCGACGCTCAATCTGATGTTGCTTGTAGGCCTCTTCACTCTCGAGTACCAAGAGCGAGGTGTGCTTGCTAAGAACGCCAAAGTCGCGACTTAGCGCGACGATGTCCTCCTTTGCACCATCTCCGCTCTCGAGACGAGCAATTTCGTGCGTGGCCCACTGCTTGGGCACAAGCTCCGAGTACTCACTAGCCGAAGCCAACGAAATCTTCTGCTCAATTGGCCCCGATGGCGCTATCGCCGTGAGCGATACCGTTTTTGGCATTTTGCCCTTTGGGGCCCTCACAACAACCGTGAGGGCATCTCCTGCAAAAAGCGTTCGCGAGGCGCCCGGAAATACCCTTACATCATCGGTGCCTGCAAGCCGAACATTTTGCATGCGCGTTGCCGTTGCAGAACGAGCGAGAAAGAACGCATCTTTTCGAGCTTGTGTGCGAGTGCGCGGCCGCAACAAGCGACCTCCTTGCACGCCACAGAGTTCTTCCCATAGCTCGGTCGAAGCGCCACGCCCGACAAGCGCAGCGTGCACCGGTGCATCGCCCAAAGCCGCAACAATAAGATCTGCTTGGCTGGTTTTGCCCCACGAAGGAGTTCCGTCGCCAATGTAGACAATCTGCGGGGTCTTGGCCTTCGCGGCAAGTCTTTGCGCATGAGACAGCGTTGCTCCGAGATCGCTTGCTCCATCAAACTCTAACTCGTTAGCAAATTTAAGAGCCGCGCGAACGTTGGCATCGGTTGCCGGCACCATCGTGCCAACGCCGCTCGAGCGCGCTTCGATATCGTGGGCGAAGAATGCAAATCTGTCTTGAGGGCCAAGCTCAGCGAGAAGAAGTGAGACCAGTTCGAGGGAGAGCCCGCGATTCTCTAGTGCGCTTCGCGAGCTATCCATGGCAATCACCAATTCTCGAGGTGCGCCTGAAGTGGCCTTCGATGCCTCCATCGTGGGCCGTACTCGCACCGCACGATAGCTGTAGTCGCCAACCGTTGCACTCACGCTTGCCGGAACCGCAGTCTCGGGAAAGGCCAAAATCACGTCGGTGCTCCTCTGCATGTTGCGCTCTTCGCTCACAAGGTTGCCATCGAGATACATCGCAAAATGCCCGACAGGGTTTTGCTCGGGTGGTGTCGCCAGGTAGCGATACTCGTAGCCTTCTTGTGCTGGCGTTAGCGGCGCTGCATACCGCAGCACAACGCGCTTCTCACGATTTGCCTCAATAGGAAATACTCGCAGTTTAAACCAACCACCCTGCTGCCACTCGAGCAACGCTGGATCTTGCATCTGATCGACAATTGATTCGTAGACTTTGCGAGCCTTCACTCGCTCCACAAATTCGCCTTCCATCAATTTGCCATTTATCTCCATGGCCATGCCGGTGACAATCACGCCGTCGGGCGCGGGAAAGCGAAAGGTGCCTTCTCGCATCACGTCGTCGGCGTTGTAGAAGACATGTTCAACTTCGGTTACTGCCATACCACCTTCGATCGAAACCGAGACCGAGAGTTTGCGAAGCTCCAATGCGCTTTGGCTCGCCTCTTCCACCTCCAACGTACCAACTCCGCGAAGCTCTGGAGCTTCATCAAGCTCAAGAGACCAACTTGCAATCTCGGGCCGCTGCGAGGTTGCAACCATTGCAGTGCGGCTTCCGTATTGGCGAATGACAACGTCGTTGGCAACAAGGGGCGTAGCGACATTGGCACTCACAAGGCTTGCCCCACCTGCCGAAACAATTCGAGCTTGCCCCTCTTGCATCGAGATTCGGAGTTTTCCCTTGGCGTCTTGCGAGATTCGCATGTGTGCGCCGCCGCGAAGCCACACTCGCGACTCACCAATATTGACCACACTGCCGCGGCCTTGCGCGCGAATTTCCCGGGCACCGAGAAGCGGCTCGCGAGCGCGAACAGAGCGCCATGTATCGCCTACAAGAGCCTCGGCCGGGTCCCCGGAAAAGTGGCTTAGCGGCGCTGTTAGCAAGGACGCTGTCTTCGAGGGTTCGGTGGCATTCGACGAACTGGGCACGTTCTCGTGTCCTCCGCAAGCAGCGGTCATGATCAGAAGGAAGAGGATGGAGCGCATTGATTTCATAGAGAGTCTTTCCAAGTGCAGTAAAACGAGGGTATTCGGTGGGCAGTAGATGACGAGTTAGTGCTTGACCTTTGCCACCGTGACGACTTGCCCCTTTTTGTGAAGCCTGTAGGGCAGGACATGACGCGCTTCGTTCTCGCCACCTTCATCCAACACAACCACAACCTCGCCGCGCGCCTCGGGAAAGTTCTCACTACCACCGCTGTAGTAGTGCACTTGGATCTTGTATTCCCCAGGCAACGCCTTTGCGGCGGTAAAGCTCTCGGGACCGTAGCCGTTGGTCACATCGCCAAAGAGTCGCCCGCCAAACTTGCCGTTTTTGTGCGAGTAGAAAACCTTCTCGCCTGCAGGGTTCACAACCCACAAGTCGACATCGCTGCGGTCGGTATCCCAAGTAAGGTAGATTTTGATGTCGTTCTCGGTGCCACCTGCGAGTTTGAGCCCAGCGATTTCGGCGTCCAAGCGGGCCACCTCTTTTGTCTTGCGCGCACGCTTTGCCGTTTTGCGAAGCGCTTTGTAACTTTGCGCCAGTCGCTCTTTCGCGGGATAGCGCAGAAGCTCTGGGCTCTCGCTATCCATCGCGATGTCGCGAAACATCGAGCGCGCCTGGTTTTGATTGCCAAGTCGCTGCACAAGATCGGCGGCTTCAAAGCGCAGCCGAGCGTCGTCGGGCCGAAGTGCAACCGCAGCATTTAGTCGCTCAAGTGCAGGCTTCAGTTGCCCCGATTGCTTAAGAACGCTTGCCAGCGCGCGCTGTGCCTTGTGATCTTTCGGAAGCAATTCGACAACCGCAGAATAGACCCGCATTGCTTTCTCGGTCTCACCAAGCTCCGAATAGATATCGCCAAGCAGCCGCACCACCACCAAGTTGTAGGCGTCGTTCTTGCGCCAATCGATGGCGGCGGCGCGCGCCTCTTCCAGTCGCTTAGCCTTCATCAGCGCTCGAACATGGGCAAAGCGCGCGCGACGGTCTTTGGGTGCGTTCGCAACCGCTTCTTGCAGACTCACGATCTGCTTTGGGCCAATGCTGTCCGCGCTACTGGGCTCGCTTTCCATAACTCGCAGCGAGAGGCGTCGCCCCGCGTCATCGCCAGCGATCGCAAGACCAGTTGCGTCAATTGCTAGTTGGGTTAGGAGCAGCGCACCTAGGGCGCAGAGCAGTCGAGTTTTCATACTGCGGTGTAGTGCACGGCTAAGGCCAGGCGAAATGCCGCGCAATCCCGCGGTTTGCGACCATCCGTGTCAACCCAGACTCACGAAGATGGCCGATTCGACACAGCGCTCCTGTGAAATTTGGGCGGCCCCAAGCCTGCAGACGGGACGCTTGGCAAAAACTGACGAGTGCGTTTCCAAGCGTTGCATAAGGCGGGCCCAAGGGTGGGCAAATTTGGGCGCTAGCACTACACTGGCGCCGCTTCCACGGCCGATTTGACCACCCGACTTGACCGACCCATTTACAAGGAATACTCCCATGACCGAACGCGTTTTCAACTTCTCCGCTGGCCCCGCAATTTTGCCAGAACCCGTCTTAGAAGCGGCCCGTAGCGCGCTTTGGGCCTTTGAAGACAGCGGCATTGGCATCCTAGAGCACAGCCACCGCGGCTCGTATTTCACCAAGGTCATCGAAGAGACCGTTTCCAATTGCCGCAAGCTCGCGGGCATTAGCGACGACTACGAAATCCTCTTTATCCAAGGCGGCGCGTCAACCCAGTTCTTTATGGCGCCCATGAACTGGCTTAGCGAGGGAAAAACCGCTTCCTACGTCAACACCGGCACGTGGTGTAAGAAAGCCATGAAAGAGGCCAAGCTCTTTGGCAATGTTCATGTCGCCGCAAGCAGCGAGGATAAGAACTTTTCTTACATTCCCACAAACGAAGAGATCAAGTGGCAGTCAGATTCGGTCTACGCCCACTACACCTCAAACAACACCATCGTCGGCACCCAGTTTACTGCGCTTCCCAGTGCACCAACCGGTGTCCCCCTCTTTTGTGATGCATCGAGCGACATTTTCTCGAAGCCCATCGACATTGGAGCGCACGGCATGGTCTACGCCGGCGCCCAAAAGAACCTTGGCCCATCGGGAATGGCACTTGTGATTGTTCGCAAGGACCTTGTCGAATCGGCCAACGAAGGCCTTCCAAGCATGTTGCAATACCGCGTTCACGCCAAAGCGGGCTCGTGCTTTAACACGCCTCCGACCTTCGGCATCTACATCATGGGCGAGGTCTTTAAGTGGATCCTCGCGCAGGGCGGGCTTGATGCGATCGCAAAAATCAACGAGGAGAAAGCTGGCATCCTGTACAGCTTCCTAGACGAGAGTGCGATGTTTAGTGGCACGACACGGCACGATAGCCGCTCGAACATGAACGTTACCTTTCGAGCCAGCTCAGAAGAACTCGAAGCGGCGTTTATCAAAGAGGCCACCGCAGCCGGCCTACCAGGGCTTAAAGGTCACCGCTCGGTTGGTGGCATGCGAGCAAGCATTTACAACGCATTTCCCACCAATGGTGTGACGGCGCTGGTCGACTTTATGAAGTCGTTCGAACAGAAGAATAAGTAGTATGAAAATCGGAATTATCAAAGAGACGTTTGAGGGCGAGTGCCGCGTTGCGGGCACTCCTAAGTCGATAGCAAAGCTAACCAAGCAAGGCTTTGACGTTGTCGTCGAAAGCGGCGCTGGCGCAAAGGCCGACTTTGACGATGAGTCCTATCGCCAAGTCGGCGCCGAAGTCCTCGACAGTGCCAAAGCGGTTTGGGACGCAGCCGACATCCTTACCAAAGTGCGCCCAGCGTCGCTCGACGAAGTGGCGCTGGCTCGCGAGGGCCAAGTTGTCATCTCACTCGTCTCGCCCGCGCAAAACAAAGAGCTTGTGGCCGCCTTTGCAAAGCAAAAGGTCACACTCCTAGCGCTCGACTGCATTCCTCGCATTAGCCGCGCCCAAAGCATGGATGTGCTTAGCTCGATGGCAAACATCGCCGGCTATCGCGCAGTGCTCGAAGCTGCCAATGTCTACGGCAGCTTTTTCACGGGGCAAACCACCGCAGCCGGCAGTGTGCCACCTGCCAAAGTGCTCATCATTGGTGCCGGCGTCGCAGGGCTTGCGGCACTTGGTGCTGCCCGCGGCCTCGGCGCTATTGTTCGAGCCTTCGACACGCGAGCGGCAGTTCGCGAACAAGTCGAGAGCCTTGGCGGAGAGTTTCTCGAAGTTCAATTCGAAGAGTCCGGTGAAGGCGGTGGCGGCTACGCCAAAGTGATGAGCCCCGAGTTTATCGAGGCCGAGATGGCGCTCTTTTTAGAGCAGGCCAAAGAAGTCGATATCGTTATTACGACGGCGCTCATTCCCGGTCGCAAGGCACCAATTCTTTGGACCAAAGATCATGTGAAAGCCATGAAGCCCGGCTCGGTCATCGTCGATATGGCAGCCGAGAGCGGTGGCAACTGTGAGTACACTGAGCACGGCAAAGCCATTCTCGCTCACGGCGTCACGGTGCTTGGCTACAGCGATTTGCCAAGCCGCATGGCTCGCGTCTCAAGCAACTTGTTTGGCACCAACATCACGCACCTCACCAAAGAGCTTGGCAAAGCCGAGGGCTTTACGATTGACCACGCAAACGAGATTACTCGCGGTGCACTGGTTCTCGACAAAGGCGAGATGATGTGGCCGCCTCCCAAAAAGGAGGTCCCTATCGCACCAAAGCCCGAGCCTAAACCCGAGCCTGCTCCGGTTGCCAAGGCGCCAACACCAGAGCCAAGCGGCGCCGGTAAATTCGTTTTCAACATGATCGCGATCGCCATGGTCGCCGGCTGGATTGGACTGCGCTTTGGAATGGGTGACGAGGCGATTAGCCCCGAGCTCTCGAACTTCCTGCAGCACCTAACGGTATTTGTCTTAGCCTGCTTTGTTGGTTGGCAAGTGGTTTGGAGCGTTACCGCAGCGCTTCACACACCGCTCATGAGCGTTACCAACGCCATTAGTGGAATCATTATCGTTGGCGGCATTTTGTCGGCGGTCGGCGATACCACCAGTACTCCGGTATTGGTTGGTGCCGCAGCAACCCTCTTTGCCACCATCAATATCTTTGGCGGCTTCTTTGTCACCAAACGCATGTTGCACATGTTTCAGAAGTAGAGGAACCAGCCATGCTTACCCTTGAACCAAGTCTCCTCACCATCGCCTATCTCGTGGCGGCGGTGCTCTTTATCCTCTCTCTCCGCGGGCTCTCGAGCCAAGAGACCGCCGGCTCTGGCAACGTGATGGGCATGCTCGGCATGGCCATCGCCGTCGGTGCAACCCTTTCCAACTCCCACCTCACGGCATACGGCATCACCATCGCTGCTGTCGTCGTCGGTGGCGCCATCGGCATTGCCCTCGCAGCTCGAGTTGCAATGACCGCAATGCCCGAGCTTGTTGCGCTGCTTCACAGCTTTGTTGGCTTGGCTGCAGTTCTCGTCGGCGTCGCAGCCCACCTCAGCGGTCATAGCGGCACTGTCGTAAGCATCGAAATCTTCGTAGACATCGCCATCGGCTCGATCACCCTCACAGGTTCGATCATCGCCTTCTTTAAGCTAAAGGGTTCGCTAAGCGGCAGCCCGATGCTTCTGCCCGGTCGCCACGTTCTTAACCTGGCAGCGGTTGCGGCCACGGTTGTTCTCGGTGTGCTCTTTGTAAAATCCGGCCAAAGCGATGAAGCACTTGTTTACCTTGGCATCATGATCGCCATTACTGGCGTGCTTGGTATGCACCTTGTTCTCGCCATTGGCGGCGCAGACATGCCCGTTGTCGTCTCCATGCTCAACTCGTACTCGGGCTGGACCGCATCTGCCGCGGGCTTCATGCTCGGCAACGACCTGCTGATCATCACCGGCGCTCTTGTCGGCTCTAGTGGTGCAATTCTTAGTTACATCATGTGTCGCGCAATGAACCGCTCGATCGTCAACGTTATCTTTGGTGGCTTTGGTGCCAAACCAAAGGCAAAGAAGTCGGCCTCGGAAGGCGAAGAAGAGCAGCGCGAAGTTGCAGAGATTGGCATTGATGGCACCGTTGAAGCACTCATGCATGCCAAGAACGTCGTCATCGTTCCCGGCTATGGCATGGCCGTTGGTCGCGCCCAACACGCGGTTCGCGAAATGACCGAGCTTGTCGAAGCCCGTGGCGGTCGTGTGCGTTTTGCCATTCACCCGGTTGCCGGCAGGCTTCCAGGTCACATGAACGTCTTACTTGCCGAAGCCAAGGTGCCCTACCCCATCGTGCTTGAGATGGACGAAATCAACGACGACTTTCCCGAGACCGATGTTGTCCTTGTGATTGGCGCCAACGACATTGTCAATCCAGGTGCTCAAACCGACGAGACAAGCCCTATTTGGGGAATGCCGGTTCTCGAGGTCTGGAACAGCAAGCTTGTGGTTGTCATGAAACGTGGACGCGCTACAGGCTACGCCGGCGTCGACAACCCGCTCTTCTATCACGATGCAACCAAGATGCTCTTTGGCGATGCCCTCGACAGCGTAACGGGAATCGTCACCGGGCTTCGCGCAGAAGCAAAGGCCGCAGCCTAAGCCATCATGATGTTCGCTGGCATCCGTCATCGCTTTCGACTTAACGCGAAAGCCACCAGCGAACTTGGCAATCTTGGCCCAACCGGGCGGGCCAAAGTTGTTGGCAAGGCGGCGCCTGGCAAGCAATTGCTAGTCGCTCCCATTACTGGGCGCAGCTGCGTTTTCTACTCGGTGGAAATTGGCGAGTGGTTTAACGGCACCAAGACGCCCTTGCTTGATGAGACCAGCACCGAGGTCTTTCGCATTGACGATGCCACTGGCTACGCACTGGTTGACCCAAGCCTTGTGCAGTCGATACTAAAAACACGTCGCGCACGAGGGCATAGCAGTGAGGCTCTGGGAGAACATAGAATTCTTCTTAAACGCAACGGATTTACGATGCTCGACGAGTACGGCGAACTCCGCAGCTTGGCCTACAGCGAAACCATTATTGCACCCGACGATACAATCTGTGTCCTGGGAGCCGTGAGCCAACGCTCCGATCCCAATGGCGCCGCTTCGTACCGCGAGCAACCGCGACAAACGGTCCTCGGCGCAGACGGCGACACGCCACTGCTGCTCTGCGAAGCGTAGCGTAGCGCTGGGTGCAACCGGTGCAACTGGTGCAACCTGTGCAACTGGTGCCGCAACCCACGTATCTTCGCAGCGCGGCGATGCGCGCTTGAGAATCCCGGCCTTTGTAGACATCAGAGAATGGCCCACAACTTGCTGAAGTCTGTGCAAATGGAAGAACAGATTCACGGACTCACCCTTCAGACGTGTGCAGAGATCATGGCTCGAGATGGAGAGCTAAAAGCGCAGTACGGAGAGCGCGACTACAAGCCCCATCTCCATCAGTTTCTCGCTTCGCAGGGCATTGACGAGAACACATGGGCGCATTCTTGGAATGGCTGCGGTCTCATTGCTCTCCGAGTGCCTCTCACAGCACAATGAGTTTACCGTCTCCAATGCAGAATCTGCAGCTACTGATATGAAGATGTTCGCATCAGAAGGATTCTTATCTCCCGAACAAGCGGAGGATGCACTTGGCGACATTCAGCGGTGCCTCGGCCGAGGCCAGGAAGCGCTCGCGACCCACAAGGCGGCGTTCGCGCCAATCGCCAACAAAGCCGTCCCCGAGCGAGTGCAGATGCAAAGCCGCATTCAGGATTTCACCTCACTGGTGGAAGAACTGAGCGATATCGTGAGCGAGTGGAATGACAACTATCGCGCGCCAGAGGCTGGCGGAAGCGACGCCTCCGGTGATGTCTCAGGACACGCCTCAGCAAGCGTGCCTGGGCTACCAAGTGCAAATTCGGTAGTTCCACGCATTGTGCAGCCTGGTGGTTTCATGGGGACTCTCCGGCGCCTCCCCAATCGGCGGCATCCTTCGCGCACTTGGGCTGTAAGGCAAAGCGCACGCCGAATTCCCTATCGTGTGCGAACGGCGATCCGATTGCCGCTCAGCCAGTCGCGCACGTTCTTCTTGCTAAGAATTTTACCTACAACTCGATAGCGACTCGAGGTAATGGTCCACGCCTCCGCAGCGTTCTCGTGAGCAACCTTGCCGGTTTCAATGGACGAGTGAAAGTAGCGCAACTCCGAGTCGGTCTGCACCAAGAGGCCGACATGCTGATCCAATCCAATAATGAAAAGGCCTGGACCCATGTCTTTCACGGCTGCCAAGAACTCGCTCATCGGCACGCCAATGTATTTCTTCACACGGGTGCCAGAGACGAAGCTTCGGATGATGCCCTGCGAGGGCAGCTGCTGGAGTTTCTTGACGTCAACCTTAAACCCCACGTCGCGCAAGAGGGTTCCTACAAAGGTTCCGCAGTTGATCTTTCCTTCGCCAGGCGTGTCGCTCTGCGGCAAGCCCCGGCCCCACGAGGAGCCAATCCAGTGACCTGCCAGATGCCCGAGTGATGCGACAAGCTCCTCGGAGAGCTCGTTTATCGCCACCGAGTCCATGACTCTTCCCTTCCATTGCTCTGCCAACGCACTCTTCCGCTCGAGGATGTCCGCCTTGAGTTCTGCGTAGGTTGGTTCTTCATCGGTCGCCACCGGCTCGGCCAAGACAGGTTCCAAGCTCCAACAGAGCGCAAGAAACGCGAGCACCAAGAGTCGTGTGGTCTGCAACATCCTGAGTTGCAACGGACGTCACCTGAGAAAGGTCTATGCAAGATCGACATCGTTGCTCGAAAGCAAGGGGCCAACATGGGACGCGTTCCCCGAGAACGCTTGCAATATTGGAGTATTGAGGTTTTTCTCGCACAAAAGGATCGCTGCGGCGCGACCGTTCGGGCGGCTGGTGTCAGGTAGGTGAAGGCTCGCTTTTAGCGCTTCAATTCTCTGACCTTCTTACCCCCAAAGGATCCTCATGCGACCACTATTTATTAGCGCGATTTTCTTATCTTCCATGACTCTGGCCTGCGGTGGCTCCGAGTCAGCGGATGCCGATGCAGGTGGCAACAACAACACCGCCGATGCCAGTGGCAACAACACCGCCGACGCCTCATCCCAACCCATCCCCGATGCTGCGGTGGCCCCCGATGCCAATCTTTCCGACCATGCCTTTGTCTTTGTCGATGGCACTCGACTCGATTTTGATGAGGACCTTAGCGCGTATGATGGTGGCGGCGGCAGTCGCACCGCAACAGCATCGGTCGGTGAAGATTGCCCCTTCTCAGAAACCTGTACGACGCTCTATGTGTCGTTTGCCGCCACAACGAGCCCTGGCTTTCAAAGCTGTGAAGACACGATAACCTCTGTTCAGTTAACGGTCGGTAGCGATCGTTTCTTTTCCTTCGGTAGTGCACTGGCGGGCTGCAGCTTCCAACTCGATGTCAACGATGGTGAGAGCGTGGTGATATCCGGACTACGAGCGTACCTTGAGTCCAACAATAATCCCTCGGATTCGCGCAGTCTCGCAGACGGCGAAGCTCGCGTCCCGTTCCTCTAGGCCAGCGCCAGTAAAACTCTTAGCCCGCCTACTCAAGCGCATCGGTAGCATCGTCAAGTCGTGAACGGATCAAATTCATGACGCTCTCAACCTCCGAGTCGCTCAGCTGTAGTTCGTGTTGCATGCCCTGGCGCGTGCCTTGGGCGAGTGCTTGGCGGGCGGCCACCAAGCGCCTGGCGGCCGTCGCGCGATGCACGTTCCATAGGCCGGCGAGCTCGTCAATGGTCAAGCCGTCTTCCAACTGCAAGCGCAGGGCTAGCTTCTTGTCGGGTTCCAATTGGTCCCAAGCTGTGCGCAAGGCTTCGCGGAATTGGCTTAGGTACGCTTGCTTAAGGTGATGCAACTCGGGCTCGTCGAGCACTTGCTCAAGACGCTGTGCGACGGCATAAAACGAGTGACGTGTTTCGTGACGCCGAGCATTGAGCCCGGCGCGCATCACCGCCGATCGCAAAAACCCTCCCAAGTCCCCACGCCCCGAGTAGAGCGCCAGCTTGGCGGTGCCGCGCTCGCTACTCACCAAGAGCTTGACCAACAACGCTTGGGCCACCTCATCGATCTCGCTTTGCGTAAAGCCTCGACGCGCGAGTGTCGCAACCGCAATCTTGCCCAACAGCGCCTCGATGCGTTTCACGCTTTCCGTATCACCATCAACAGCACAGGTTGCCAAATACAATTCGTCGAGCCGCCAACTTGCCGCCACCTCAAGGCCTTCGCTTTCGCCAAGGTGCATGGCGATCGCTCTACCAAGGCGCTCAAACGACAGTTCCAAGGTGTTGGCAAGAATCGTCTCGGCCCGACTGAGAGCGTTGACGAGTGCATCCTGCGCAGCCGCATCCTCAGGCATCGTGCGCTTGGCAGCACGTGCCAAGGTTTCGAGCTTGGAGGCGTTCATCCTAGGTCTTCTACCATGAGAGCACAGGTTCCACGAGAGCACAGCTTTGAGCGGCCCTTCCATGCACGTGCTCACTGCCGTATCGTGGCCCTTCCATGATGACTGCCCATCTCGATGATGACCTTTCGTCGCGCTATGCAGCGGGGCTAGCGGCCGATGCAGAAGTCGAGAGCGTCGATGCACATCTTAGCGTCTGCGATGACTGCCGAGTACTGGTGGCGGAGCTTGCCCGAACCTCTGAGGAACGAAACGACGAAGAGGATCCGCTTTCTGGATCGCACATCGGCCGCTATCGTCTTGCCGAGCGCCTAGGCTCTGGAGCCACGAGCATTGTCTATAGAGCCTACGATCCGGTGCTGGATCGGCACGTGGCGCTCAAACTCCTGCGCGACCTGGAGGGCCCTGGGATGCGCGTGCAGCTTGTGGCGGCCGCTAGGGCAATGGCGCAATTAACTCATCCCAATGTCTTGCGGGTGTACGACGCTGGCGAAGATGGCGCCGAAGTCTTCGTTGCATCGGCGGTGGCCGAGGGCGGTGATTTGCGAGAAGCGATGGGAAATGGAGTATCGCCAACTTCTTTGCTAGCGCGTTTGGCAGAGCTTGCCAACGGTCTCGCTGCCGTGCACGAAGCCGGTCTCACGCATCGCGACATTAAGCCCGACAATGTTCTTCTCGACAGCGAGGGTCGCCTCCTCCTCGCCGATATCGGCCACGTTGTTAAGAGCGGCGTGGGAACGGTGACACCAGCGTATCTCGCCCCAGAGGTCGCCAAGGGGAAGTATTCAGCAAAGCGAGCGATCAGTATGCGCTGGCGATGACAGCATGCGAGGCCCTCACTGGCTCGCGCCCAAGTGGCGTCGAGGAGGCGGCCAAACATCTGCGTGGTGCGATGATACCGCGCTACGCGATTCGTGCGATTTGCCGCGGCTTGGCATCGGACCCCGCGCAGCGGTACCCCACAACCAAAGATTTTGCCGCAGCACTTGGCAGCCCAAATCGCACTAAGAAGATTGCCCTCGCCGTTGCAGGCGTTGCGACAGTCACAGCGCTGGTCGTCCTGCTCTTGCCCGCTCCGGTGGCCGCCGTGCCGTGCGCGACTTCGGTAGATGCAGTATCGGCAACCTGGCGCGACCTGCAGCCGCAACTCAACACACGCTTCGCCGCCAAGGACCAGCAATGGCCGTCGTTGCGAAGCTACGTCGATTCCTACGTTGCCGTCCTTGAGAAGTCTCGGACCGAACAATGTGTCGAGATTGCAGAAGGCAAGACTGGCGCCTACGCTCGCGTTTCCTGCTTGGAGCAGGGCACCCGCACCCTGGCCGGCTTCTTTGCTGCGCTCGAGGGAGCGTCGGCAGAATCACTTCCGGCGGGAGCGAGTCTCTCGGCCCTCTTGCCAGAATTGTCGTCCTGCGCCCAAGCAAACCCGAGCCTATCGGCCACACCCACGTCAAGTGACAGCATGGCTCTCGACGCGACCCTAGAGCAAGTTCGCGCCCTCGCCTGGTTTGGCGACTTTGAACGCGCCAAGCGAGATGCGACCGAGGTCTTGGTAACGGCAAACGATCTTGGTGCCATTGCAATCATCGCCAAGGCAAACGTTGTTTTAGCAAGCATCGCGTACGAGCAAGGCGACAGAAAAACAGCCAGAGACTTGTACGAAACCGCAGCAGAAACTGCCGAGCGCAGTGGCGACGACCCTCTTCGCGTCAATGCACTTCTTGGACAGCTTCTTGTCAGCGACACTCTTGAGGAGGGCCAGGCGATCGCACGACGCGCCGAAGCCATTGTTGAGCGCCTCGACGATCCGAACCAGCGCGCAGTCTTTCACCGACGTCGCGGTCTCTTTCAAATCTATCATGGCGAAATAACCAAGGCCCTCGAAGATCTTGAGGTCGCTCGCTCAATCTTGGTAAATCTCTTAGGTGACTCCAGCGCCGCAGTTGTCGATGTCGACTCGAACATTGCAGCCGCCTATCAGCTGTTGGGACGCAACGAGGAAAGTGTCGCATTGCTCCGGCGCGTGATCGCCTTTCAGCGCGAGGCAGGTGGCCCCGAGAATCGAAAGGTTGCCCAAAACCTCATGTCGCTTGCTGGTGTCGTCGGGCAAGACGAAGCTGTCGAGCTTCTTAGCGAAGCGGTTTCGGTATTTCGAGCGCTGTACGGCGATGATAACCCTCGCACCATTCACGCCCTCACCAATCGGTGCAGCGTCGAGACTCAGGTTGATGCGAAGGCAGCGCTTGTTGGATGTCGTCAGGCAGTAGCGAGCGCAGAGATGCTCTACGGCAACGATGCCCCAGAAATGGCGTGGACGCTCACGGCTCTTGGCATTGCTCTGCTCACAGCAGAGGAGCACAAGGCGGCCCGCGAAGTTTTGGAGCGCGGCCTCAACCTTGCGGCCGATCCACCACGCTATCCCAATGAGGTTGCCGATCTTCGCTACTACCTGGCAGCGGCGCTGGCCAGCACCGGCGAGGATCCCAAGCGCGCCTTGTCCCTTGCCCAGCAGGCGCGAGAGACCTGGCTTACCTCGCCACGTCGACAGGAATCCATGGCAGGGGTCGATGAGCTGATCGCCACGCTAGAAAACGCCGACCAGCCCTAGTCGCTCGGTTGCGACAACGCCATCGTTTCCAACGCACTCAACTACCCAGCGATGATCACTGCTGCCGCCTGAGAGGCTTTAGCGGACAGCAATCGCTCCTCATACCCGAGGCCTACCCTGACCGTTATGAGTATCTACCCGCGTCGTGTCGTCATATATCCATGATGGCAAGGGCGCAGTTGTTTCAGATTTGGAAGTCGGTGGGAAAAGGCCTTGGCCGAGGTCCTCGCTTTGCATCTCTTAGCGATGCGATTCGTTTTTCCTATCTTCACAAGAGTTCAGCGAGTCGCGCCATCCAACTGCCTTCGGGCAAGTGGCACCACTTTGGCCCAAACCTCTGCATCCTTCACAGGTCGGGGAGAATACGAAACGCATGTCTAGAGAAACTGTAAATAGTCTTCGCCCGCTTGGAAGTCTGGTCTTCGAAACTGCGATCGTCGCACTCGAGCTTCCAGAACACATGTCGCGTGCGCTGATGTCCGAACGCTTGGCTGTTCTGGGCATGAAGCCCGCCGACCTCACGATTGAACTGCTGGGAACGCTTATGCCCCAGATCGACGAATCCCTAAGGCTCTGCTTGCCACAATCCGACTCTCGCTCGGCCATGATGCGCCTCACGGCCTTTGTGATCGATTGGGAAGAGGTTCCAGTGCACGAACCAAAGCCGAAGGTTGAGGCGCCGAGCGAAGATGCTTCGAACCTCGATTTTGATGCCGAGTGAGAATAGACCAATTACCCCGTTGTCACAATGACAACGCAAGAAAGAAGAACAAGAAATGTCAGTCGCAAAAGTAACAGAAATATCCGCAAGTTCTACTAAGAGTTTTGATGACGCAGTAAGCGTTGGGATCGCTCGCGCCGGAAAAACTCTTAAGGGCATTAAGGGCGCATGGATCAAAGAGCAATCGGTTGTTGTGACCGACAATGCCATCACCGAGTATCGCGTTAGCATGAAGGTCACCTTCGTTCTACAATAGCCAACAACACTTGTGCAGGTTCTAGTGTTCGGTGGCTCTGGGGAGGGCGCAGAACACGAGAGATGCACAGGATTTCCTCACTGTGAGGCAATCGAGAGAGAGACAGCATGTGGGCATTCCCGGGGGGGAATCACTTCATGCGAAACCACATAGAGCGCGCCATGCTGTCTTGGATGGGGACTTCCACGACGCGGGCGCGCTCGCCTTTTCTTTGGCCGCTAGACTGGCAGCAGCAGCACTTCGCCAAACGTCTAGAGGAACGCAGCAAGTGCTTCGGCAACGTCGGTCTCGCCCAGAGTTCGAAACCACTCCAAAAGTGAGAGTGTGAACGGTTCGAGATCATCGCCCCCAAGCGAGCGCCCGACAATTGGCTCCATCATCGCTGCGAGTTGTAACCGCCACCATCGCTGGCGTGCGCCATCGATACCATCCCCGATGCAACGGCCGCTGAAGCCCCGCATCATCGAGACGCTTTGAATAGGCACTTACGAGCGCGGGAACTCCCTGGGCAAAAGGACGCGACCCAAGAGAGTAGCGAAGGCCTGGGTATCGAATCAGATCTTTTGCGAGAAACGGGACCCCGGCAAAAGCGCCTGTGAGGGCTCCTTCTGCGCGATTTCGTGCGATTTCGAAATCGCTTGCACAGAGTGCATTTACCTTGGGTTCTCGCTCCTCGATGCGAGCAATTGCTGCCTCCACAAGTTCAAGGCTGGTAATTTCTCCGCTCTTTACGAGCTGAGCTTGTGCCGTTGCATCGAGCGTATCAAGTTGTTTGGCCATTTCGCACCCACGTTCTTAATCCTTGGAGGCCTGCGAGCTGGTAACTCCAGAACACGGCAAAGGCCTCACGGGTTGACGATTCGCTATCGGTTTCGGCAAGAGCAGAAACGATTGCGTGAATCGTGTTACTAAATATTGTCTTAAGTGTTTTTCGTACAACAGGACGCAATCGCACCCCGCCGGACTGTTGCTGAAGCTGGGCAATTGTCGGTTTAAGAAGCACGTCGACAAACGAGCGAGGAAAGTCCTCAAAGCGCGAACCGCGAGCCCTCGAGAGCAAAACAACCACCCTCCAACGATTTGCAATCCAAAATGCCAACAGCTCATTTCCATCACTGCTGGCAGTTGCGTTCAATTGCTCCAGATCTGGAGTCGCAATTAGCGACCCAACACGCTTTCGCAAGAGAGCGAGAAACTCCGCGGCAAACTCGTCGGTGAAGAGCGTATAGAAGAGCGCGTCTTTGTTGGCGTAGTAGCGATATAGATTGCCCGTCGACATCTGTGCAGCACGTGCGATCGAAGCCATCGTCGCGCCCGAGTACCCAGCCGCAGCGAACTCCGCCTCCGCAGCAGCGAGAATCTTCTCGCGTACTTCCTCTTTAAGTGTCTGCGCCATAAATAGTGAACGCTATATTCACTATTGGGCGTTTGCAAGCCAAATGAAGCGATGGCTCGCCCCAGCGGGCAAGCACAGCTATGCTGGGCTCATGGATGAACAAACCCGGATTGAGCTTGAAGCTGCGGCATTTCGTGGACTCGTGGCACATCTGCAAAAGCGCACCGATGTGCAGAACATCGATCTAATGAACCTGGCCGGCTTTTGCCGCAACTGCATGTCCAAGTGGTACCTGGCGGAGGCCAAGGCAAAGGGCTTGGAAATGAACTACGACGATGCGCGCAAAGAAATTTATGGCATGAGCTACGAGGCGTGGAAGACAACGCATCAGCTGCCAGCAAGCGACGACCAAAAGCAGCAGTTTCAAGAGTCGAAGGACGGCCACGCAGTCATCGAAGGTCTCAAATAGAAGTATTCTTATCGTCACGCGTGCTTCTAGGATTCCAAGGAAGCACGCGACTGAGCCTACGAGCTATTCGACGATCACATCGTCAACAAAGAGCAAGAAGCGATCATTGGTGTTATTGCGAAAGGCGATATAGACGTCCTCGTTCAAGAACCCCGCCGCCGCAAGATCAATCGAGTAGTCGGTCCAGGACGTTGTCGCCGAGGAAATGGAGAAGAGCGAGGAGTTTGCCGTAAAGCCTGCGACATCCGGTGTCGTCGTCGAAATGCGAACCTCGTAGCCATCGCGAAAACTGCTATCCGGTGCGTAGCTGCGCCAGTTAAGCGTCGAGTGGCCATCTAGGCTAAGCAGCGGCGAGATAAGCCAATCATCAGCCCTGCCCGTTGGTGAGTAGTACGAGGTGCTAACGGCAACCATATTGTCGGCACTCGCTTCGAAACCATCGATGCCAAAGATCCACGCCGCGGTCATGAAGCTCACTTCATCATCGGGAGTTCTCCCGTCGACATCGATCATTGTCCATTCGCTTGCGTCTTCAAAGTCTTCCGCTAGAAGCGGCGCACCCGAGCGACAATCAAGTGCACAGCCGTCGCCGGCGATCGTATTGCTATCATCGCAAACTTCGCCCACCGGCCCATCAATCACCCCATTGCCACACGCTTCGTTGGAGAGGCAGTTCGCAGCACAGCCATCGCCATCGACAATGTTGCTGTCATCGCAGACTTCGCTGGCGAGCGGGTCGAAAATTCCATTGCCGCAACTCTCATCCGAGAGGCAGTTTGCCGAGCAGCCATCGCCGCCAACAACGTTGTTATCGTCGCAAGCCTCATTGGCGAGGGGGTCAAAGATTCCGTTGCCACAGCTCTCATCCGAGAGGCAGTCTGCAGAGCAGCCGTCGCCCCCAACAACATTGCCATCATCGCAAGTCTCGCCAAGATCGAGAATGGTGTCGCCGCATGACGGAACTCGCGCATCTGGCGCGGCATCGATTGGCGTTGCGTCGGCAGGTTCAGTAACGCTGGCATCGGCGACCGAGGCGTCGGTCGTTGCCGTAACTGTCGCATCCGACTGCGAGTTGCCTCCATCGGCAGCCGTCGGATCCGTCGCCTGAGCGCACCCAAACCAAGGCACGAGAGCGACGAGAAGGACTGTGGTAGCCGAAGTCTTCATGGGCGCAGACTAGCAGCATGAAGTGCGATCTACATCAGAGAATTTGCACTTGGCCAGGTGGAGACTGAAGCCATAACCTGTTGATATTTAGAGGCAACTTGTCTCATCTCGATGGCTTGATGGCGCGATCGCTTGATGGCGCGATGGCGCGATGGCGCGATGGCGCGATGGCGCGATGGCTTGGCTCGATGGCTTGATGGCGCGATGGCTCGATGGCGCGATGGCTCGGTGGCTCGATGGCTCGATGGCTCGGTGGCTCGATGGCTCGATGGCTCGATGGCTCGATGGCTCGGTTCGCGGTTTGGCGTTCGCGGTTCGCGGTTCGCGGTTTGGCGTTCGCGGTTCGGGGTTCGCGGTTTGGCGTTCGCGGTTCGCGGTTCGCGGTTTGGCGTTTGCGGGCTTTGGCGATGTGATGCGGCGGCCTGGGCTGGCGGTCGGGTCCTTGTTCCAGCTGCGGTCGGTGCTCGCCGACGTGATGCTCGCGAGAGCGCGCTTGCGTTTAGCGTTTGCGATTTGGTGGCGGCGGCTGTGCAATCTCGCTGAACCAAGAACCCAACCTTGGCCCGCGGCTGACGTGGGACGTCGTTTGTGCCGATGACGATTGGGGGTGCGAGCACCACCGCGGCGGACAATGCGAGGCGCTCGATGGCGCTTGGCGCGACCGGCACTGACGCGATGGGAATGCGGGCTCGTTTCCCGTTTGCTCGTTTCCCGTTTGCTCGTTTCCGTTTGCTCGCTTCCGTTTGCTCGTTTCCGTTTCCGTTTGCTCGTTTCCGTTTGCTCGCTTCCCGTTTGCTCGCTTCCGTTTGCTCGTTTCCCGTTTGCTCGTTTCCCGTTTGCTCGTTTCCCGTTTGCTCGGTTTGGCGTCTGCGGGATTTAGCCGATGTGATGCGGCGGCCTGGGCTGGCGGTCGGGTCCTTGTTCCAGCTGCGGTCGGTGCTCGCCGACGTGATGCTCGTGGAAGTGCGCCTAGGTTGCTCGGTTGCTCAGTTGCTCGGTGCGCTCGGTTGCTCGGTTGCTGCGCTTGGTGCGCTCGGTTGCTCGGTGCGCTCGGTTGCTCAGTTGCTCGGTGCGCGCGGTTGCTCGGTTGCTGCGCTTGGTGCGCTCGGTTGCTCGGCGCGGTACGCACTCGATCTGTGCTGGAGCGGCAAGTGTTGTTGTGCGGAAGTCCCGAAGTCATCGTCAGCGGCGGCAACGGGGCT
>TARA_R110002096_G_scaffold428357_1_pt1 | contig 43679 bp, 35 predicted proteins | sample TARA_R110002096 | Tara Oceans TARA_R110002096 (sample SAMEA4397295) | marine metagenome | biome: Polar Biome; feature: [DCM] deep chlorophyll maximum layer (ENVO:01000326); material: water (ENVO:00002006), including particulate matter (ENVO:01000060) such as... | depth 35 m
GCAGAGTGCCTACAGCTATATGCTGAAAACGACGCGAATTATAAGAGGCTGAGCGACTACGTCAACACCTAATGTCATTTAAGGCTAAAAAAAGCGGTAGTTGGTGACTGCTTGAACAGTGCCGGGTGGTTTATTGAGCAGTTTGCCGCTTTGCGCTGATCAGTAGGTTTCTGGGGCTGGTGGCGCTGGGGCAAAATTGCAGCAGCTGTGCCTGGTAACCTTGCTGATATAAAAACAAAACCCGGTCTAATGCCAGCCAATATTCCAGTGGCCGTTTAAATAATTGCCGCAACAAGTCTAAGCGCCTCACTTGTTGTAGGCGTTGTTCGCCCTTGGCCAAGTAGTGGGGTGCATCTAGGGCTTGCGGCAGGCTAAGTTGGCACTGCTGGGCGGCCCACTGGCAAAAGTCGTGGAAGTTGCCGCTAAAGATTTTTTTGCTAATTGAGGGCAGCGGCCGGTAGCTGTGTTGGCCGCTAAGGGCTTGCTGTAGTTCGTCAAAGGCCAATCGCCACAGTTGCTCTTGGTAGCGTAGGTTGTGTATGCGCTGGCCGCCGGTGACGGTTTCTTCCTGTGCCAGCTGTAAGTCTTGCCGGCTTAGTTGCAAGGCGCTGTTGGCGGCGGCTGGCGATAGCGGGTGGTATATCTCGGCGGCTATTTTGTGATAGCAGCAGGGCGACAGGGTGATGTGCTGGGCTTGTTGCTGGCAGGCGGTGGTCAGCAGCTGTATGTGCAGCTGGCCGCAGGCGTGTAGGCCTATGTGGTCGTATTGTGGGCCTTGTAGTTGTGTGGGCAAGGCTTGCAGTACGTCGTGGTGGTGAAAGTGTAGGTCGGCTTGGTGTTTGTGGGCCAGCTGTTGGCCGCTATCGCAAAGCTGGCGGTCAAGCTCTAGGCAGTGCACGGTTTGTTGGCTCAGGTTGCTGATGGTGCGGCCCAGATGGCCTTTGCCTGCGCACCACTCAATTAAGTTGTTGGAGGAGTCGGGCAGGGCCTGGCTAAAGGCTAGTATTTGCGCCAGTTTGCGGCCGGGAATGGCTACGGTTTTAAACGGGCTTATGTCTGTGCTTGTAACGCTTAGGCTGGGCGGCTCAAAGCAAGCCAGTTGTTGGCAGCTATCGGGCAGGTAGTGGCTAAACCATTGCAGGCGTTGTGCATTGTTTTGGCTGAGTTGTTCTACGTGTTGGTCGCTTAAGGCTAGCAGTGCGGTAAACAGTTGTGGCTGCTGTTGTTGCCAGTCGGCCTGGCTTTGATAAAACGCGCGGGGTTGCCACAGCGCCTGTTGCTGGGTCAGTACGGTATCTAACGTTTGAAAGTGTTGTAAGTAATCTTGCTGGCAAAGCATGGGGGCGGCTGGCTGTGGTGGCGGAGGGCCATTGTAGCAGTGTTCATGTACAGCTGTGCTTATGCGAGTAGTAAGTCGTATTGGCGCAGGTTATAGGGTGGTAATAAAAAGGGGGAGGAGAGCGGGCGCTAAACGCGGAGTTTAGCGCCTAAAGGGGCGTTTATTGGTTGGCGGCTAGTAGTTGCTCGTCCTCATCATCTATAAGTTCTAACTCTGCCTCTAAGTCGGTGTCGGCGACTTCAGGTTTTTGATGTGGATGCGCTTTCACCTGTTCCTTCTGGCGCTGCAGCAATTTGGTCAATTTGCTACTCATTTCGGCTATGGATTTATACAGCTCTTCATTATCGGCTTTGGCACTAAAGTCCTTACCTAAAAAGTGGGTGTTAGCTTCGGCGATTTGACGGTTTTTTTCGACAGTGACGATAACGTCTACGGTCTGTATATCGGGGAAGTGGTTGTCGATTTTGGAGAGTTTAGAGTTAACGGCTTCGCGAATGCCATCGGTGATTTCTACATGATGGCCAGTAATGGTTATTTGCATAGGTAATGTGACCTTTTTCCGAGAGTTCATATTCAGTGTAGACGGTATTTGCAAAAGGGTTTTGATTTACCTCACAGTTATATGCGCTAATTAGCATTTATTTTTAACTGCCCCCATGCAATAGCTTTGTGTACCTACTATGACGAAAGTTCAACTCTATTATTTTCACGACCCTATGTGCTCCTGGTGCTGGGGTTACCGATCGACTTTACTGCGGTTAAAAAATAAACTGCCAGCTGACATAGCGTGGCGTGCGGTGCTGGGCGGGCTAGCGGCCGATAGCCAGCAGCCTATGCCGCAGGCCATGCAGCAGATGCTGCAGGCAACGTGGCGAAATATTGAGCAGCAGTTAGGTGCTAATTTTAACCATGATTTTTGGCGGCTATGTCAGCCTAGGCGCTCCACCTATCTCGCCTGCCGGGCGGTGCTGGCGGCTGGGCGGCAGCAGGCCGCGGAGGATATGGTGCTGGCAATACAGCAGGCTTATTATTTGCGCGCGCTTAACCCTTCGGATGATGAGGTATTAATACAGTTAGCAGGGGAGTTGGGCTTAGATAAGGCACAGTTTGCCAGTGAGCTGCATTCAGCGCATATAGAGCAGCTGTTGCAAGACGATATAGTTATAGCTGGGTCCTGGCCTATAGCGGGCTTTCCCTCGTTGGTGTTAGTCCGTGACGAGGAAAAAATCCCGCTAACTTTGGATTACCAAGATGAAGACGTTACACTGCGGCATTTGCACGCCCTATTACATCCCTCTCAATAATCCATGGCTGTATACACGTTATGTCCGTATTAATTTTTAAACTCAATGGTGTTAGCGACGAAGAAGCCGATGCCGTGCGGCAGCTATTGGACGATAATGCGCTGGATTTTTATGAGAGCTCAGCAGGGCGCTGGGGGGTGTCTATAGCGGGTTTATGGTTAAAAGATAACTCACAAAAGGCAGAGGCCAGAGCCTTGATAGAGGCTTACCAAATTGAGCGCGTCGCCAGCCTGCGGGCTGAGCAGGGCCTGCACCCGCTGCCTACGCTACAAGATAGGTTTATGGCGGCACCGCTGCAAATCAGTGCCATGGCGCTGTTGCTGTTAATGGTGCTGTTTGTGTCACTAGCGCCTTTTTTGGGATGGCTGTAGTTGTATCGGTAGGTAAGGCTATATTGAGCAATACCCCATCAAGAAAATGCCCCTAAAGACAGCAGGGGCTTTATCCCTTATAATGCGCGCCGATTAACTGGGGTGCTAAACCACCCTTACATTGTACTCCCAGGCTCTGGATTTACGGTCCGGCCCGCTTAAGAGGAAGCCCCATGTCACAGATTGTTGTCTGCGCCTTATATAAATTCGTCACCCTAGAAAATTTCGAAGAACTGCGCGAGCCCTTGCGCGAAATGTTAGTTGCCAACCACGTTAAAGGCACCTTGCTGCTAGCCCAAGAAGGCATTAACGGCACCATCGCTGGCCCGCGCGCCGGTGTTGATGCGGCGCTGGCTTGGTTAAAATCTGATCCGCGTTTAGCCGAGCTAGAAACCAAAGAGTCGTACACCGATAAGCCGCCGTTTTACCGCACTAAAATAAAACTTAAAAAAGAAATCGTCACCATGGGTGTTGAGGGCATAGACCCCAAGCGCGTGGTGGGCACCTATGTGCAGCCTAAAGAGTGGAACGCATTAATTAGCGACCCCGAGGTGTTAGTGGTCGATACCCGCAATGATTACGAATACCAGGTGGGTACTTTTGACGGCGCAGTTAATCCCAATACCACCACCTTTAGAGAATTCCCCGAATACGTAAAACAAAACCTAGACCCTGCCAAGCACAAAAAAATCGCCATGTTTTGTACCGGCGGCATACGCTGCGAAAAGTCTACCGCTTATATGAAAGAGCAGGGCTTTGACGAAGTGTATCACCTGCACGGCGGTATTTTAAAATACCTAGAAGAAGTGCCCGAGCAAGAAACCCTATGGAAAGGCGAGTGCTTTGTATTTGATGACCGCGTTACGGTGAATCACAAACTGGAAAAAGGCGATTACGACCAATGCCACGCCTGCCGCTTGCCAATCACTGATGAGGATAAAACGTCAGAGCATTACCAAGCTGGCGTTAGCTGCCCTTACTGTTTTGATAAGGTATCAGAAGAGCAACGCCAGCGTTTTGCCGAACGTGAAAAACAAATTCAATTGGCTAAACAACGTGGTGAAGCACATATGGGTAGCGATGCGGTTGATTCTACCGAGCAGCGTAGGGCGGCTAAGTTGGCAGAGCGTGAGAGGCAGAGGGCTTTAGCAGCTAGTACCTAGTCGCTAGCTCCTAGCCTATAGTCGCTAGAGCTTAAATGCATAGCTTGTCTCTGGATACCGGGTCGTGGCCCGGCATGACGTGCTTTTTCTAGCGACCAGCGACTAGCCGCTGTAGACTAAGGCCTTTGAGATTTTATACATTTTTTATCTACTCTTTTTAAAGAAACTGAAATTGCGAGTGCAATGTTTATGTCCAAATATTGGAGCGATTTAGCTCACCGCTTAGATCCTTACACGCCGGGTGAACAGCCTAAAGAGCAGGGTTTAATTAAGCTCAATACCAATGAGAATCCTTATCCGCCTTCACCTAAGGTGCATGCGGTTTTTTCGCAGGCCAATATTGATGACCTGCGTTTATATCCCGACCCTGAGTCCTCACTGTTAAAGCAATCTATCGCCCAGTTTTATCATTTGGATGAGGCGCAGGTGTTTGTGGGCAATGGCTCGGATGAGGTGTTGGCGGCAGCGTTTCAGGCGTTTTTTGCCGGTGATAAGCCGCTGTTAATGCCGGATATTACCTATAGTTTTTATACCGTGTATTGCAGCTTGTACGATATAGACTCCTGTGAGCTGCCCTTGGCGGATGATTTCTCTATTAACTTAGCGCAATACTGCAGTGAATCTATGCAGGATAACGGCGGGGTGGTTTTTGCCAACCCCAATGCGCCTAGCAGTTTGGCATTGTCGCTGGCTGAGATAGAGCAATTGTTGCTTAAAAACACCGAGTCGGTGGTGCTAGTAGATGAAGCCTATGTAGACTTTGGTGCGCAGTCTGCCGCTAGCCTCGTTAACCAATACCCTAACTTGCTAGTGGTGCAAACCTTATCTAAATCGCGCTCGTTGGCGGGTTTACGGGTGGGCTTTGCGCTGGGTAATCAGGCCTTGATCTATGGTTTGAATCGGGTGAAAAACTCCTTTAACCCTTACCCGTTAGATCGCTTGGCAGAAAGAGCCGCTGCCGCTGCCATAGATGATGTGGATTACTTCAATGACTGCTGCCAAAAGATTATCGCCACCCGTGAGTGGGTGACGGCGCAGTTGGCGGCGCTGGGTTTTGAGATGTTGGATTCCAAAACCAATTTTGTCATGGCCAAGCCCACTGGTATCGCAGCCGAAGACTTGTTTGCGCAGCTGCGCCAGCACAAGATTATCGTGCGTTATTTTAACAAGCCGCGTATCAGTGAATACCTGCGTATTAGCATAGGTACCGATCAAGAGATGCAGGCTTTAATCACTGCGATAAAAGAAATTCTAGGCTAAACCCGCCGGGTGGGCATATTGCCTTTACAAGCGGGGCGCGGGTGGTTAGAGTTTGCGCCCTTTGAAATAACCTCATTTAAATTTCACGTGACCTTTGGTAGGGGCCACCACTGAATAAGGAAAGCACATGCCTGCAGTAACTGTAACTCTTCCCGATGGTAGCCAGCGCTCATTCGATAATTCCGTCACTGTTCACGACGTAGCGATGGACATAGGCCCAGGCCTAGCCAAAGCGGCTTTAGCGGGCAAGATCAATGGCAAGGCTGTTGATACCTCTTATTTAATAGAATCGGATGCTGAGCTCTCTATCATCACCGAAAGGGATGAAGAGGGGCTGGATGTGATACGCCACTCTACGGCTCACTTATTGGCGCAGGCTGCGCAGCAGTGCTTCCCCGATATACAGGTCACCATAGGGCCGGTTATTGAAGATGGCTTTTTCTATGATTTCGCTACCGGCCATAATTTCACCCAAGACGATTTAGTTAAAATCGAAAAGCGCATGGGCGAGATTGTTAAAGAAGATCACCCCATAGAGCGCATCGTGATGACTCGCGAAAAGGCTATTGAGACCTTTAGGCAGATGGGTGAGCGCTACAAGGTGCTGATCATTGAAGATCTACCCGAAGGTGAAGAAATCTCACTGTACCGCCAAGGTGCCTGGATGGACCTGTGCCGTGGCCCCCACGTGCCCAGCACCGGCAAGCTGAAAGTGCATAAGTTGATGAAGGTAGCCGGTGCCTATTGGCGCGGCGACTCTAACAACCAAATGTTACAGCGCATATACGGTACCGCTTGGGCCAACAAGAAAGATTTAAAAGGCTATTTACACCGCTTAGCAGAGGCCGAAAAACGCGACCACCGTAAGCTGGGCAAAAAATACGATCTCTTCCATATGCAGGAAGAGGCGCCGGGTATGGTGTTTTGGCACCCCAAAGGCTGGAGCGTCTATAAGACGATTGAAGGCTATATGCGTCAGCAGCAAGATCTCAACGGCTACCAAGAGATTAAAACCCCGCAATTAGTGGATATCTCCCTGTGGGAGAAGTCTGGCCACGCCGACAAGTTTGGCGATGGCATGTTTACCCTAGAGTCTGATGAAAAGACCTTTGCAGTTAAACCCATGAACTGTCCTTGCCATGTGCAGGTGTTTAACCAAGGTTTAAAGAGCTACCGTGACTTACCCTTGCGCTTGGCGGAGTTTGGCTCCTGCCACCGTAACGAGCCCTCAGGTTCGCTGCACGGCATTATGCGTGTGCGCGGCTTTGTGCAGGATGACGCCCATATCTTCTGTGCCGAAGGTGACATCCAAGAGGAAGTGGGCACTTTTATCGACCTGCTTCATGCGGTATACGAAGATTTTGGCTTTAGTGAGGTTATTTACCGCCTATCAACCCGCCCCGAGCAGCGTGTGGGCAGTGATGAAAGCTGGGATAAGGCTGAGCAAGCATTGGCGCAAGCATTGGATAGTAAAGAGCTACCTTGGGAAGAGTTACCGGGTGAAGGTGCTTTTTATGGCCCTAAAATCGAATTCTCGCTTAAGGATTGCATAGGTCGTGTTTGGCAGCTGGGTACTATTCAGGTGGATTTCTCTATGCCTGGCCGTTTGGATGCGCAATATGTCGCCGAAGACGGCTCGCGACAAACGCCAGTGATGTTACATCGTGCCATTTTGGGTTCATTCGAGCGTTTTATCGGTATTTTGATCGAGCACTACGAAGGCAAATTTCCAACATGGTTGGCACCGACTCAGGTGGTAATTGCCAATATTACGGACAAACAGAGCCCCTATGTGCAAAAAGTTGCCGATTCCTTGAAAAATAAAGGATTTAGAGTGGATGCGGACTTGAGAAATGAGAAGATCGGCTTTAAAATCCGCGAGCACACAATTCAGCGGGTTCCTTATTTACTAGTTTTAGGCGATAAGGAAGTAGAGACTCAGACAATAAGCGTACGTGCGCGTAATGGTGATGATCTAGGTTCCATGAATTTGGCGGCTTTTGAGCAGCTACTTCATGAGGATATTGCCAACCGCGGTCGCATTGGCCAAGAGTCAACAACGGAGAAATAGAGATTAAGCAACAACAAACTAAAGGTAAGAGCAAACGCGCCACAATTAATGAAGAGATTGAGGCAAAAGAAGTTCGCTTGATTGGGGCCGACGGTGAACAGGTCGGTGTGGTACCTATTGAAGAGGCCAGAGCTGCTGCGGCAGAAGCGACCCTCGATTTGGTGCAAATAGCAGATTCCGATCCGATAGTCTGTAAAATTATGGACTACGGTAAGCATGTGTTCGAGGCTAAGAAACAGCAAGCCGCTTCAAAGAAGAAGCAGGTTCGTACACAGGTTAAGGAGATGAAATTCCGTCCTAATACGGATAAAGGAGATTATGAGGTAAAACTACGCAACCTCACACGTTTCCTTGAACACGGGGACAAAGCCAAGGTGACATTACGTTTCCGCGGCCGCGAAATGGCCCATCAGGAGCTAGGCATGGCCCTACTCAAACGAGTTGAAATTGACTTGGAAGAGTTAGGCACTGTAGAGCAACATCCTAAGATGGAAGGTCGTCAATTGACGATGGTCATTGCCCCTAAAAAGAAGAAAAAGTAAGAGCTAGCTCTTTCTTTTTCGCCTCTTAACTAGCAGTGAGCTCGTAGGGCCTGTTAATTGAGGGTACATTTATTTTTGAGTCATAAGACTCACCAAATGCGGAGTATCTAACGATGCCTAAAGCTAAAGTACATAGTGGGGCTGCCAAGCGTTTTAAAAAGACTGCTGGTGGTTACAAGCGTAAAAGCGCCCACAAGAGCCACATCTTGACCAAAATGACGACCAAGCGTAAGCGTCAGCTACGTGGTACTTCACTCGTTCACAAGAGTGATGAAGTATTAATCGATCGTTTGTTGCGTGCTAAGTAAGCACACCATTTTTTAGGTCAAGAGGAGTCTCACAATGCCTAGAGTAAAACGTGGTGTCACTGCACACCGTCGTCATAAAAAGATTTTAAAGCAAGCCAAGGGTTACTACGGTGCCCGTTCACGTGTTTTCCGTGTTGCTAAGCAAGCTGTTATTAAAGCTGGCCAATACGCATATCGTGACCGTCGCCAACGTAAGCGTCAATTCCGTGCACTATGGATTACCCGTATCAATGCACAGTCACGCGCCAATGGCATGTCTTACAGCCGCTTAATCGCTGGTCTGAAAAAAGCTGAAATCATACTAGATCGTCGCGTTATGGCCGATTTAGCTGTGCATGATAAGCCTGCTTTCGCTGCTGTTGTTGAAAAAGCAAAAGCTGCCTTAGCATAAGAAATATGCGGAATAGGGGGTCGGAGTCTAGACTCTGACCCCCTATTTCTACCATATCTTCTGTTTGCACTTTTTAGTGCAGGAAATGGGGAAAGGGCTGACGCTCTTTCCCTATTTTTGTTTTAAAGGGGGAAAATTGCGCGGCACTAGTTGTTTTAGAAAAATGAGAGTAAGGCTTGGGCTCTGTTTTCATTTTCTAAAACAACTGCATTACCGGTTTTACAATCGGTAGCAGTGGATTGCGGGTCAGGCCCGCAATGACGGTAGAGAGTTTTACTGTGTAGTAGAAACTTTACTCTGTCGTACCGGCCTAGTGCCGGTACTCAAAGCAGTGGATTGCGGGTCAGAGCCGCAATGACGGTAGAGCGTTTTACTGTGTCATACCGGCCTTGCGCCGGTATCCATAAGCTTAAAGAATAGAAACTAGTGTGTTATTTACGAAGGCACTATTTAAACAAAAAGTATTACATACAAAGAAGGCTATCGATGGAAAATCTAGAGTCTCTCGCCGCACTAGCGCGAGCAGCCATTAGCGACGCACACGATGTTTCGGCGCTAGACGATGTGCGGGTACAGTTTTTGGGTAAAAAAGGCAGTATTACCGATTTGCTAAAAGGCTTAGGTAAACTCTCTGCCGAAGAGCGTCCAGCTGCCGGTGCCGAAATCAATAAGGTTAAACAAGTTTTACAGCAAGCCATAGGCGAGAAAAAAACCGCACTAGAAACAGCGGCCATTGCTGAAAAACTAGCCGCAGAGCAAATCGATATTACCCTAGCTGGTCGCGGCCAAAACGTCGGCGGCCTGCATCCGGTAACCCGCACCATAGAGCGCATAGCTAGCTTTTTTGAAGCCATCGGTTTTGAAACCGTAGAAGGCCCAGAGATAGAAGACGACTACCACAACTTTGAAGCGTTAAACATTCCTGCGCATCACCCAGCGCGTGCCATGCACGACACCTTCTATATTAATGAACACACCGTGCTGCGCACCCACACCTCACCGGTACAAGTACGGGTGATGGAAAACACAGAGCCACCGCTTAAAGTTATTTGCCCAGGCCGTGTTTACCGTTGCGATTCCGATTTAACCCACACCCCTATGTTTCATCAGGTAGAGGGTTTGTTAATCAGTGAAGAAAGTAGCTTCGCCGATTTAAAAGGCATAGTGGAAGAGTTTTTACGGGTGTTCTTTGAAAAAGAATTAGCCGTGCGTTTTCGCCCCTCTTATTTCCCTTTCACCGAGCCTTCGGCAGAAGTGGATATACAGTGCGTAAACTGCGGCGGTGATGGTTGCCGCGTGTGTAGCCAAACCGGTTGGTTAGAAGTAATGGGTTGCGGCATGGTGCACCCTAGCGTATTTGAATACTCTAATATCGATACCGAAAAATATACTGGTTTTGCTTTTGGTATGGGGGTGGAGCGTTTAGCGATGCTGCGTTACGGCGTAAATGATTTGCGTTTGTTTTATGACAATGATCTGCGCTTTTTAGAGCAGTTTAAATAACGGCATGCACAGTCTCTAGTTCCTAGTCTCTTGTCTCTAGGGTTTAGTATCTAGTGTAATAGTTTCTAGCTGTCATACCGGCGTCCGCCGGTATCCAGTAGCTGAGTTAAAGAATATATAGATGCCGGATTAAGTTCGGCATGACGTAAAAGAAAGAATACTTTTAGGAATACAAAATGAAATTAAGCGAACAGTGGCTTAGGGAATGGGTAAACCCCAGTATCAATACCGCAGAATTGGTAGAGCAGCTGACCATGGCGGGCCTTGAAGTAGAAGGTACTGAGCCTGTTGCCGGCGAATTTACTGGTGTAGTGGTGGGCGAAATTATCGCCATAGAGCAGCACCCCGATGCTGATAAGTTGCGCGTTTGCCAAGTAGCCGGCGGTGATGAAACTGTGCAGGTAGTTTGTGGTGCGCCTAATGCCCGTATGGGTATTAAAATTCCTTTTGCTACCGTGGGCGCCAAGCTGCCTACTGACGATGGCAAAGGCTTTAAAATTAAAAAAGCCAAGCTGCGCGGCGTAGAATCACACGGTATGTTGTGTTCGCAGGTAGAGCTGGCTATGGGTGAAGAGTCTGACGGTATTTGGGAGCTGGCCGCCGATGCCCCTACCGGCCAAGATATACGCGAGTACTTGCAGTTAAACGACACTATTATCGAAGTCGACTTAACCCCTAACCGTGCCGACTGTTTAAGCGTGGCCGGTATTGCCCGCGAAACAGGTGTATTAAATAAAATAGCGGTGGATGACTTAACTGTGACTGCAGTCGCCGCCACTATAGATGATGTATTCCCCGTAGCGGTAAGCGCATCAGCCGATTGCCCGCGCTATGTAGGCCGTGTAATTCGCAATGTCGATGCCACTAAACCTTCACCTTTATGGCTGCAGGAAAAACTACGCCGCGCCGGTTTGCGTTCTATTGATGCGGTAGTTGATGTGACCAACTACGTATTGTTGGAATTAGGCCAGCCCATGCACGCTTTCGACCTAAACCTATTAAGCGGCGGCATAAACGTTCGCCAGGCGACTCAGGGCGAAAAAATCACCTTACTCGATGGCCAAGAGCTAGAATTGCGTGATGACGCCTTAGTCATTGCCGATCAAAAACAAGCGGTTGCCTTAGCGGGTATTATGGGTGGCGCAGCCACTGCCGTGAGTAGCGCAACCACAGATATATTCTTAGAGTCGGCCTTCTTTGCGCCGGTTAAGCTAGCAGGTCGTGCGCGCTCTTATGGCTTGCATACCGACTCATCGCATCGCTTTGAGCGCGGTGTCGATTATCAATTGCAGGCCAAAGCCTGTGAGCGTGCTACCCAGTTGTTATTAGATATAGTGGGCGGTGAAGCCGGGCCGTTGATAGAAGTAACATCAGAGCCCGATTTACCCAAAGCCGCAGAGCTAAACCTGCGCGCCAACCGCATAGAGCGGGTGCTGGGCTTAACCATGGACCGCGCCGAGGTTAAAGACATACTCTCTCGCTTGGGTATGGACGTCACTGATACCGAGGAGGGTTGGAAAGTAGTAGCGCCTTCATGGCGTTTTGATATGGCGATAGAAGCCGACCTGCTGGAAGAGTTGGCCCGTATTTATGGCTACAATCGCTTGCCGGTCACCAAGATACACGCCGAACTAGGCTTGCGCGCCAAGCCAGAAGCGTTGACTGAGCTACAGCAAATACGCAGCCAGCTAGTAGCCAATGGTTATCAAGAGGCCATTACCTACAGCTTTATAGACCCCAAAATGCACCAGCTAGTTTGCCCTAACGACGAGGCGGTGGTGTTGAATAACCCTATTTCTACCGATATGTCGGTAATGCGCACCAGCCTGTGGCCGGGGTTGTTGGCCGCTATGCAGCACAACCTCAATCGCCAGCAAAGCCGGGTACGCTTATTTGAAGCGGGTTTGAGCTTTATCCCTGATGGCAGCGGCTTACCCAAGCAAGAGCAAATGCTGGCTGGGGCGATTACCGGTAGGCGTAAGCCCGAATCTTGGCTGGAAAACGGTGAGACTGTAGATTTTTACGACCTCAAGGGCGATGTAGAAGGGGTTTTAGCTTTATGCGACCCCAGCGGTAGCTTTGAGTTTGCCCGTGGCGAATGTGATGGCCTGCACCCCGGCCAAACTGCAGAAATTCGTCGAAATGGTGAGTTTGTTGGCTATATAGGCGCCATACACCCGCAACTACAGAAAAAACTGGGCATCTCGCAAACGGTATACCTATTTCAGGTCAATGTCGCAGCCATGCGCGCTGGTAAAGTACCTGCGTTCACGGAGTTATCAAAATATCCTGAGCTGAGACGCGACATAGCGGTGATTATCGACCGTGAAATCGAGGCTGGGACTGTACAAAAAGCGGTCAAAGCGGCCGCTGGCAGCGACCTGATAAACCTAAGGTTGTTTGATATCTATGAAGGTAAAGGTATTGATACTAAAAGAAAAAGTTTAGCGCTCGGCTTGACGTTTCAGCATTCATCACGCACTCTTAACGAAGATGAAGTTAACGTATGCGTTGAAAAAGTGATCAAAGCACTAGAAACGCAATTTGCAGCAACGCTAAGGAACTAACCGCATGCAGGCTCTCACTAAATCTGAGATGGCTGAACGGCTATACGAAGAGCTGGGGCTAAACAAGCGCGAAGCGAAAGAGGTGGTGGAGCTTTTTTTTGAAGAGATACGCCACTCGCTAGAAGATAATGAGCAGGTCAAGTTGTCGGGGTTTGGCAACTTCGATCTGCGCGACAAAAGCCAACGCCCGGGCCGCAACCCTAAAACCGGCGAAGAGATACCCATCTCAGCACGCCGTGTGGTGACATTTCGCCCAGGCCAGAAGTTAAAATCACGAGTTGAAACCTATGTTGGAACCGAGTCATAACGACGAATTGCCGGTAATACCAGGCAAGCGCTATTTCACCATTGGTGAAGTGAGCGAGCTGTGTGCAGTAAAGCCACATGTATTGCGTTATTGGGAGCAAGAATTCCCACAATTAAAACCGGTGAAGCGTCGCGGCAACCGTCGCTACTATCAGCATCAAGATGTGGTATTAATTCGTCAAATTCGCAGTCTGCTTTATGATCAAGGCTACACTATTGGTGGCGCAAGACAGCGCATGGTTGGCGAAGAAGACGGCGACGATCAGGCTATAAATTCAACAGAATACAAAGCGATGTTGCGTGAAGTGATCACAGAACTCGAAGATGTATTAAAAGTTCTCGCTGCATAGCAATTACGTATTCACAGCAGCACCACTTTGCATTATACTCTCGCCCCTCTTAAGGCGGCATAGTAAAGATTGTAAAGCCTAAGATGTATCGGGGCGTAGCGCAGTCTGGTAGCGCACTACACTGGGGGTGTAGTGGTCGCAGGTTCAAATCCTGCCGTTCCGACCAACTTAAATAAAAAAGGGCCATGCGAAAGCATGGCCCTTTTTTATTTAACCTGCCGAAACGGCAGGCTTTGTTATTCGCCACATCCATGTGGCTCTCCCTTCGGGTCGACCTAAAGGTCGATCAAAATTCGCTCCTGCGATTTTGTCGTTAAAGCGCTCAGGTTCGAACCGGAATTTGCGTAGCAAATGTAGGTAACGCCCGCTTTATAAAGGGCGGCCCTTTAGGGTGAGGCTAGCCGAATACAGCTTGTCCCTATTCCCCCTGTAACTACAGGGACAAGATGCCACGAGCCGCATAGCGACGTTACCCAAAACCTTACAGGTGGCACGCTGCGCCTGAAGGAGAAAAACAGTCTTAAGCTGTTTTGATACAATCCTGCCACGATACATAAACTCGCACAGCCCTAGTGCGAAATCTTGAACAACCTCTCGTTAAAACTGTAACTACTAAATCCTGTAGCAGTATTTAGTTACCGTCGAAATCATCACTTATAATTTGTCGCCTAACTTTTCCTACAACGCACTATTTAAGTGCTCTTATCTAGGTAGCTCTTGATACAAATCATTGTTCGTTACATTTTAAAGTGAAGATATAGCAGAGTAGGTATAACTACCCATTTAGGCTTAGTTAAAGAGCTGTTACTTTCTCGCTTTTTCATCACTTGCCCCTATAAGCAAAACTAAAACCATACTCATATACGATACGTTGACTAATCCTGTGTCTAGTCTGATGTTATGGATTTGTATGATAGATGTTGTTAAGACGTCTGTAATGCTTATGTAAAGGCTGAAGTTAAAAATTAACTCATCACGCTGTACACCTACATCGCGTAGGGGCTTAAGTGTATAACTGTCTTATAAAGGGTTCTGTTTCAATGACGGAAAGTAAAATCCATGATGTTATTCGCAGTATTTCCAATGTTAATAATGGTGATTTTTTAGAGAATATTACCTGTGCTCTAGCTCGTGTTATTGATGCAGATTATGTTTTTATAGCTAATCTAGATGACGATAAAGAGACAGTTAAAACGCTCACGTTTTGCGCAGATGGCCAAATCGCTGGCAATATAAGCTATCCCTTAAAAAGCTCGCCTTGCGAAAAAGCTATTTGCGGAGAGATGTGTATAGTTTCTGAAAATGTGCGTTTAAGTTACCCTGATGACAAGTTGTTAGTGGAAATGGGAATTGATGCCTATGCAGGCATGCCATTAATTGATAGCCAGGGTCAAACCAAAGCAATTCTAGTGGCTATGTTTGAAACCCCGTTAAGCTCAAGTAAAGATGCGGAATCGTTATTTTTACTGTTTTCAGGGCTGATTTGCAAAGAACTAGAAAAAAATAGTTATGTCGATAAGCTTAGCCTTGCTAAAAAAGTTATGGAGCAAAGTAAGTCAGGCGTTATTGTTTGTAACAGTGACGCAGAAATTATTTATACCAATCAAGCGTTTAGCAACATTACTGGCTACAGCCAACAAGAGGTTCTTGGTAGTAACCCCAATGTTTTATCATCAGGAAAGCAAGGGTCTTCATTTTATGAGTCTATGTGGGATGAAATATTAACCAAAGGCTATTGGGAAGGAGAGGTAATTGATAAGCGAAAAAATGGTGAGTTATTTCCTAACTGGTTAATGATTAGTGCGCTAACTAATGAAAAATTGGAGACTACGCATTACGTCAGCAATTTTTATGATATTACCGATCGTAAGTATGCTGAAAAAACAATAGCCTTCCAGGCTAATTATAATGCGTTGACGCATTTTCCTAATAAATTTTTGTTTGAAAAATTACTCCAAGCCAGCATTGATGAATTATCCGACGATAGAAAATTAGCGGTTCTTCTTGTTGATATTGATTTTTTCAAAGATATTAATGATTTCTATGGTCATCGATTTGGTGATGAATTGCTTAAAGAAGTTGCTAAACGAATTTCTTTAGTTATAAGCCCTGGTGACACGCTTGCACACTTTGGCTCGGATGACTTCGCAATTATTGTGAATAATATAGCTTCGCAAGAACAGGTCGATGAATATGTGAATATTGTTATGGAGTCGTTCGCTGATCCTTTTGTGATCAATGATATTAATGTTAAATCTACTATTAGTTGTGGTGCAGTTTGTTATCCAAATAGTTGGCCTGAGCTTGATGTTTTTGAAATGGCTGAAAAAGCTATGTATCGTGCTAAGGGTAAAGGGAGGAATAGGAGTTGTTTTTTCTCTGAAGTATTTCATAAGAATTCTATGCGTCGTACTGAGTTAAAAAACAAGTTGATTAATGTTATAAGTAATAATGGCCTTGATGTTTTTTATCAGCCTATTTTTTGTACTAAAAGCAAGCGTGTAACTAAATGCGAAGCATTGGTTCGTTGGCGTGATGGCGATCAATGGATTACGCCATTTGAATTTATACCCATTGCTGAAGAGTTTGGTCTTATTACCGACATTGGAAAAATAGTTTTAAATAAGGCTTGTGAATTTTTAAGGGAATTAAAAGATATTGGTTTTACCGATTTGGTCGTAAGCGTCAATCGATCGGTCTATGAGTTTCCAGTCAATGATGCCGACAATAACCAATGGGTTGATGTTATAACTTCATATGGACTTATGCCTAGCGACTTTTGCTTTGAGTTGACAGAGAGTGTTTTGGCTCCTGATAAGAGTAATAGCCTAACAATGCTCAGAAATTTACAATATCATGGCAGTACGATTGCCCTTGATGATTTTGGTACTGGCTACTCATCATTAAGTTATCTTCGCCGTTTTCCTATTGATTTTCTTAAAATAGACCAATCTTTTGTAAAGGAAATGACAGGCAATTTTGACGATAAAATTATCGTTTCAACCATTATTGCTATGGCAAAAACGCTTAATATAAAAATTATTGCTGAAGGCGCAGAAACACTTGATCAGGTCAGGGCGCTTACTAATCTAGGTTGCGACTACATTCAAGGCTATCACTTTTCTAAACCGTTACCGCCAGTTAATTTCATTAAGTACATTACTAATTTTACTGGTGGTGATTAAAGGGCGTTATTATTTTCAATATCTCTTGCTTAATTGTGTCGAATCTATATCCGTTTCAGTAGAGACGTATATAGATTCTGTTTTTCTCTGAGCTGATAAAAAACGACTTAACCCCGCCAGCTAGTCTTACCAAACTGCTTCATCTCATTGGTTATTTCATCAGCCAATAACGAAATAACAAACTCAGCCCCTCTATCGCCCAGTGCTGCCGTGCCGTAATAAAAACTTCTACCTGACATACAAAAATCCGCGCCTAGTTCCATGGCTCGCAGCACATCCAGCCCCGAGCGTATGCCGCTGTCTAACAGTATGGGCACAGCGTCGCCTATGCTGTCTTTGATACGCGGTAGTAGCTCTATCGTAGCAGGGGCTGCATCAAACTGGCGGCCGCCGTGGTTGGAAACCAGTAGGCCGTCGGCACCTCGTTCTATGGATTGCTGGCATAGGCCTAAGTCCATAACGCCTTTAATGATGAGGTTGCCCGACCAGCACTGGCGTACCTGTTCTAATAACTCCCAGTCATACCACCTGTCACTAAGATCTAAGAGGCGATTGTTGCCGGCGCTTTTACCACGGTCTTTTTTATCCACATAGGCATTAAGGGTTTTTAGTGTGGGTACGCCCTTACATGCAGCCCGCAATGCCCAGGCGGGTTTGCTGCTAACTTGTGCTAATTGCTTTAGCGAGGGGATGGCGGAGGAGGACATGCCGTTGCGCCAATCGCGCTCGCGTTTGGAATACTGTGGGGTATCTACGGTGACTAATAAATTTTTAACACCGGCGCGCTGTGCTCTGGCCATGAGGTCTTGCATGATGCCGAAATCTCGATTGGCATATAGCTGAAACCAATGGCTGTCGCCTGCGACGGCGGCTATATCTTCAATAGTCTCATTGGAAAACGTGCTTTGGGTAAAAGGGATGCCTGCTGCTTTGGCCTGTTTGGCCATGATCAGTTCGGTACCTGGCCAATAAAGGCCGGCGAAGCCTACGGGCGAAACGCCTAAGGGCAGGTTCCATGTTTGGCCAAAGAGTTGTATGGATGGATTGACGTTATGCAGATCCACTAAAAAATTGGGTACTAATGTCACTTCGTCAAAGGCATGTTCGTTGCGATGGATAGAGCACTCACGCCCCAGGCCGCCTACCAAGTAGTCGTAGACAAATTTGGGTAGGCGCTGTTTAGCGCGCGCTTTAAGATCAGCAATTGCGGGGTAATCTTGGGCGGATTGCAGTTCAATAAAAGGGCGTATCATAGCGTAGTGCTCTTCCGGGCTGTGCGTATTTATTAGGGTAGTTTTGTGGTTTGTCACTGCGTCAGTTTACTACTTATTGTTTGGGTAGTGTTTTGCCGGGGTTGAGTAAGTGCTGTGGGTCTAGGGCGTTTTTTACTGTCCACATCAAGGCTATCTCTGCCGGGCTGCGGGAGTGATGTAGGTGATCACGTTTTTCTAAACCGATGCCGTGTTCCGCAGAGATGGAGCCCTGCAGTTTTGCGATTTCTTGGTAAACGATATTTTCCACCGCACTTTTGCGCTGCATGCCGTCTTCCCAAATACACAGGTGCAAGTTGCCGTCGGCGAGGTGGCCAAATACTACCAGCTCATAGTGTTGAAACGCTAGCTCTAGTTGCTGATGTAGTTGCTCAATTAATAGCGGCATATCGCCTATGGCTAGGCTGACATCAAAGGTGTGCAGGAAACAGCCAAATTTAGCTTTTTCGGTTTCAGCGTCATCGCGTATCTCCCATAGGGCAATGCGTTCGGCATCGGATTTGGCGATAACCGCATCCACTATTAATTCCGCCTCAAAGGCCTCACCCAATATATTTTCAAAATGTTGCGCATCGCTAGCAGGGTTATTACCTTGGTATTCTAGTAATACGTAGTAGTTGTAATCGGCAGGCATAGGCGGCTTATTGTGAGAGTGCTCACCAGTATTGAGGGCGTAAAAGTCCTGCCACATAACCTCGTAGGCACTTAGGCCGCCGTTAAATTGCTGGTCTAAATAGCTGAGTAGTTGTGAAACTTGGGTAAAGTCATCGGTAGCGACTAAGGCGGTTTGGCTGCTCAAGGGCTGCGGCCGCAGGCGTAATACTGCACGAGTAATTACCCCTAAGGTGCCTTCGCTGCCTATAAACAGCTGCTTAAGGTCATAGCCGGTGTTGTTTTTTAAGTAGGGGGTCATGGATGAGATAACAGTACCGTCCATTAATACCGCCTCTATGCCCAGTACCTGCTCGCGCATCATGCCATAGCGCAGCACGCTATTACCGCCGGCATTGGTGGCCATCATGCCACCTAGGGTGCAAGAACCTCTGGCGCCAAAATCTACGGGGAAGCTCAGCTGCTGTTCGCTCACCGCCTGTTGCAATTGCTCCAGTATCAAGCCTGCTTGCACGGTGACGGTGCGGTTGGCTATGTCTATAGATTCTATGGCGTTCATGCGCTCGGTGGAGAGCACTATGTTATCGGCGCTGGAGTGGTGGCTGTCGACTAGGCTGGTGCAGCCCCCTTGGGTAACCACGGTTTGTTGGTGCTGTTGGCATAGCTGCAGCACTTCAGCCACTTGCTGTGTGGTTTGCGGCCGCAGCAAGGCCTTGGCCTGTAAGGCGCCACCTTGCCAAAACCCGCCGCTGCGGCTGCTAATATCATCACCGAGTAGCAGGCCTTTATCGCCGACTATGTTGCGTAATTGGCTGATAAGATCTGTCATGCTGTTGGCCTTGTTTGTGTCTGTGGGGTGTTGGCTATAGGGAGGCTCGTAACTCAGTAGCTTAATGAGATTGATCGTTCTCAGATAGTGATTAATGTTGATAAGTTCATTACAAAACATCATCACCTCTGCGCCTATTATCTAGCTCTTATAGCAACTGCAGGCTGTTGTGGATGTCTTTACGGTGAGGCTGTAGAGTGATCGTATAAGAGTGCTTGTATAAAAGTGCTTGTAATAAAAGTGTCTGTTTAAGATTGGCAGTTGTTGAGGTTAAAGTGTTATGAAGTTTTCAAATACTTATGTGGGCCTGGGTGAGCGTTTTTATGATAAATCGCAGCCTACCGCTGTGCGCTCGCCTAAGCTTTTATTGTGGAATAGTCGCTTGGCCGATCAGCTCAATATTCCGCAAACACTACAGCAAGATACTGAGGCCTTGGCGCAATACTTCTCTGGTAATCAATTGCTGGCAGGGGCAGAGCCTATTGCAACAGCCTATGCAGGCCATCAGTTTGGCAGTTTTAATCCCCAGCTTGGTGATGGTCGGGCCCATCTGTTAGGCGAGCTGTTAGATGATGACGGCAAACGCTGGGACTTGCAGTTGAAAGGCTCTGGGGTGAGCGCTTATTCGAGATCCGGCGATGGCCGCTGTGCCATAGGCCCGGCAGTACGCGAATTTATTATGAGCGAGGCTATGAAGGCCTTGGGCGTGCCTACTACGGAATGCTTGGCGGTGGTAACTACCGGTGAGACCGTTTACCGGCAGCGACCCAATCCAGGGGCGGTAGTGACTAGAGTCGCATCCAGCCATATGCGTGTGGGCAGCTTTCAATTTTTTGCGTCTAAGGGTGATGTGGAGTCGCTAACGGCGCTGCGTGATTATGCTATAGCTAGGCACTTCCCAGAGATAAAGCAGCAGGCAGCTAACCACTCCGTTGCCTTGGTGGATAGAGTCATAGAAAAACAAATACAGTTAGTGGTTGCCTGGATGCGGGTGGGTTTTATTCATGGCGTAATGAATACCGATAACACCGCCATCTCCGGCGACACTATAGATTATGGCCCTTGCGCCATGATGGGGGCTTACGACCCACAAACCGTGTACAGCTCTATAGACCATAACGGCCGCTATGCCTTTGGCAATCAGCATAAAATTGCTAATTGGAATATGGCGCGGTTTGCCGAAAGCCTGTTGGTGCTACACCCCGAAGATGAAGAGGTGCTGGCACAAATGCAGGGTTTAATTACTGATTTCCCCGAACGTTTTCACCAGGCTTATAGCCGCATGATGGCCGATAAGCTGGGGCTGCAAGATTTACAGCAGGGCGATGATGCGCTGATAGAGTCACTACTAGCTAGGATGGCTGAGCTGAAGCTAGATTATACGAAGACGTTTGATAGCCTAACTAAATCGCTTACCGATACTAAAGTGCAAGCTACTATCGCCGCCGATTTAGGGCCCTGTTACCAACAGTGGCAGCAGCGAGTAGCTGCGCAAACAGTTAGCGCCCAGGAGTTGCAGTCTGCTATGCGCAAATCTAACCCGGTGGTGGTTCCCAGAAACCATCATGTTGAAGCGGTGTTAGCGGCTTGTGAGGAGAGCGGTGAGGCCACAACGGCCTTGAATTTTCTGGCGGTATTACGCCAGCCCTATAAAGAAACGGAACAGAGCGCTCGCTACCAATCGGCTGATGGTGGTTTTGATCAGGGCTACCAGACTTTTTGTGGAACTTGAATAAGTGACGCAGTTAGCTGTGCTTGATACTTAGAGCGAAGCTTGTAATGGCCTCGTTCTAAGTATCAAACGCTAGCAATCCTTTTAGTGTGCCGCTGGTTGTAATTACTGCGCGGCGGCCTTCTGTAAATCTAAGTATTTTTTTCTAGCCAGCTCTATACGCTGTTTTAACTTAGGCAGTTGCGAATTGTACTGCTGCTCTAAGCGCGACGTTTCCCAATACTCTAGCTCTCTATTCACTTCTATGGGTTGTGCTGATAGGGCATCTAAGCGCTTTAACATAGTGTTGGCCAGTTCTTGTACCTGATCTTGGCAGCCGCTAAAACCCTGTTGGTTAGCGATATATATGGGTGCCGAGTGCACTAGGCCGTAGTTGCGGCCATAGCCGCGCACGGCTAACCATTGGCTGCTATTAGCCGCTAGTTCAAACGCTAACGACAGGGTGGGTTGAGTACCATCGGCCTCCACGCGCTTAATTACTTTGCCGCAACTCACTAGCTCTAAGCTTTCAATTTGATCAAGGTCAGGATTAATGGCCATTTCAGCTTTTATTGTTAAGGGCTTGTTATTTTGTAAGCTTAATTGCCCGCCCATAGGGGTGTTGTTAACGCTAAATTCCAAGCTAGGGCCATTGCTCACGTAGGTGTTGCCGGCTTTCACTGCATCAAACCATTGTTGCGGCGAGGGCGTAGAGATTGTCTTGGTTTTGGCATAGCTGCGCACAGCGCCGGGTTGATCAAAGTAGGGGAAGTCAGAGCCAGCGGCGGGTGCTAGCTTGTAACCTAGGCCTAAGAACTGATACCAAAATTCTAAGCGCAGCTTGCTGTTTTGCATGATTTCAACAAAATCAACTAGGCCAAAAGGCACGTCTAAGGCTAAGCCCCATGAGGCGTTAAATTCTTCCGAGCCTACATGGGCATAACCGTTTAAGGCTTTTTGCTGGTGATAGCTTTCCATAAATTGGTGATACAGAAAGTAGTTGTCCTGATCAAGAATAGGTTTTTCAATATTTAAGGCGATAGCGTGGCCGCGCTGTGCGGTGCGTGGGCCTTCAATGCCGGACACAATGCTGTGTATACCTTTACTATGCACGCCGGTTTTACCATAGGCGTATTGATCAAAGTGGCCGTCACTGGCGTTGCTCATCAATAACAAATTTGAAACATGTACATCTTCAGCTTGCAGCATGGCCATAATACTGGCGTTGAGCTGCGGCTTATTCCGGTTCATGTGTATGTGTACATCACCGGAGTACCAGCCTTTGGCGGGCAAGTTATCCCAACGTTGCAGGTCTATGGTAATGCTGTTGTTGCTATTGGCGGCAATCTCAATTTGTTGGTTTACAACTTTATATTCCGGCCCTTTGCTGGCCACTATGGTGTATAGGCCTGCGGGTAATTGGGTTTGGTATTGGTCATTGGCATAAGAGATGTTGCGGTTTTGATGCGGCCAGGGTTGTGATTTTGGCTGATAGTTATTTAGCGATAATGATTTTCTGGTTTTTTCATAAAACTGTATATCTATAGCATCTTTGCTGGGTAAAACCGCGCGGCCGGTTTGGTCATAAATACCAAAACGCACGGCGGTGGGTTGGTTATTTTCGCGCCACTGAATACTGAGGTTGGCGGGTTTGGTATCTGTTTTAGTGGTGTTGCTGCGCTTAATGGCAATGTCACATAAGCCAAAGGTGCTGAGTTGATCAGCAGCATCAATTTCATAGGTTGCTACGGCGGTAAGCGCAAAGTCTGCACCATCCATGCCGCGGTTGGCAAAGCGCGCGCGGTTTAGTTTTAAGGTGGTTTTATAAAAAGCTTGTTCGCCGCCTTTTGTGTGTTTGATCTCACCGCCAGCACTGGCGTCATTGTTAGCGTCATAGCCGTAGTAAACGCTGTCGGTTTTGTTGGCATCAAAGGTTAATTCTATCTCTACAATTTCATCAATGTTGTGAGCATAGCTATCATTAATATCAAAGGCGACAAAATTGGCGTTTATGCATTGTTTGCCTTGGTGTTGATAATTACTAGGAAGCACGCGCCTAAAAAAAGACGAGCGGCCAAAGCTGTCGGGGTAACCGGCAGTAAAGGTGCGATTAATATTTTTAGCTTGCCAGTCTAAGTCAACTAGCCCTCTAGGGCCCGATAGGCTATCTATGCTTATGGGTGCGTGATCACCACCGTGGGCAAATACAAGGCTGCAGCTTAAGGCGTTTGCGATGGTGGCAATGGCCAAAGCCCTAACAGTGCTTAGATGTTTTTTGTTGTTTTTTGCTTTATATTTTGGCTTTTGTTTTATGTTAGGGCGCTTACAGATTAGCATTTTTTGTCCTCAATAATTCTTGCGGGTGCTATTAGCATAGATTTTATTACGTATTTCTATAAGGGTTTTTGATAGAATTTTCTGCCCTTATGCTAGTGCATGTGCCAGTTAAGTATTAGTGAAATAATCTGGCCTAACGTATTAGAGTTTTTACTGAATTAATCACTCTCTTCTTCTGTAATACCCAGCTCTTTCATAAATGAGGTGACTTCTTGTAGTAGCCAGTCTTTTGCCTTTTTAACCGAGGGGCGCATAGGCTCGTTGCTGTTATAGACTAAGTAGTAGGCGTGCTGTGATTTGATGTGGTCGCTGAAGGGGCGTATCAGTTGGCCGCTGGCTAAATATTCGCTGGCCATTAATAAACTGCCCAAGCCGACACCTTGGCCGGCGACGGCTGCGTCTAAAACCAGCGCGGGGTCGCTGAACACGCAGCCGCTGATGCAGTCGTCCCGCTCTTCGCCTACCGCGTTATACCAAGCTAGCCAATCATCGGGACGCTCGTCGTGAATTAGCGGCATTTTTTCCAACGCCAGTGGGTTGTCCATATGCGCTAATTTTGGAAAGTGCTTAGGTGAAAACATGGGAGTTAGGTAGTCGTGAAACAGCTTGATCGCGGTAACGTCTGACCACTGGCCGTTGCCATACCATACCGCCAAGTCTACCTCTTGCGAATCTAGGTCATAGGTGTCGTCGGTGCTAAATAGCCAGGGTTGCACGTCGGGAAACCACTCGCGTAATTTGTTATAGCGTGGCAGCAGCCATTTGCTGGCAAATCCCGGGGTGGCCCCCCAAACAACCGAGCCGGGTCTATAGTAAAAATCCAAGCGGCGCTTGCCCCTGGCCAGTACTTTTAGCACGTCGGTAGTGGTGATTAAAAAATCGTGGCCAGCTACGGTTAGCTCTACTGAGCGGCCTATGCGGTTAAATAAGGATATATGGAAGAAATCTTCCAAGGCGCGAATTTGATGCGATATAGCGGACTGGGTGATATTGAGCTCTTCAGCTGCTAGCGAAAAGCTTTTCAGGCGGGCGGCTGACTCAAAGCCTTCTAGGGCTGTGAGAGGTGGGAGTTTGCCAAATTTTCTACTCATTTATCGTTACTCCAGTCGGCTGAGGGGCGTGCTCCATAATCGTATATTGGCAGAGCGCTGTTAATTTTACCTATGAAAATTTCTAATCTAATGAATAATAATAATTGGTTTGTTGCTGAGCCTTACCTAGGTATATCCTAGTATTAAATGGGTTTATCGCCAATCGCGGGCGATGCAATCTAAGGTGTGAATTATTTTTGCTAATAACGCTTAGATTTAAGCCTGGGCATTAAAGCGTAATTTCGGCAGCAATATGGAGTACAACATGACAGTAAATAACAGCACGACTCAGCAACCAGCGGAGCAAGGTTTTTATATGCCAGCTGAATGGGTGCCGCACGAGCGCACGTGGATGATGTGGCCTAGCCGTGCAGAGTTGTGGGGTGACATCGCTAAAGCTCGGGTTAGTTATGCCACTGTGGCCAAAACCATAGCCGAGTTTGAACCTGTGACTATGGTGGTATGCCCCAAAGATAAATCCGCAGCGGCCCAGTTATTGGGGCCAGAGATAACGCTGCTGGAGTGCGAGATAGACGACTCCTGGGCTAGAGATGCTGGACCTAACTTTTTAATCAACGCTAAGGGTGAGCTGGCCGGTAGTAGCTGGGCCTTTAATGCTTGGGGCGAAAACTACGCCTCGTATCACAACGATAATGCCGTGGGCGTGGCCATTTTAGAGGCAGCAGGTGCGCAAAGCTTCGTGTCGGGATTAGTGGCTGAGGGCGGCAGTATTACAGTGGATGGTGAAGGTACGGTGATTACCACGGAGTCGTGTTTTTTACACACTAACCGTAACCCGGGATGGACCAAGCAGGAAGTGGAGCGCGAGTTACTACGTACTTTAGGCGCCGAAAAAATTATTTGGTTGCCCGGCAATGACGATGAAGAAGAAACCAATGGCCATGTCGATGGCATTGCCCAGTACATACGCCCAGGTGTGGTGTTAATGGAGACCAGCTTTGATCCCAGCCACCCTTGGTATGATTGCATGAAAGAGAATATTGCCGCCTTAGAGGGGCAAACCGATGCTAAGGGTAGGCCTATAGAGATCGCCTTAATTGAAGATGGCCACGGTTGTAAGGAGCTAAGCGATAAGTTCTGCATGTCTTACGTTAACAGTTATATTGTTAACGGCGCGGTGATATTACCTAAGTACGGTATTGCTGCCGACAAGCGCGCCAAGGCAGTTTATGAACGCTTGTTCCCTCATCATAAAATTGTGCAAATCAATATAGACGGTATAGCCGTAGGGGGCGGAGGCATACACTGTATTACCCAGCAGCAGCCTAAGGTTTAGACTTTATTACATTCTATGATCGTTTAGCTCTCTCCGAGGGCTTTTTTTTGGTTTATAACTCGTAGCGGGCGGTAGTTGTTTATATTGTAAGTTTATTAGCCAGTCACAATTTGGTCTCTGCCGTTTTCTTTGGCTTGGTATAGGGCGGTGTCGGCTCGGTGTATGATGGAGTCGTAGCTATCGTGTTTCTGTAATGAGGTGATGCCTATACTCACGGTTATATTGCTAATGTTATCGATGCTGATTGCGGCAATGTTTTTACTTAACCTTTGGCATATTGCCGTTGCTTCATGCATGGACGTTTCTGGCAAGGCAATAATAAACTCTTCGCCACCCCAGCGATAAACCCTATCGTTAGGCCTTAGGCTGTTGTTTAAGGTTTGTGCCAGCTCTATTAAAATATCATCGCCGATTTGGTGGCCGTAGTTATCATTTATTTTTTTAAAGTGATCTATATCAACTATGCCCAATACAAAACCCTGTTGGCTAATAGAATGGCGTTTCATATAGGTGGGTATCTCTTGATTCGCCGATCGCCTATTACTTAAGCTGGTTAAACTGTCGGTGTGAGCGAATGAGCTCATCAAGGCAGAGGCTTTTTGTAGTTCCTCGTTACTCTTTTCTAATTCTAGAGTTCGCTCTCTTACGGTGTTCTCCAAATCTATATTAAATTGGTATAGCTTATTTTGAGCATTTTTTCGCTGTAGTATATTTCGATATAACAGGGCGATAATAAAGGATAAAAATATAAAAATAGCGATACTGCTATCGATCAAGCTTTTATTTTTTAGGTAAAAGCTGTCGGGTTTATTATATATTTTGCTGTTAGGCGGCAGCTGTTTTTCGTTGATGTGAAAGCGTTGTAGCTGTAAAAAATCAAATTTAGGTTGGTAGAGAGCACTTTCTTTTACGGTGATGTCTTTTACCGCTGTGCCAGCGAGTATACGTAGGGCCATTTTTGCCGCGTTACTGCCATGCTGATAAGGGTCATTCATCATGCCGCCTATGGCACCGTTATTTATCATTAGCGACCCCCACATGCCATAGACTGGCACGCTGCTGCTGGCAGAGAGTTTCGGCAGGTCTTCTTGAAAAGAAAAATAGGCGCCCAGCCTGTCTTTGTGTATGGCCATTAATAAAACGGCAGTGTCTGCGGGTAGTTGGCCTAGCGTGTTGTACAGCTCTGGCAGTGAAAAATCATCAAGTATGGTTATTTCAATATGTTTTTTGCTGGATTTTTTTTGCCATAGGTTTTTTATTTTTTCAGCAGCGCCAACCATTCTTAAACCTAGGCCGGTAGTGTCGCCTATCAGTATTATTTTTTTTACCTTAGGTTGTACTTGCGTGATGAGATTTAGATTACCTTCTATATCCATACCTTCGGCTATACCAGTGATGTTGGGATTGTTGGTTAAATCACTAGGGTCGAAAACATTAACACCACAAAATACTATAGGGATGTTGGGGAATAGAGTGTCACCATATTGCAGCATAAATCGGTAGGCGGCATCATCGCTGGCAATAATAATGTCAGGGATGTTTTTAGAGAATTTATATTGCAATAAGTCGATGAGTTTTTGATTATATACGGGGTCATCGATATAGCGGCGCTTATCCATATATTCTATATAGATATTTTCCTGTGCTATATCCTTGGCTAGTGCATTTCTAACACCGTGAGTCAATTCTTCTGTCCATGTGTATTGTGGGTGGTAGGAGTTAAGCAGTAATACTTTGCTAGAGGCCTGTACAAGGTTAGCGCTAGTGATTAAGAGTAACAGCAATAAAGTAAGACACGGATAGGGCATAGGCGCAGTTGCTTAATGGTTAGGGCTTATTAATTATGGGTATTAATACTTCAAATGCCAGTTTTAGACGGTGTTACTAGGGTTGTCCGGGTATTAATGGCGTAGTTGCAGATAAAGCATTGCCGACAAGGTTTATTGTTAGTTGTTTGTTCATCATTATTAGCGTTTTTGGGCTATATGGAAAGGCGTAAATTATTATGGGCTTGTTAGTCTGGCGCGTGTTACTGATAAAAAGGCCTAAACCGACACTGAGATACGCCATATTTATGGCTTATAAGCCTCACTAAGCGCTGGGCTAGCAGGAGGCATTACTGCAAGTAGATGTCGTCCAGCCACAGTGTTTGTGGCGTGGCTTCTATCATAAATAGGCTGAGGCCAATAATATTGGCCATATCCATAGCGCGCTGTACTGGCGCCTGCGCTACCTCGGCTAAGTTGATGCTGAGGTGATTCCAGCCTGGGCTTAGTGTGATTTTTTGATTAAATCTATCGTTATACTCATTCCCCCCTTTGGGGTGTAAGCGGTCATGTATGCGCAGGGTGAGTTGCTGGCTGTGGCCACCGTCCAAATAAAGGCTTAGCTTGAGTTGCTGATAGCCCCGCCAGTCGCCGGGGAAGTGCGCTAAACTGACGCCACTGTATCGTTCTTTATTATTGATTTGTATCGCTAAGGCTGGCGAGGGTAAATGGGCTGCCTGCTTAGCTAAATTAATTTGCGTGTGTATACCTATAGGCTGAAAGCGCGCCAGTTCGCTATGGCTGCTAACGTCGCTGAGTAATGGGAAGCTTTGCTTAGCCAAGTGCTCATCATAGCGGCTAAGCATGTAAGGTTTTAGCATAAATAAAAAAACCAGTAGGCTAAATATTTTAAGCAGTAGGCTGCGAGGCTTTGGCTGGGCTAGGTGGCGTGAGAGCCAGCAAAAAGCCAGTAGCGAGCCTATGCCGTTTTTTGCCAGGTCTGATATGTCTGCGGTTCTGGTAAATAAGGGTTGAATGAGCTCTATTAGCAAACCAAAAAGCAGTGGGTATAGCAGGGCCTCTATGGCTTCTGAGCGCAAGTCGCTATGTTGTTGGCGGCGTTCCAGTAGTATGGCGGCGCTAATGCTAAAAAATAAAGCGAGATGACCTAAATTCCAGAGTTGGTGTATAGAGCGTGGCTCTATACCCTGCGGGCTAGCGATGTATAGCAATAATAGGAGGCTGAGTAGTATAAGGCTTATCGTTGCTCTTGATTTATAGAGGGCAATGATCAATCCGTATATGCCTGTAAGCTGTTATACGGTTTAAGTGCTTGTGCTAGTCGCCGTTGCATTTTACTTAAGCTCAACCTCTACAAAAGCAAAATTATAGTCATTGGCATTAATAACATTGTGCTCTATGCCGGCGGGCCGGTAATAGGATTGCCCGGCAGTTAATTGCGCTATGCTTTCGCCTTGTTCGGTAACAATTTTCAATTGTCCGTCTTGCTCCGGAATCACCACATAGTCGTAGGCATGTTTATGCCAGCCGGTTTCACCATTGGGTGGAAAGCACCACTCGGTAACAATAACGCGCTCATTTTCAATTTGTAATAGGCCTTTGGCAGCAGTATGTTTAGTACACATGTAAGAACTCTATATAGTGATAGATGGGATAGGCATGGTAGTACGATAAGATTGTTGCGTCCATGCTTGGGTCTTATTTAAGATAGCGAGTTTTTTTATCTAAGTGTTACAATGTTTGCTTGTCAGATTGACGCTAATAGTGATACAAAATACGGTTTTAATCGTATTGCGGTGTTTAGTGTTAATGGCATATTAACCTTATATAAGAGGACGCTATGTATATCCTAGTAAAAGTTATCACTTTGTTGTTGCTTGCCATGCCTGCTGTTGCCAGCAGTACTCAGACTATGGCCAGTAATGAGGCGATAGATTTAACGGGGCATTGGGTAGGCTTAGTGTCATTGGCTATCTTTGTAACGGCCTATGTTTTTGTGATATTGGAAGAAAAGCTGCATTTGCGAAAGTCCAAGCCTGTGTTGTTAGCGGCTGGTTTAATATGGGCACTGATTGCTATTGCTTACCGTGATCACTCTTCTTTAGCGGTAGAGCATGCTATACGGCATAATTTTTTAGAATACGCCGAGCTGTTCTTCTTTTTATTAGTGGCGATGACCTATATCAATTCTATAATAGAGCGCGGTGTTTTTGATGCGCTAAGGGATTGGTTAATTGAAAATGGTTTTACTTATAAGGGCTTGTTTTGGTTTACCGGCGTACTGGCCTTTTTCATTTCGCCGATTGCCGACAACCTCACTACTGCCTTGATTATGTGTGCGGTGGTGATGACGGTAGGGCAAGGCCATAAACAGTTTATTAATATCAGCTGTATTAACATCGTCGTAGCTGCCAATGCCGGTGGTGCTTTTAGCCCCTTCGGTGACATTACTACGCTAATGGTATGGCAAAAAGGCATTATTGAGTTTTTCACTTTTTTCCAATTGTTCATACCTGCAGCGGTTAATTTTCTAATCCCCGCCTTCATTATGAGCTTTGCCATACCCGCCGGCCTGCCGCCGGCCAACCATGGCCAGAAGGCCAGCATTAAGCCTGGTGGCTTAGCCATAGTCGGGCTGTTTATTGCTACGATTTGTACTGCGGTGAGCTTTCATCAGTTTTTACATCTGCCGCCAGTGTTTGGCATGATGACCGGTTTGGCCTATTTGAAGTTTTACGGGTTTTATTTACGCAAAGCGGGCCATGCTGCCCCGCAATCCAGCATACCTACCGACAGACCAGAAAAACCCTTTGATATTTTTGAGCGGGTGGCGCATGCCGAATGGGATACCCTGTTTTTCTTTTACGGGGTGATTATGGTGGTAGGTGGCTTGGGCTTTATCGGTTATTTAGAGCTGGCTTCGGTTGCTATGTATGGCGAGCTAGGGCCTACCATGGCCAATATTGTCGTAGGTTTGTTATCGGCGGTGGTGGATAATATTCCGGTGATGTTTGCGGTGCTAACCATGCAGCCAGATATGTCGCAGACGCAGTGGCTACTAGTGACCTTAACGGCTGGCGTAGGGGGTAGTTTACTCTCTATTGGCTCTGCTGCTGGGGTGGCGCTAATGGGCCAAGCCAGAGGTTATTACACCTTTTTCGGTCATTTAAAATGGTTGCCGGCCATTGCCTTGGGCTATGCCGGTAGTATTTATGTGCACTTATTAATACAGGGTTGATAGCTTAATACAGGGCTGATAGCGCGCAGCCCCTTTTCAACGCTACATACGTTAAAGCCCTACGCTAGCCATTTATCGAAAGGGATAGTTTCTACTGTTTCCCCTGCGGCGATATTCCCTGATTCACGGGGGATTTTGATATAGCAGTTGGCCTTGCTAACTGAGGATAAAATACCCGAGCCTTGCTCGCCAGTATCATTGACGATCAGCCCGCCGTTGCCGTCACGGCTTACTATGCCGCGCTGAAAATCGGTCCGTCCGGGCTGCTTTCGCAAAGTTGTTTGAGTGCGTGCTGGCAGTGACAGGCTGGTCAGGTTTTGCTCGCCGGCTAGTGCCCTGAGTGTAGGAGTCACTAGCTGGTGAAAGGTGACAGTAGCGGCTACGGGGTTGCCCGGTAGGCCAAAAAATAACGCCTTGCCTATGCTGCCAAAGGCGAAGGGTTTACCGGGTTTGATGGCTATCTTCCAAAAATTGACCTGGCCGATTTTGTTTAATATGTCTTTGGTGTAATCAGCTTCCCCCACCGATACGCCGCCGGAGCTGACTATGGCATCACAGCTGGCAGCGGCCTCTATAAATACTTGCTCCAGCCTTGCAGGGTCATCGGGGATAACTCCCAAGTTCAGTACATCCGCACCCAGCCGCGCCAGCATGGCGGCTACCACATAGCGATTGCTGTCATAAATACAACCCTTGGCCAGCGCCGTACCCGGCAGTTGTAGCTCATCACCGGTAGAAAATAGCGCAACTTTAAGTCGGCGATAAACCTTAACCTCAGCCACGCCCACCGAGGCGATTAAACCTATATCTACGGGGCTTAGGCGTTTGCCCTGCTGCAGTATGCAGCTGCCAGCGGCAATATCTTCCCCTGCAAAACGGATATTGTTATGCACCTCAGCGCGTTCATGAAAGCGGACTTGCTCGCCTTCGGCGCTGCAGCGCTCTTGCATAATCACGCAATCGGCACCATCGGGTATGGCGGCGCCAGTCATAATACGCACGCATTGGCCTTGGCTCACTTTGCCCGCAAAAGGCCGGCCGGCCATGGCCTTGCCTATCAAACTTAGGTTTTGTTGTTGGGTTAGGTCGCCTGCGCGTAGGGCATAGCCGTCCATAGCCGAGTTGTCATAGCCGGGTACATTAAAGCCTGCCTGTAGGTCGCAGGCCAACACTCTATCCAGCGCCTGCTCTAAGAGTATGTTTTCAGTGCTGTTGAGGGCAGTGACTGCCTCTTGCAGTAATTGCTGGGCTGCCTCTAAGGGCATAAGGCCGTTACTTGCACAAGAGTCCATGGGGTTTTACCTTTATAGGATGTTATTAGGCTAAGCTTAAGTGTTGTAGCGTATACAGCACGCAGAGCCTATAAAAAACTAGCGCTAATTAGCAAGTTATTTATAGCCTAAACCCATGAGCTGATTAAATAATACGCACTTTACTGGGGTAGATACTTTTTGCATTTCTTAGTCCATATCAGTATAAGTACTGCCTATCTTTATTCCATAGTGGTAGCTAAAATTTCGGTTCAAATTCTTAGCAATAAACTGTTTTTTTAGGAATTTGAGCAACAAAATGACATTGACCCCATGACTAGCGGCAGATAAAACCCTAATGAGCAAAGTTGTAGATCGTAAATCCAAGGACACGGACAGCGACATAGATAGCGCCCCGTGGCTAGACATACTGCAAAAAACTGAAATGCGGGCTTTGGCCTCGGTGAGCAGTGAAATTACCTCGCTAATTGGTAATGCCAATACCAGCGCCAGCGGTTTAGCTGAGATCATCTTAAAAGATGCAGCGTTAACCTCACAGGTGTTAAAAATTGCTAATAGCGTAGAGTATAAACCCGGCTCAGCCATGCGCCTGCCGTTGAAGGCCAGCGACCAAGACAGTGCGCTGCGCCAAGCGATAGTGCGTATAGGCTTTAATGGCATACGCTGTATTTGCATATCTATTGCATTAATCGACAGCATTATCAAAAAACCCAATAAACAAAAGCGCCTACTGCTGTGCTTGGCGCAGAGTTTTCATACGGCGGTGCATGCTAGAAATATTGCCCAGCAAATGAAAAATTGTCGCAGTGAAGATGTTTTTATTGCCGGTTTATTGCAAAATCTGGGGGAATTGGTTTTTTGGGCTAGCCCCATAGCTGAAAGTCTAGAATACAAAAAGCTATTACAAAAAAATCACGGCAGTGCCTCAGTGGCGGCGCAGCAATTAACGGGTATGTCTTTTATCGATATGTCTAAGGCCTTGGCCGATAGTTGGTCGCTGAGCGAAACCCTATCCGATAGTTTTAACCCGGCTAAACATAGCCCAGAGGTGAAAGCGATCAACCTGGGCAATATGATGAGCAGTGGTATAGAGGCAGGCTGGGATTCTAAGCTATTGACTAGCGCTTTAAATAAAATCACCAAAGATTTTTCTTTAGATATTAGTAGCGGTATGGACTTGTTGCGCAAAGGTGCCGACGAAGCGATGGCGATGGCGAAGGAGTATGGGCCTAGCATAGGGAGCGATTTAATGCCTGCGCAGCATGCTGTCGACATAGAGGCGATGGAGCCCGTCGATGATATAGAGGCTACAGAAAAAACATTGCGTGATATTGAATCATTGTTACTGCGCTCCAATAATCATGTAGACAATGCTGCACAAGCAGGCATAGCAACAACTGCGCAGCCCGGCGTTACACAAAAAACTACCGCAAAAAATAAATTACAAGAACAGGCGCTAGAGCAGAAACAGGCGCTAAGGCCGGCCAATGCTGTTAGACAAATGGAATTGATCGAAGAGTTGTGGGCAGCGGCCGAAGGGCAAAAGCCAGTGGCCAGTGTGTGCAAAATTATCGCCGACGGTATCTACGACGCCATAGGCCTAGAGCGGGTGGCGGTTTTCATTAAGGTGAATAAAAAGGAAGAAATAAAACTCGCCTATTTAGCCGGTAGTCATATTGAACACTGGACCCAAGATTTGGAACTTTCAATCAGTGAATCTCAGGATTCAATTTTTCGCTATTGTTCTCGTAGCCCCGGCCCCGTATGGGTGTCTCCCGACAAAACCACCGGTTTAGATAAACTGTTAAGCAAGCCGGTAAAAGCCTTAATCGCTGAGCAAAAGCGCTTTGTGATGGCACCTATCAAAAGCGGCCTACGTGTGGTGGCTTTGGTATATGCCGATATGGCCGGCGAAGAGCTGGAACTGACGGAGCAGCACTTTGCTGACTTTTCGCGTGTTATTAAACAAGCGGGTAGGGCATTATCGGCACAGTAGCGATAAAAGTTGTAGCGTCATCGTGTTTTTTTGATCTATATAATGCTAAGAGTGGACGGCAATGGCGCAGTACTTATATCAGGGGAAATAGTTTAAAAACGATCAGACCCATAACTGTTCCTGTTTATTTTCCTTGGGTGCTTTTATGATTGCTAATTCAAAAAACAATACGGAGCTCGCAACGTGCCTATCGCTTTACATCAACCGAAAATTAAGGTGGGCGATAAAGTTACCCTTAAGCCTAAAAGCCCTCACTTTTTGGAACTGGGGAAAAACTTGGGTGTGGTTGAAGAGGTAGTGCTCAACCGTATGGGATATTGGGATGTGACGGTTGATTACATCACTAAAAAAATTCAAGTTGAATCCAGTCAACTGGGTCTGTTCAAAAAAAGACACTAACACTTGCTGTCATAACGACTAGCTATAGTCATCTCTTCTTTTTTCTTCCTTCAATTATCTGCGTTAAAAAGTTCATTGCCCAGCGACGCGCTGCTGAACAATGAACAGAGGGGACCGATTTTATTCTGGTATTATTCTAAGTCAGCAGGCTCATGGGCTGTGATGCAGTGCATACCACCACCACCTAAGTTAATCGCATAGGGGTTAACACCCACCACGCTGCGATTAGGGAACACCGATTGCAATACGCTAATAGCCTGTTGGTCGCGCTGTTGCACGCCTAAGTCGCCACCGGCTTGGTAGTATTGCGGCACGATAATCACACCATTGGCAATAACAAAGTTCATATAGCTGCTTGCGGCGGCGATATAAACCGAGTTGGGCAGTGAGTCCAAGGTATCATCAAACAGAAACTCAGAAAGCCATACGTTCATGGTATCGCTGCGATTAGTCAGTTCATAGGACATATCGGTATGTGGCATACGCACGATGGTGAAGAGGTTACCATCTTGGTCGCGGGCTTTTTTTAGCACCTGAAAGTTTGCCTCTAAGCGTTGCTGTGACAAGGCGGCTATGCCGCTAGTGTCGTGGGCTACTTGCTCATCGGTAATCTCTGCCAACGCTATGGTGTTGGGGCCTACAAAGCGCGCGTACTCGTCAACATGGCCACCGGTGCCAAAGGTATAGGCCTTAGTGCCGGGCTGCGGGCCGGGTATGCTAGTAAAGGCGAAGGGATCTTCTACCAATCCTTGCTCCAACCAGAGGAATTTTTTCACGTTAAATACACGCTTAAATTCATCTTCGATGATGGCTCTTTTAGTGCCATTAACGCTGTTATCTTCGCCGTAGATGTAGTGCTTGAGTTCGGATTGGCCTTCGGGGTTACGTTGGTCCTCAACCGCCCAAGTCAGCATCATAGTACCTTGGCCGTTAAACTCGTGATTGCCGCCTTCATGAACTAGCCATGAGCTTTGTATATCCAAGCCCAGCTTGCCGGCTAGTAGTTTGTCTAGGTTGCCTTCGGTTTGGCTGTAAGGTTCGTATAAGCCATAAGCACCCCAGCCGGTAAACTGAAAGTCCACCATCTCTTTTTTGGTGCCGTTATAGCGAAATACTGGGCCCATATCCCGCAGCCACATATCGTCGCGCTTGGCGGCCATAAACTCGATATTATCCAGCGGTATACCGCGGTTAATAATCTGCGTTCTGATGTTACTGATGTCATTAGTTTTTATCACTTGTACTACCACAGTGGTATGGGCTTGTGCGGCAGCAATGATGTTTAATACCGGTACTGTGGTGCTAAAACCGTTGACGTAGGTATAAGTTGGCCAGGCGACCCATAAAGCTTTTTGTGGTTCAAACTCTGCTGGCATTCTAATTTCTGCATGCAGCGTAGAGGCGAAGGTTAAGGTTGCAGCGGCTATAGCTAAGCCAGCCAACAACGTACGGGATTTATTTAACATAGATTGTTACCTTATTTTAATTGTTATTGGGGTAGCTATTAAATAATGATTTTTTTTTGATAAATACCCACATTCGTGGGTGATAGCGGTATAGCTTAGTTTTAGCTTATGTTTTAACTGTTTTAAAAACAGTTTTAGCGGCGAATTCTCTTAGGGCGTAAATAGAAAAATAGTAAGAAAATATTGTTTCTATACAGGGTTGTAACCTACCCCATCGGGCTATTCTTATGCGGTGTGGGCTGTGCAATAGTTTAGGCTGTTACAGTTATATGCAGAGGTTATGCTTGGGTTTTAATGGTTATTATAATTATAAGAGCATAATAAAACTACGTTTTATAAGTATAAAAATACAAAGATAAAATAATAATTGGCATTGGCGCTATAACAATAACGATAGCAACGTGGGGACGTGATATGACTATGGTATTTAGCTTATGGTGGCCGTTATGATTAATGGCAGTGGCTTTGAATGGCAGGAGAGCGTTTCGCAATTAATTAATGTGTTGCAGCGGTCAGACTTTGCAGTGTCTTTTCTTGACAGTATTAAAGCCATTAGTGATTTTGATAGTGCGGTTATTATGGCCTATGGCGTAGGTCCCACACCAAAAATATTGCACGATCAGTTGGACGATGAATACAAAGATGCCTTTTACGACAGATACCTAAAGGGGGCTTTTATACTAAGCCCCCTATACCAAAGCTATAAAAATAACGCCAATGGCTTTTTTCATATTAACGACGCGGCTCCAGAAGGCTTCTTTGATAGTGAATATCACCAAAAATATTACTGTTACAGCGGTTTGATCGATCAGGTTTTTTATTTGAAACAATTCGGTGCAGGCGTTGCCATCGTGGTTTCTCTTGCTAGAACACGAAAGTTACCGCCATTTAGCCGTTTAGAAAAAATGGCCTTAAAGTCTATAGAATCCATTATTATCTCTTTGGTAGCTAAGAACTGGGAAAAGTTGGCCAACGATGAATATAAGTTTTGTGATTACCTCAACAAAGCGTTTGAAAACTTTGGCCGCTCGGTGTTGAGTAAACGCGAGAAAGATGCCGTTAACTGTATGCTTAGAGGCAGTTCCTCAAAATCGGCTGCCAGAGAAATGGGTATATCCACAGAGACTGAGCGCTCATATAGAAAGACGATATATAACAAGCTAAATGTGTGTTCGCATTCTGAAATCTATCATTTGTTTTTTAAGTCTTTGGAATTCGCTGATAGGGGTGAAGATTGCGATCCTTTGTCGCTGCTATGGCATAGCGCCAAAATTAGCCATTAATAGTCAATATTCATCCTGCATAGGCTAGTTACGGAGGGCATAAAAAATATACCCTCATATGAGGGGTTTTTTATTCTGGATAGTCCATGCAAGATGTCATTCGTGTGCAGATGGAGTTGTGCGTTTGCAAAGTAACCATGAGCAATAAGTCATGCCATTTACCGCTAGAGTAAAGGCGTTGAATAATAAAAATGTGAGGATTTAATGAAACTATTTAATAAGAAAAAACTCAACAAGATTATAGCGTTAACAGCTGTTGTGGGGGCAGGTCAGATATGTTCGGCTGCCTTGGAGGAGGTCGTTGTTACAGCGCAAAAGCGTGAGCAAAGTGTGCAAGAAGTGCCTATCGCCATTACCTCTATCGGTGGCGAGGATTTAAAAAATCTTGGTTTTAAATCAGCAACAGATGTCCAGTTTCAAACCCCAGGTTTAATTGTTTCTTACGCGTCTAGTAATGCTATCCCAAACTTTACTCTGCGTGGTGTAGGCTTAAATGATTTTACTGCCGTACAAAGCTCGCCTGTAGCTATACATGTGGATGATATTTACTACGGTAACTCAACTTTGCTTAACTTCGCGCTATTTGATATTGATAGAGTAGAAGTGCTAAAAGGCCCACAGGGTACTTTATACGGCCGTAACTCTACCGGTGGTGCAGTTAACTTTTTCTCTAACAAGCCTACCCAAGAATTTGAAGCGGGTATAGATATAGGCTTGGCAAACTACGATGCGATTACTGCGGAGGGTTTTGTGAGTGGCCCTATCAGTGATGATATGTCTGGCCGTGTATCTATGACTACGGTTAATCAAAGTGGAGGCCCCTATAAACATGAAGTGCATGGCGAAATAGGTGATGTTGAAAAATACGCTATTCGTGCGCAAATATTATGGGATGTTAGTGACAAGCTAACCATACATGCTTCTTTAATGGGTGGTAGTGAAGAGTCAGATGCTGGCCAGTACAATAGTTATCCCACGTTTGCCGGGGATGGTTCGTGGAATTTATGCGCACCTATAGCCGCAGGTAAGTTAACCGGCTCTACTGATTGTTATTATGATCCGGACACTACTGCGGTCACTATAGATGACGACGACCCGTACACCACTAATGCGGGTATAGTAAACCGCGATGAAATTGATGTGTTTGGCGCCTCGGTGTCGATTAGCTATGACATGGGTGAGTACAGCTTAACGTCTATTACCGGCTATAACACGGTAGATAGAAAATCACAGGAAGATGCCGATGGGTCACCGTTACGTTCAATTGATGTGGGCTATGAAACGGAATTTGAACAGCTGACCGAAGAATTACGCTTAGCCTATGATAATGGCAATGGCTGGAATTCAACACTAGGCTTGTTTTTGTCTACTGATACTTTAGATACACCTAGGACAGAGTCAGATTTAACTGAATTACTTGGTTTTCGTCAAAACCACACTTATGAGTTAGAGACTGATTCGGCTGCAATATTCTGGCATAACGAGTACGCTTTAACTGATAATTTAACCGCAGTGTTAGGGTTACGTTACACGGATGAAACCCGTAAGTTTGTAGGCGGTACTCTTGATACCGAAGTGGGTGTTGGCCCAGATGCGAACGGTGATTTTGTTCCAGCTGCACTTTTAACGCCTAACCCCTCTGGACCTGATTATTCTTTGGGCGGTGATTATTGGGCTTATCTAGATGATGAAATTGATTTTAAGGAGTCATCTTACCGCATCGGTTTAAATTACAATCTCAATGATAGCACCATGGTTTATGCCAGCATTGCCAATGGCTTCAAGAGTGGCGGTTTTATCGGTGATATTACTGATCAATCGATTCTTCAAGAGCCTTACGATAAAGAAACGTTAATAGCTTATGAGCTTGGTTTTAAGTCTGATTTATTAGATAGCAGCTTACGCTGGAATGTTTCACTTTTCTATTATGACTATGAAGATGTGATTCTGGCAATGACTACGAATGCTGCTGCGCCTTATGCACTTTTGATTAATGAAAATGCTTCAGATGCTGAAATTAAAGGTATAGAAACAGATATCTGGTGGGCGCCTACAGAGTCAATTGATATTAAAATGGGGGTTATTTACCTAGATACTGAGCAGGAAGCTATTGATACATCTCCGTTTCCTGTACTACCTGGCCGTGATGGAGCCCACATGCCTTACGCACCAGAAGTGAGTGGCAATGGTTTGATTCGTTACAGCAATAAAGTCAGCGATGGCTTAATGGGCTCAGTACAGTTGGACTTCACCTCTCGCGCTCACCATTATGCAGAAATTGATAATACTAAAATTTCTAAAATTGATGGTTATACTTTATTCAATGCTAGGGTAACTGTTGAAGCAGAAGATGGTGGTTGGTCTACTTCACTTTGGGTGAAAAACCTAAACGACAAAGAGTATACGCAATATGTTAATGATCTGAAGGATTTAGGTGCGGTGTTAACCACGCCTAGCTACCCCAGAACTTATGGTGTAGATGTTTCACTTCGTTTCTAAAAGTCACTGACGTTTGCCTGGAGTGTAATGACCTTACCTCCAGGCTTTTTTGTGTAAAAAATTCCTAGAGTTAAAAGATTGCTATGACAGATTTAGGTATGGCCAGTTTACTACCCACCTTAATGGTGTTGGTTTTTGCGATATGGTCTAAACGTACCGTAGAGCCTTTATTGGGGGGCGTAGTGATAGGCTTGCTAATGCTTAAGCCTACAGACGTGATGACAAATTTGACCGGCATTATGTTATCAGTAATGGCCGATGAAACCATAGGCTGGGTGATTCTGGTGTGCGGCCTTATGGGGTCGTTAATTGGTTTGCTGGTTAAAATTGGTGGTGCTGTAGAGTTTGGAAAAATGGTGGCCACCCGCATCAAAAGTGGCACGGCTGCATTGCTAATGGCCTGGCTATTAGGTCTGGCTATTTTTATAGATGATTATTTAAATACCCTAACTATTAGTTCCTCCATGAAAAAAGTAACCGACAAGTACCGCGTCTCCAGAGAGATGCTGGCTTATGTGGTAGATTCCACCGCCGCACCTATTTGCGTGTTGATTCCTTTATCCACCTGGGCGGTTTATTTTTCGGCGGTGCTGGAAGAGAGCTTGAATATAGAAACCGGTGAAGGTTTTGTACTATACCTACAAGCAATACCCTATATGTTTTATGCGTGGTTTGCGGTGGTTTTAGTGCCCTTGGTGATACTCAAAAAAGTCCCTTTATTGGGGGCGATGAAAACGGCCGAGTTAAAAATGCGTGATAAGCCCATCGTAGATGAAGCTATGGCTGACGATGATAAGGCGGATGGCTATAGCGGCCGCGGTGTGTTACTCAATTTTATTATCCCTATCAGCACATTAATATTTTTTACTTGGTATTTGGATATCGATATTTTAAAAGGCGTTATATTGGCTTTGGCGGTGACGGTTGTTTTAACCTTTGGCCAAAAGCTGTTATCCCTTGCGGATACCTTTGATACTTTATTAGACGGTTTTAAATCTATGCTGTTGCCGTTGGCGACAGTGGTGGCCGGCTTTATGTTGAAAGACGTTAACGATCAGTTGGGCTTAACCGTGTACGTTATCGAAACTATGAAGCCCTTAATGACAGCCAACTGGTTGCCAGTAGTGACCTTTATTAGCATGGCCTTAATCGCCTTTGCTACCGGTTCTTTCTGGGGAATTTTTGCTGTAGCCACACCCATAATCATGCCTTTGGCGATTAGTGTGGATGCCAATATGCCCTTGGTTATAGGTGCATTAATATCGGCTAGTGTATTTGGTAGCCACGCCTGCTTCTATGGTGACTCTACCGTATTGTCTGCCCATGGCAGTGGTTGCAGTGTCATGGCCCATGCCTTAACGCAATTACCCTATGTACTGTTAGCGGCAGCATTAGCGTGCGTAGCCTTTATTGTGATGGCTTTATAAAACCAGAAAGTTACAGGCATTAAAAAACGGGCGTAATGCCCGTTTTTTGTTATTGCGGTGGTGTTTTTTAAATGCCTAGAGAGTCGATTAAATCATCACTGTCTTGAGCTATAGCATGAGCTGCAGCTTGTTTGGCCAAGGCGCGTTTATTGGCTTCTTGGTCGATAATATCATCGGGGCAGGAGTCAGCTTCAACTTCAAACTCTTCTAGTTCGATAAACTCAGTTTTATCCATGGCCAATTCTAAGAAAAACACATTGTTTTGACTGGTGCTAAAAGACACGCGGCGCGATTGGGCGAGATCCATATTAGTGTCTATAGACATGGAAATGCTTTTATTAATGGCCATCATTTTAGGTTGGTTTTGATTAATCACCGTTTGTAGCTCTTTGCCTACCTTATTGGTGAAATTACCCACGATCTGGTTCATCAACTCACCCATCACGTCGCCCACTTCGTCAGCGGTGTGTGAGTTGGCTAGCTCTTCGGCGGGCATGCCCATATTGATCATATAGTCGCGGTATAACTCTATAGCGGCCTTGCTGGAAAAGTTGATAATCACCAAGCCCGAAAAGCTACCATCAAATAACACGAAACAACCCAAATCTGGGCGCAGGCTGGTTTTTTGAATTTTCTGCACCATGGCAGAGTGCTTTACCGATTTACCAGTAGCCGCTCCTAAGACGGAAGTCACGGAATGACACAGCTTAAGCAATATACCCTCAGTGGTAATGCGCTTAGATTTATTTGCTTTGGGTTTCTTTACAGCCATCTGTTTACCTTCTTATTAGCGTGTAATGCCGCAAGGGATACGTTAAAAAATAATGATTTAGACCGACCACTATAGTTGCTAATGGCTAGTTTGGCCATATCTATAGCGCAACTGCTTGTTAAGTTGTAGTTGTGGATAGTGCTTGTCAGCAAGGTAATTATTTAACTAAAACATAGCTTTATAGTATCCAATTAACCGTTACTGACAGCTATTACAAGAGTACCGTAATACTCTAGCTGGGCAAATAATAGCAACAATAATGAAAGTGAACTGTTTCGTGTTTTGCTGGCCTTAAAGGGCCAAGCAATGAAACAACAGTGAAATATGGTGAGGGCCAATGAAAAAGTGGATGCTCTATATACTGGTGATATGGGTTGCTGTGCAATCGGTATTGGCGGTGGCAGACGCCCATCAGATTCATCAACCCGACAGGCTTACACCAGGCCGCAGATAATATCGACAATACCGCAGCTACTCAGGCCTCGATCACTAACGAACTGGATTGCCAACATTGCTGCCACTGCCATGGCCATTTATTAAAGCTAATGGCTAGCACTCTAGCGAGCTGCAGCTCAGCTATTACCGCGCCAGGCTTTGCTAACTATAGTGGTTTCGCGCTTAGCGCCTATCCTATCGCTCTATTCCGCCCCCCTAAGGCTTAATTGTTTATTACATGTTTTTGATTACTGCCAGCTGGCAGTAACTCATTGATAGTTAAAATAAATTTAGGAATTTAACCATGTTTACACACTTTGTCGCGCATTCTGCGCGCAATATACATGCTGCGTGCTTGGCTGTGCTGGTAGGGGGCTTATTGCTGCTGCAGGGCTCGCTACTACAAGCCGCTGAGTGCTCCTTAAGCTTATCAGAGGAGCTACAGCGTGCCTTAGCCGAAAACCCTTCATTACAGACTTTTCGCTTTAGCGAGCAGCTACTTAATGGCCAATTGGCCACAGCCACACTGAAACCGGCTTATGCACTAGGTGTAGAGCTAGAGAACGTCGCAGGCTCCGGTGAATTTAATGGCTTTGACCAGGCCGATATCACCGTCTTCCACCCTAGAGTTGGGTGGCAAGCGCGATGCGCTTATTGCGGTAGCCCAGCGCAACCGCAGCCACTTTGAGACCCAGCAAGATAAGCTTGCTCGGTGAGGTGACTCGCCGTTATATAGCCGTGCTGGCGGCGCAGCAGCAACTAGCCCTAGCTAATAGCGCCGAGGGCTTAGCCATAGAGACCGTTACCGAAGTGCGCATGCGTACCCAAGCGAGGGCCAGCCCTAAAGCTGAGTTAAGACGCGCCGAGGCCGCCGCCGCGCAGGCGCATTTGAGCGTCTATGCCCAGCAACAGCAACTGCGCTACTTAAAAATCGCGCTGGTGGCATTGTGGGGTGCCAACGAGGCAGGCTTCGATATCGTAGTGTGGGGTTATACAGCTATGGTGCTTGGACCTCTCTATTCCCTGTGAGTTGAACTGTAGTATTGATATATTTCTTACTCATTATCCGGTTAATAATATTTGTTTTTAGCGGCCTAGTTCCCTCTTCAATAAAGGTTGTTAGCGTTACTATCGTAGTAGCTCTTCGGGGGGATTCGCTCAATGAAATACTCTTAAATCAAGTTTAATCATTGGTCATTTTTGATTTGCTGATAAATTTTTCAGAATACCGCACTCTTTTACAGTACGGCTATTTGAACAACTGTCACGCAGTGATTTTAATTGCTTTTGAAGATGTT
>TARA_R110002096_G_scaffold117211_1_pt1 | contig 43639 bp, 36 predicted proteins | sample TARA_R110002096 | Tara Oceans TARA_R110002096 (sample SAMEA4397295) | marine metagenome | biome: Polar Biome; feature: [DCM] deep chlorophyll maximum layer (ENVO:01000326); material: water (ENVO:00002006), including particulate matter (ENVO:01000060) such as... | depth 35 m
TACATTGACATTCAATTAAATACTTCCTTAAATCAACTTAAAACTAAGGCTGTTTTAGAAGTAATTTTTGAATAAAGGGGTTAATGACCTAATCGATAATTTCTTGGTCAACACTGCTTAATTCAAAGCTGTTCATTATCGCCTGAAGCTCCCTTAAATACTCCCGTTTATTAAATTTTGGAGCATATACAAATCCATCAAGGTTTATTACCCGATTATTGGCTTCATCAACAAAGGTATAATGTATGAAAGGACCTCCCATAAAATCATTTTTCATATTCCAAAGACCTCTATATTCAGCAACATATTGATCGTTAATATTCAGTATGCTTTTCATTGGTTTAAAGTCTTCATAAACTGCCATAAAAGAACTATCTCTACTTCCTCGAATCAATTCTTGAGTATAACTATTTCTATTAGCCACCAATTCATCAACAGAAAAAGTACTATCGGAATCGTATGGATAAGAGTATATTATCAAGCCCTGCATTACCTGATGTTCTCCAAGATACTTTTCTTTCTTTAACCAAAGAGCCGATTCATTGGAAGCCATTTCTATAAAAGCTGGAGGTATTAAAAGTTTAATTTGAAGCTTTTTTTCAATTTTATCACTTAAGTCCTTTTGTGGTTTTTTGAGATATTGCTGCTTTAAACGCTTTAATTCTTCTTCATTATAATAATCTCTTATTGTTTGTTTATTCTTAGCTAAAATTGATTCAGCTTGATCTAGTGTGTTTGCACTAATTTGTATTAACAACTGATTTTTTGCCCAAACATCTCTTATAATAGAAACACCTGCTTTGCTGTTTTCTTTAAGCTCAATTTTAAAGACATTTCTACTGCGTTTTAAAATTGATTTAAAGTCAGCAGGATCAACATTTGCCATTCGAAACTGGGTTTCTTGCTGTGGTAAAGCTGGCATCGCTTTATTAAAGATTTCCTTTACACGATCGCCAATACTTCCATTAAACAAGGTAGAATCAATAACAACTAACACTTCGCCATATTTGCCAGAACTAGAAGGTAATGTCTTGCTCTTTTCTTCTCCAAACTCACAAGAAGTTAAAAAGAATAGAGCAATGATAAAGCTTTTGAAAATATACTTAGCCAATTTGTTTTACTTTTACTTGCATTCCAGGCTTTAACCTTCTAAAGTCAAGGTTGCCGTTTAACCTTTTTAAATCATTTACAGATATATCTTGATACTCTTTTGCGATATCCCAAAGCGTATCTCCAGATCGTACAATGTGTACTTGATACTTTCCATTTACAGTTTCTTCAGGTTTCTTTGTTTCTACCTTTGCTATTGCTTGTGTAGAAGCTTTTGGGGGGTTTTTACCATAAATAACTAATTGGTCTCCTGGATTTAAACGAGTTGAACGCAAATTATTCCATGCCATTAAATCGTTAACACTTACATGGTACTTATTTGCAATGTATCCCAAAAACTCACCGCTATTAACTCTGTGAACAAAGCGATCTGGAACAGCTACTTCACTTGGTGATTCTTTGCCATTAACACTGTCTTTTAGTTCCAAACGCTTTAAATCTGCATAAATAGATTTCTCATTCACTAAGTATAATCCTATTTTATCAATTGGTAAACACAAGGTTTGAGAGTAATTACTTTCAGGAATAAACTTCAGTTTATACATTGGGTTATAAAATGCAAGCTCTTCTTCAGTAACAGGAAGGTAGTTTACTAATTGACTAAAAGAAATTGGTGATTGTATTTGAACAGTGTCTGTTTGAGCTTGAAATAATAAATTGTTTTGAGGATAAATGTTGTGCTCTTCTGCATAATTCATCATGTAATTAACAGCAATAAAAGCCGGAACATATCCTCTTGTTTCACGTGGCAACCAAGCTCTGATTGCCCAATAATCTTTAATTCCTCCTGAGCGTCTAATTGCTTTATTCACATTTCCTGGACCGCTATTATAAGCAGCTAAAACTAAATTCCAGTCCCCATACATTCTATACAAATCTGTCATAAATTCACATGCAGCAACTGTAGATTTATAAGGATCCATTCGGTCATCAACATAAGAAGTTACATTGAGATCATACATTTTTCCTGTTCTATACATGAACTGCCATAAACCCATGGCTCCCGCCCTTGATTTTGCAGAAGGATTCAATGCTGATTCAACCACAGCTAAATATTTTAGTTCTAACGGCATGTCAAAGCGATCCAATACCTCTTCAAACATAGGGAAGTAATGAGGTGCTAAAAACAAAACAGAGCTACTCAGCTTACGTTTCTTTTCGACATATAATTTTATGAAAGCCTTTGTATATTCATTGTAAACTAAGTTAAAAGGTGTTTTTGCATTTAAAGCATTTAACCTTGCTTCAAGAATGCTATCTGAAAAATAAGGCACACTATCGTAAGGCAAAACCCCTGAAGTATCCATGCAAAATCCAAAAGCATTGTAGTATTGATTGGAAAGTTGCAAATCCATCATCGCCAAAACCTCATCATCAGAGGATATTTGATAACCCAAAGAATCGCTTTCTTTAGCTGTCAAATTGAATGAAAATAAAAGAACTAGAAAATAAAATAGCGTGTTTTTCATAAATACAACTGTCAAGCATTAACGAACATTTGAAAGAAATGTTATAAGTTGACTAAATTGAAGAAATTTTTAAGACTAAAAACTCTTTTAATTCTGATTTTTCAACGCTTTTTTGTTCATGATTGATTTTGCAAAAAGCAAAACAGTGGCTTCATCAAAAGATTTTCCCATTATTTGAAAACCAAAGGGTAAGCCTTCTTTATTTTTAAACAAAGGAAGTGAAATAGCAGGTGAGCCAGTTAGATTAGCATGAACTGTAAAAATATCTTCCAAGTACATTTTAATAGGGTCCTTGGTTTTTGAATCTAAATCAAATGCCGCATGAGGAGTTGTCGGTGAAACTATGAAATCATATTTTTCAAAAATTTCATCTGTCCTTTGTTTAACGAGCCTTCTTAGTTTCTGAGCCTTAGAATAATACGCATCGTAAAACCCTGAACTCAAAACAAAAGTTCCCAACATGATTCTACGCTTTACTTCATTCCCAAATCCTTCGCTTCTAGATTTAATGTAGGTTGACTCTAAATCATGCGCATTATCACTTCTATATCCAAAGTGAATTCCGTCATAACGGGCTAAATTTGATGACGCTTCTGCAGTTGTTAAAACATAATAAGTAGGAACTAAATAATCTAAGTATTCAAATGAAAGCATGTCAACTTGATGTCCTTCTTCTCTCAACTCTTCAATGGAAGCTAGTACTTGACTTCTAACCTCATCGCTAATGCCTTCATGATTAACATAACAGTCTAGATAGGCTATTTTTTTCTTTTTAGGTGTATCATTTTCTTCCAATGTCTTGGTAAACGCTGGAACCGCTCTTTGGCTTAATGTGCTATCAAAATCATCTTTCCCTGACACTACTTCCATGATGGCAGCAATATCTTCAATAGAGTTGGCAAAAGGGCCTATTTGATCAAATGAAGACGCGAAAGCTATTAAGCCATTTCTTGAAACTCTACCATAAGTTGGTTTCAGTCCAACAACTCCACAAAAAGAAGCTGGTTGACGAATAGAGCCTCCTGTGTCTGAACCCAAAGAAGCTAAACACAATCCTGCGGCTACAGAAGCTGCAGAGCCACCACTTGAACCTCCTGTTACTTTTGTCGGGTCAATTGGATTTTTTACAGCTGAATAAGTGGATGTTTCATTTGAAGAACCCATTGCAAATTCATCACAATTTGTTCGTCCAATAATAATAGCATCTTCTTCTAATAAACGTTCAACTACAGTTGCCGAAAAAAGAGACTCAAAGCCTTCTAGCATTTTTGAAGATGCTGTTACTTGATGATTTTTATAGCAAATATTGTCCTTAATGGAAATTACCATTCCAGCTAACTTACCTTGTTTGCCAGCTTTAATTTTTTCATCTACTTCTTTTGCTTTTTCTAAAGCAGAGTCAGAAAAAACTTCAATAAAAATATTAAGTGATTTTGTTTCTTCTATTTTTGATAAATAGCCTTTAACTAAATCAACACAATTGATTGACCCATCGTGCAAAAGTGTACGAACCTCATTTAAAGATGAAAAATGTGTCAATAGTTATTTTTTTTGATCTTCTTTTTGACCTTCTCCCTTGTCTTGAGAAGCGTCTTTGAATTCTTTAATTCCTTTTCCAACTCCTTTCATCAGCTCAGGAATTTTTTTGGCACCAAATAACAATATGAGCACAACCACAATCAATATGATTTGTTGTGGTCCAAGTATACCTGCTTGAAATACGATTGTATCCATGATAAATATTTGCTTCAAAATTAGTCAATTTGAACTGCATAAAATCAACATTTAGTATCTAATCCATACTTTTACAACTAAAGGTCTATTAGACAATTGCAATATGATAAAAAAAGTAGACTATTTAATTGTGGGTCAGGGATTAGCAGGTAGTTTTTTTGCTTTTCAACTCATTGAGCAAGGCAAGTCTTTTGTTGTTATTGATATGGGAATTGAGAATTCGGCTTCTTATGTTGCAGCAGGACTAATAAATCCATTGGTTTTAAAAAGATTGACCCCGAGTTGGCGTGTTGAAGACTTTCTAAAATATAACGATCGCTTCTATGAAAAAATAGGTGCTTTTTTAGGAAAAAAATACCACTATCCACTAGAGCTTAAAAAACTCATCAGTTCTAAAGATGAAATTGATTTTTGGAAGCAACGCAAAAATGTTAAGGAAGTTAAAAAATATATAGATGGTAATCCAGTAAAAGCGAAGGAGCCTTTCCTTAGCCAGAAGATCAAAGCCATTGGCAATGTATATCACGTTTCATGGATTGCAATATCTGAGTTACTTAAAGACTTTAGAATCTATTTATCAAACAACAACCTGCTTATTGAAGAGCAATTTGAATACAATCAATTAAATGGTTCAGAACAATACAAAGCAACTACTTTCAATAAAATAATTTTCTGTGAAGGTGCAAAAGCAATTGACAATCCATTTTTTCAAGAAGTGGTTTTTAGTTTAAATAAAGGGCAAACTTTCACAATAAAATCTCAAGAATTAAATACTAGCGCAATTCTTAAAAAACAAGCCTTTATTTTACCAACGTTGGAAGAAAACCAATTTAAAGTTGGGGCAACATTTTCATGGAAATGGGAAGATGAAGGGATTGAGACTGAAAAAACAACTCTTCTAAAAGAGCAAATTGAAGAAATGATTGCTGTTGACTATTCTATAAAATTCGAAGAAGCTGGGATAAGGCCTTCAGCAAAAGACCGAAGGCCAATTGTGGGTAAATCAATGCAACATGAAAACTTTTACATTTTTAATGGAATGGGCTCACGTGGATGCATGATTTCGCCTCTTTTAACCTTAGAGCTGTTTGATTTTATAGAAAATAAAAAAACTCTTTCAAAAGAAATTAATGTAAGCCGTTTTAAGCCAAATTGAGTTGGTTGAACAAGTCTTCTCGATAAGAACCACCAATTGGAACCCTTTTATTACTGTCTTCAATAATAACAATCGCATTCTCGATTGACTTAATCTTTTTAAGGTTCAATATAAAAGATCGATGAACTCTCATGAAAGTTTCAGAAGGTAATTTCTTTTCAATTTCTTTCATGGTTGAATGAATTGTGAATTTTTCATCTTTTGTATGAATAATCACATAATCTTTTAGCGCTTCAATGAATAAAATATTGTTATTCTGAACTTTAATCAGTTTAGAATTTGATTTAATGTATATAAACTCTTTAGAAAGTGTTGGTTTTCTTTTAAACTCCGAAGTGTCTAATCCAGCTAATTTCTCTTGAACTTTTTTGAATTTATACAAAGCCATTTCAATTGATGTTCTCAAATCAATTTCTTTAAAAGGCTTTATAACATATCCATAAGGCTCTGAAACTTTTGCTTTATTTATTGTATTTTCATCTGCATATGCAGTTAAAAAAACAACTGGTATATTGAATTTTTCTTTAATTTTAGTGGATACTTCTATTCCATTCATTTTGCCGGTTAGCATAATGTCCATGAGAACTAAGTCAGGCTTATTTTCTTCAAGAAACTCCAATACTTTTTCTCCTCTTCCAAAAACACCTAAAACATTGTAACCAATTCTTTCTAGACAAACAGAGATGTCTTTTGCAACAATTGCTTCATCTTCTACGATTAAAATTTTTCTTGCTTCCATCTTTTACTTAAGGCCTAAATTTAATATGAAATTTTGTGCCATTTGAAATTATAATATCTACTGTCCCTTCAATTTGCTCTACTAGTGTATTTACCAATTGAAGTCCGAGAGTTTCTGAATTTTTTAATTTTACCTCTTCAGCTATACCAACTCCGTCATCGTGCAAAATAATAGAAACTTCTCCATTTATTTGATAGAGTTTTAAAATGATTTTTCCATTACTTCTTCCTTCAAAGGCATACTTTAGAGCGTTCGAAATTAACTCATTTACAATTAATCCACAAGGGATTGAAATATCCAAAGTAAGGAATATTTCTTCTATCTCGCACATTAACTCAATTACAGCTTCTCCATATTCGTAAGAATTAACACTGTTTTCAGCCAAATCTTTGATATAGTCTGAAAATTTGATGTCAGAAAAGTTTTTAGTTCTATAGAGCCTTTCATGAATATTAGCCATGGCTCTAATGCGATCCTGACTTTCATTTAAAATAGAAATTAGTTTTTTGTCATTTATGTGTGCGCTTTGTAAATTCAAAATACTAGAAATCACTTGCATGTTATTTTTAACTCTATGGTGAACTTCTTGGAGTAAGACCTCTTTTTCAGCTAATGATTTTTTTAGTTCTTTTTCATACAACCTTTTATCTGTCGTGTCATGACCAATGCCTGAAACTTCTTCAATATCCCCTTCTGAAGTATATATTGGGTTAAGAAAAAACGCTCTAAAATATAAGTTTCCATCTTCTGAACTATTTTCCATTTCAAATTCAATTGTTTTTCCTGAAAATGAATTTGTCAAATTTCTATTCCAAAAATAACTTAGTTCTCTTTTTTCTACCTCCGGAAGATTTTCAAATAGTTTAAAAAAAGAATCATTTATTTCAATATCAACCCCATATTTTTGATTGCATTCTTCTTTAAAATGAGAGTTAAAGGAGGTTATTAGATACGCTTTATTAACAGTAAAGAAAAAATGTGAGCTGCTTTCAATAATAGCATTTAACTTGGCTGCTTGCTCATTAATTTCACGCTCTTTTCTTTTTATTTCTGTAATATCTCTACTAATCCCCATTATTCCTAAAAAGGTGTTGTCGGCAGTATATAAGTGGCTAAAAGAAACAAAAACAGTAAATAAATCTCCATTCTTTTTACACATTAATAGTTCGGTTGTGTATGATTTATTATTATCTAATGCTTTTGAAACTTGTCTAATTATTTCTTTATTTTCAAATAATATTTGAAAAGACTTCATAAAATAATCACTTTCTTCTATTCCTAATTTGTTTTTTGCCGCTCTATTTAACTTTGTTAGATTTCCGTTTACATCTGTTGTAAAAATCATGTCCAACGAACTTTCCACAACTCCTTCTGAATAGGATTGAGCATTTCTCAACCTAATTTGAGCTTGTCTATTTTGCTCTAACTGAAGCTTTAACGTTCTATTAGCACTTTTAGCATCTATTGCTTGTTTTCTTGCTTCTTCTATTTCTTGACGATCTCTGATATCAATAAATGAAACTAAAATACATTCATTTCCTTCATATTCTATCGCTTTTGCCTTTAACTCAATTTTAAGTTTTTCATTTTTCCCTGTGGTAATTGATACTTCCTTAAGAGGCAGATCACGTCCTGCTTTTACTTTGTATATTCTTTTGTTTAAGTTTTTTATTTCTAATTCATCAGTTATAAAATCTATTCTATTCTTACCAACTAGTTCTGAAATTGAAACCTGAGCCAATTCAGCTGCTTTTTTATTGGCAAATACAATTTTTTCTCCTTTAAAAATTACAATTCCCCAAGTTGAACTATCGATAAGGTCTTTGTATTTTTTTTCACTTTTTACTAACTTATTCTCATACTCATATTGCTTTGAAATATCTCTCCCACTTGCAATTAATACCTCTTTCCCAAAGTAAATTGCCTTTCTAATAATCAAATCTTTTGGAAAAACGTTCCCCTCTTTAGTCATGCTCCACCACAAAAGACGAACAACTTCTCCTTGCCATGCTAGATTTAATAAATTATTTACTTCAACTAAATCATTTTTACCAGGAGCTGCAAAAATGGAAGGGTCTTTTCCAATAATTTCTTCTTTGGCATATCCATATTTTTCAAGAACTCTTTTGTTTATATCTATAAATTTATTTGATCGGTCAATAGCATAAAGTAACTCATTCGAATCATTAAATAGGTTTTTATAACTGTTTTCCGATTCAATTAATTTATTTCTTGTATCAACAATTGGTGTTATATCAACAATTTGATGTAAAATCATTTCTTCCCCTTCATCGTCTGCCGGATGAAGCATGTATTTTAAGAGTACATGTTTAATAGTTTGATTTTTAGTTATCAGCTGCTTTTCTGTTTCAATAGATGTTTTTTTATTTTCCAATAAAATCGCTATGTTTTTCTTTTCTTCCGTCCATGTTGATTTATCTGTAATTTCATCTATATTTCTAAACCTCAATTGCTCTTTTTCTGGAATTGGCCATTCCAATAAGTCTAAAAAAGAATCGTTGAACTCTAGTAAATTTCCTTTTAAATCGGTGAAAATAATTGCTATGGAAGAATTCTCTATAAGGTTTTTATAAATTTTTGTGCGAGCTTTTACTTTCTTTTCTAATGCTTTCCTAAGCGAAATATCTCGAGAATTACTTATTAAAACATCTTTTCCTAAATACTTTCCTTTGGTAAGAATAACTTCAATTTCAATTATTTTACCCTCTTTATTTATTACTTGTTTTTCAAAAATTTGCCTTTCTCCATTCCAAGCTTTTTGATCTATCTTTTGTCTTATTTCATTATAATTTTCAACATCAAAGGTATTTTGCTTTTTTCCAATTATTTCAGAACGAGGATAACCCAATGCTTTTGAAATAGTATTATTCACATCAATAATATATCCTTCTCTATCTATTATGCATATAAATGAGGCACTTTCTTTAAAAAGATTCTCATAATTTTCTTCAGAAAACAATTTAACTTTTTCTAATTCTTCAGAAAGATCGCTTGACTTTTTATCTGTGTAACAATTAATCTCAAGCAGGTAACTTCTACTTTTATTAAAAGTAAAATCTTTTCTTTTAATTGTAATTAATTTGTTGTTGCTTAGTTTTTTAGATATATTAAACTTAAACGTAACTTTCTTGAATATTTTGGTATTCTCTAATTCAAACTCATTTATTTTTTTTAATTTAATTTCATTTTTATCAGAAATGGCTAATATTTCAAGTGCTAAATCATTTATTTCAATAACAGTATTGTCCTGAGCATTTAGTAGAATAAACCCTCTTGAAGAATTATTGAACATATATTCTAAAAGCTGTTCTCTTTTTTTAACTCTGTTAGTAGCAAATTTTCTAGAGTATGCTGAAATTGCTCCGAAAGCTGTTAATAATCCCAATGAAAAAAGGATAATTTTTACATCAATCTCAGTGTTAAATTTTAATGCTATCAAACTAAAAATAACGATAGCAACGAGGATTGAATTTAATTTTAGAAAATCTTTGAAATCATAAAGCGTTATTAAGTAAAACAAGTAAACAATCATTAAAACAGAATAGGTTTCTAAATTATAATGATTGTTATAAGCCAAACTGATGGCATAAACAACTCCTGAAAAATATATGGAGTAAGAAATAAAGCGCAGGTACTTTATTTTAGAACTATTTATAAAAAAAGATAGCAGAAAAAGTAATAAAAGTGCACCGGCTAAAGAATAGACTAAGGTTTTAGAAAAATAAAAGCTCTCTGAAACGGAAGAAAAAAAGACTATAAAAAAGATAAAGGCCGCTCCAAATGAAACTTCTACTCTAAAGAAATTTAAATTTGCTCTTGAAACTTTTTTTCCTGATAAAAAGGATTTAGCCATTAGTCAAATATAGAAAAGGGATTCACTTAATTTTCAGCAAATTTTACTTTTTGTCCATTAATTTTAAATTCTTCCCCATTTTTATATTCAATTGAAAAAACCTCAAAACCATTTGAATCAAACCATCTCCATTTTCCTTCTTTAATTCCGTAAGAATAGCTTTCCTCTCGCATTAATTTACCTTCATCATTGAAAAATTTATGTTTCCCATCTTCAACTCCTTCTAAATAATTTCCCTCAAATGCAGTTTTACCATTAGGATGCTTAAACTCCCAATAACCATCTCTTTCTCCATATCTGTATTTTCCTTCTTCTTTATGATCATTTAATTTATAAAACCATTTACCTTCTCTTTCACCTTCTATGTATTCTCCTTTAGAAATTAAATCTCCTTTACTATCATATTCCTCCATATATCCATCTTCAACTCCTCTTCTATAATCTTCCTTTCTCAATAAATTTCCATTTTCATAATACCATTTCCATTCTCCATTATATCTTCCCAATTCATCAAAAAATCCTTCTTGTTCTAACTTTCCGCTTGGAAAAAAGAATTGCCATTTCTTATATTTATTCCCATTAAAATATTCTCCTTTGGATTTTAAAACTCCATTTAAATAATAAAATTCCCACATTCCTTGATAAAGTCCTTGTTTATCAATTATTCCTTTTTGAAGTAAAACTCCATTTTTATAGATTTCAGAAGATTTTACTGTTCCATCTTCATTGTAATAAGTTGCTAAACCATCTTTTTTACCACCCTTATTATAAATTATTGTTGATTTTACTGTTCCATCGCTGTAATAATTGCTGTTAATATCAAAATCAAAATCATTTTCCTCCTGACTTTGTTCCTCACCATTCACATATAAAACAGCTGATTCTAGTTTTCCTGTAGGATTGTATTTTTTCAAATAGCCATTCAATAAATCATCTTTATAGCGCATTTCTTCTCTTACTCTTCCATTTGCATGAAAGTTTTTCCAAATACCTTGCTTTAAACCTTGTTTATCTTTTCTATTTATTTTTTCACTGCTATTTAAAAATCCTTTTTTATAACTGCTGATCGTTATAATTCTACCATCTTCAGCATATTCATAAGCTTCACCATTCTTTCTTCCAATTTCATATACAACAGTGCTTTTTATTTTTAACTCATCATTACTATCCGCTTGTGGATAATATTCATAGCTAATGCCTTCTTTTATATCATTTACATAATTTTCTTCTGCAATTAGCAAACAATCATCATTATAGTAATAATAGGAGCCATTCTTTAATCCATTTTTATAGGTTATTCCATATTCAATTTTTCCATTTTCTCTATAGAATTTCCATAATCCATCCAATTCAAAATTTACTCTATTTCCTTCTGATTTTCTTAATTGATTGGGGTAATAGGTAATCCAATATCCATTTGGCTTTCCATTTTCTAAAAATCCCTCACTTGAAATTGTTCCACTTTCATAATAAAAAGCTTTGTACCTTGCATCTTCAAGATCAACTTGCGCCAACAAAGCAAAAGGAATTAAAATCAAAAATTTTAAAAGAAAGGTTTTAAACATTATATATAAATAATATAAATTTTAATTAAATTTTAAAAAAAGATATGTTACTACTACTACCTTGTCAGTAATGTTAGTACAAAAATCGACAAATCATTGTAGAACTCACTTATTAATAAAAGGTAACAAGTAATTAACATTAAATTCATATACAAGTAATTGATTTAAATAAATTTAACTGACAACTAACAAAGCTATCAATAAAGGAATAGGCTGATAAGTTATTTTTAAAAGTACCTAAAAAAAGGTGCAATAGTTGTTCAAAAATCACTTAAAATTCAATCGTAACTTTGAAGCGCAATTCATTTTTATATTTGATTGACATTTTTATTTTAAGAAACAACTTTAGCTTTTAGAAATTATAAGCTTTAAACAAACAAAATAAGTGGGGTTTGTTAACAGGATGTTAACATTATTTTAAAATAAAATGTTTTATAAATAATTGAAAAACAATAAACTATAAAAATATGATACTAGCAATAGGAGCTGATCATGCAGGATTTCATTTAAAAGAAATTCTCACTAAATTAATTAAACAAAAAGGAAACATTGTTTTGGATTTTGGAACAAGTAATGAAGAGAGTTGTGACTATCCTGACATTGCTCACCCACTAGCAGAAGCCATAGAAGCTGAAAAAGCAGATTTGGGAGTAGCTATTTGTGGAAGTGGAAATGGAATAAACATGACCTTGAATAAACATCAAAACATTCGTGCAGCACTTTGTTGGAATCTAGAATTAGCTACTTTAGCACGTCAGCATAATAATGCAAACGTATTAACATTGCCCGCACGATTTATAGACCATCAAATGGCAATAGATTGCTTAGAAGCATTTATTACAACAGAATTTGAAGGTGGCAGACATGAAAGAAGAGTAAATAAAATTAAAATTTAATAAAATGATTAGAATCTTAATTACAATCTCATTTATTTTTAGTTTACAATTAAAGGCTCAGGAATTTGATTCTACAGCTTGGAAGTATGCTAAAACCATAACATCTGCAGATTTAAGAGAACACTTAAACATTATTGCCTCTGATGAATACGAAGGAAGAGAAACTGGAAAGAAGGGCCAAAAAATGGCAATGGAATATTTGATTAAACAATTTGTTTCTTATGGAATAGAAGATGTTAATGGAATGAATTACAAGCAGCGTTTTCCATTGATTGAACAAGACAACAAGGGAGTTAATCTTGTAATAAATGGAAAAGAATACAAGTATAATAAAGACTTTACTGTTACTCCATCCATTATCAAAAAGTTTGAATTGAATGATGAATTAATTTTTGTTGGCTATGGAATTGAAGAAGCAAATTACAACAGCTATGAAAAATTAGATGTGAATGGAAAAGCTGTTTTGATTTGGAATGGAATGCCTGAAAATGTTGAAACAAAAAGAAAATGGAATATAAGTGAGAAAATTGAACTAGCTAAAATGAAAGGAGCGTCAGCTGTTTTTATTTATTCTGATAAGCTGGAAGAATCATTGGTAAAGTTTGAACATTTTTACAATAAACCAAAAATATCTTTGGTTGAGCAAGAAACAGAAGTTCAAAAAGAAGTACCCTTAATTACACTCACAGAAAAAGCAGCCTATGATTTATTAAAATCAGAAAAAAGGAAAGTAAAGAAAATCAAAAAGAGTGGGTTAAAAATTAAAGACGCTTTTAAAACTTCTTTAAGACTTAGTATCGACAAGCCAACGGATAATTACACCAGTGAAAATGTGCTGGCTTACATTCCAGGAACAGATAAAAAGGATGAGGTGTTAGTGATTACTGCTCATTATGATCATTTGGGTAAAAAGGGAGATATAGTTTACAATGGAGCAGATGATGACGGCACAGGAACAGTAAGCTTACTGGAAATTGCCGAAGCTTTTCAATTAGCAATCAAAGCGGGAAATAAGCCTCGAAGAAGTATTTTAATAATGCCGGTTTCTGGAGAAGAAAAAGGTTTACTAGGCTCAAAATACTATTCTCAAAACCCAGTATTTCCTTTGGAAAACACCATTGCCAATTTAAACATCGACATGATTGGTCGATACGATAAAGCGCATGAAAATGATAGCAATTATATCTATCTGATTGGATCAGATCGTTTAAGCCAAGAATTACACGATTTAAGCGAGAAAGTAAATGAAACCTATATGAACTTTGGCTTGGATTATACTTTCAACGCAGAAGATGATCCGAATCGTTTTTATTCTCGTTCAGATCACTACAATTTTGCTAAAAATGGGGTTCCGGTTATTTTTTATTTTAGTGGTGTTCACGAAGATTACCATAAAGCAACTGATACGGTAGAAAAGATTGACTTTGATAAAACAGCCCGAGTTGCTCAACTGGTATTTTTGACTGCTTGGCACCTTGCAAATGCTGAAGAGAGAATAAAATTGAATGAGGATAACTAATTGTATTAGAAGTTTTGTTAACCGCAAAAGGGGGAGTGAAGAATACTCTAATCCAACATTTAGAAAATTAAAATAGAGAAAAGAACATAGAAAAGAGACTTTAGACAACACTTAATATTCGTATTTTTTTCCTTCATCCTTTATCTTTAGTCCTTTGTCCCTATTTCTTAATTTACTGATTAGTAATTAAAAATAATGCTGAATATTTACATTATTCCTTTAAAAGCAATTCAACGAAAGCTTCTGTTTCTTTTGTAAACTGCGTATAATAGTCACCAGTTCCTGGACCATAAAATCCTGTGTGAATTTTTCGAACATTTTTATTTTTATCGATAAAAATGGTTGTTGGGAAAGACATTACATGGTTGAGCATGGGAAGCACATCCTCCGGACTTTCATCTCTTGTAGCACCTCCTAAAAGTAAGGTGTAGTTTAAGTTTGTTCGCCTAATTAAAGCTTGCAGGTTGTCAATTGCTTTTGCTTTAGATTTTGTTCTTTCGAATGCTAAACCAACTATTTCTAACCCATCAGTTTTATAGCGCTCATAAAGCGTGTTTAAGTACTTAGTTTCATCTAAACAATTGGGACACCAACTTCCCAAGAGCTGAACAATTATGACTTTGTCTTTAAACTTTTCATCACTTAAAGAAACAATGGCATTCTTTAAATCAGGCAAAGAAAAGTTGATTTGATCATACTCCGGTTTTATAAATGTTAGTGAGTCTGGGTTTCTCAATTCAAAAATAGAGTCGGGGACTGCTATCCAAGAAACTTCATAGTGCGATCCTGACCAAAATTTTCCAAAGAGCGTATCGTTTTTGATGAATGCTTCAAAGAGATAGGCATGTGATCCATCAAAGGTGGAAAGGAACAAGGAGTTTTTTTCCATTATGCCTTCTAAATAGCGATAATCTCCTGTTTCAGTTGCAAAAGTTCCATTCACAATGTTGCCATTTTGCTCGAATAGAGCTATGGCATCAAAAGGAGCGTTAGTTTCTTTTGCGAAAACAGTCTTATAGCGTTTTGCTAAAGAAGCGAAATCAGAAGTAGAATCGCGCTTAAAACGCTCTTTTATACCAAATTCTGCTTTTGCAGGAAGTTGGTAATCCTTTGATTTATAATAGTTGATCCAAACACCTTCTAAAGTTGTAGAATCAATTATTTTTAGAAAAAAGCTGGATTCAAATATTGGTAAGTCAATGAGTAAAGAATCATGTACTTGCTTTATTTGGTCGACGAGTATTTCTTCTTCCGCATTCTTTAGTATCATTTCCCATGAACCTGAAACCTTAGAAAGTGCAAAATTAAATGGAAGTATTTTTTCACCAAGATCTAGCGTCATTCTCCATTCACCTTCACTAGGGGTAATTTGTGCTACAGTACTTTTGGTATCTTCTGAACAGGAGAATAAAGCAAAATAACTAACAAAAAGAAGAAAAAAGTTATTTATAAACTTCATACGCTTTTTCAGCACTTTTTACATCCTTTTCTTTCTTTTTCAAGTCTTTTTCTTTGTCTTTTATTTCTTTTTCGAGGTTGTTTTTTTCCTTTTTCAGGCTTTCAATTTTTTCTCTGTCTTTTAAAACGTCTTTTTCAGCATCCGCTCTTTTATCAATTCCTTTTGCATCTAAGTTTTTTTCTTTTTCAAGCTTCTCTGCTGTTTTTTTATTTTTATTGATATTGCTTTCTGCTTGGCTTATTTTTTTATCGGCTTTACTCACTTTTTTATTGAGTTTCTTCAAATCTTTATCTAAAGACTTGAGTGCTTTTTTTTCAGCTTTAAGAAAAGAAGCGTTTGCGCTTTTTGAAATATTATTGGCAAAATTGTATAAAAACGTTTCAGCTGCTTTATATCCCGACGGATTTTTAGTTGAAGTCACAGGCGTTTCACCGCTTAAAAAAATAACACTTAATTCATGGTCATATTCATTGAGTTTTTCAACTCGAGCAAATACTTTTAATTCTTGTGTGCTAATAGATTCGAACATTGCAGCACTTGCTATCATTTCTTTCCCACTTGTATTCACATCTTTACTTCTTTTCTTGAGTTCAGCTTTAAATCCCTTTTGAATTTCCTTTGAACTAGCTCTGTTGATTTTAACAACGAGCGCACTCTCTTTAATATCGCTGATTTCTACAACTTTTTCGGTAATTTTTGTTGCTTCTTGGGCAAATAAACTGAAGCTGCAAAATAGTAAAGAAAGAAATAGGGCTTTATGTAATTTTTTCATGATTATTAGTTTTAGATTTTTGTTTTTCTACACTAGTTACTCCTCCTGAAATAATGAATCGCATCACTTCAGTGGATGAAGCATCGAGAGGTGTGACCATGTCTTTTGGAACGATTAAAACCTCTCCGCTAATTGCATATGAAAAAGGCAAATATACGGCTACTTTATCTTTAGAGATTCCCAACTCCTCTAGATCATTTTTAGTAACAAAGCCAATTCTTTCTGCATTCATGCTTCCAAGTTGCACAAGTACCGGTTGTTTGAATTGTTTCTTTTTCCCAACAAATGCATTCATCATGTCTTTCATTGAAGAGTAGATAATTTTAATTAGGGGAGTGTTTTCAATTAGTCTTTCAAAAGGCTTGAGATAATTGAAAAAAAAGTGTGTCCCAATAAAACCAATGAAAGTAACAGCTGCGATTATAATTAAAATACCCAAACCTGGTATTTCAAATGGAACGATGCTGTCTAATTGGACGACTAAGTAAAAGATAATAAAAATAGTGACCGCAACCGGAACAGTATAAAAAAGACCTTGTAAAAAATACTTAATCAGACCTTTAATTAGACTTTTATCCTTTAGCTTTTCCGATTTCATTTTTAATCTCCTTTGAAAGTTTTGAAAACACTAAGTTATAACTTTCATCAGTCATTTTTTTAATTAAATCATCCTCGATGCTTCCGTCCATTTCAACGGTGTTCCAATGTCTTTTGTTCATGTGGTATCCAGGGTTAATTCCAGGAAAAGAAGCCCTCAATTCTATGGCATGATCGGGGTCGCATTTAAGATTTATGCTTTCAAAGTAATCTACATCGCACAATGCAAATAGTTTACCACCTACCTTAAAAGTGAGTGTTTTTTCGTCAAAAGGAAAATCTTCGTAAGCTCCAGGTTTGGAAAGGCAGTAATTTCTAAATGCTATAAGGTTCATCATTAACTCTTCAAGCGAATAGTTACAAAAATAACTAACATTTCGCAAGTCCCTCATATTATCGACTACTCTAAATGAAATCAGTATATTTGGTTGAATTCAATAGTTTAATTTAAAAAACCAAATCAATGTTAACTAAAAAAATAAGTGTAATCGCAATACTTGCAATCTTCTTGGCATCGTGTAGCATGGTAAAAAGTCCGCAATCTTCCAACTTTCAAAAAGTGAAATACAATGCGCATTTAAAGAAGGCCACTAATTCAAGTGATAAAAAGTTAGCAACAACAATTAATAGCTTTGATGAGGTTCAAGAAATGGAGTCCAATAGTCAAAAAGACTTAGCCACTACAAAGCAAACAGCTATTAAAAGCCCTTTGTTAGCTTCTGTGCCTTTAGTTACCACGAAAAAAGAAGTTAGCAAAATTAATTCTCCAAGTACTGATGAAGTAGTTTCAAATAAATTAAAAAAGAAAACAACTATCTTTAATGAAGTTACTGCTTTTCAGCCATTGAAAAAGGCGAATGAGTCGATCGTTAGCCTTAATGCAGCAGCAGCTGCAGAGGAAGGTGACGGAATAGGTGGACTGCTTTATCTTTTATTAGTAATTATTTTAGTACTAATTATACTTGGCTTAATTAGTGATATTGGTGGAGGAGCAATAGGAACCTTAATAGCTGTTTTATTGATTTTGTTAATTTTAAGGTTGTTGGGAGTGATTTAATAATAAATTTTAATTCTTCAAAAATGGCGCTATTTAGCGCCATTTTTTTTTGACTAACTTTTGCCTTTATTTAAGAATTAAGATTATGAATTACAATGATTTAGGATTTAACAACGTGACGATTTAATCAACTATAAACGCGCTTTAAGAATTCAATATAAACTCATCTGGTGTAAAAGCCGATATTTCACTGGTTTTAAAATCCTTTTTGTTTCTAGTGACAATGCATTCAATTTTTTCAATTGTTGAAGCACATAATATTTGAATCGAGTCTTCAAAGTCTTTATGATTTGAACGGAGGCCTTTTTTTAAGATATCCACATCAACCGCAATTATTGTAAAATAATCAAGTAGATTAGACAATACTTCTCTAAGTTGTTTTTCCTCGAGGTGTTTTTTTAATATGTAATGAGTTGTAGCAATAGAATGAGAAGAAGTGAATAATTGTACTTCACTATTTTCTGCCTTTTGAAATAGCTCAATGGCATATTTGCTGAAAGGTTTACGATCTGCGATAATATCGACAATAATGTTTGTATCGAGGAAAATATTCTTCATAGATGTTTCTTTTCAAGAGCTTTGCGTAGTTCAGCTTTTTCATCGAAATCATCAGGAAGCGAAACGACCCCAACAATTTTTTTCAATTTGGGAGACAACTCATCAGTAGTATTATCTTGAGTAATTGTCGCTAAATAGGTTTCTATAATTTCAGAAAGACTTCTACCTGTGTTTTTGGCATATAGCTTTGCTCTTTCTATTATAGATTTTTCTACTGTTAAGGTAAGTTTTGTTGTCATGACACGTATCCTTTTTTCAAAGGTACGTGTAGGAGTTGAAATTTGCAAATGGTTTGATTAGCAACTAATCAATATTCCTCAACAAGGTTTCTAAATCTTCAGGAGTATCAATAGAAAAGGCCTCATCATCTGAAATAGCAGTTTTAATGCGGTAGCCATTTTCAATCCACCTTAGTTGTTCCAATCCTTCCGCCATTTCCAAGCGACTTTGTTTCAATGCACAAATTTCTTTGAGGGTTTCAATACGGTAAGCATACATGCCGATGTGTTTATAGAAATTAAATTCCTCCATCCAAGTTGCTTGCTCCTTTCCCCTTAGAAAGGGAATACATTGGCGACTGAAATAAATGGCAAAATCATCTTCGTCCATCAGCACTTTTGGTTTATTGGGATTCCATAAGTCTTTTGCATCGTCAATTAATTTTACCAAAGTGGCAATTTCTGTATTTTCTTGATGAAAGCAAGAGAGGATTAATTGAATTTGCTCAGGAGAAATATAAGGCTCATCTCCTTGAATGTTGACCACAATTTCAAATGGTTCATCGATATTTTCTAGTGCTTCTAAGCAACGATCCGTTCCACTTTGATGCTTGGACGACGTCATCACTACTTTTCCACCAAAGTCCTGCACAGCATCAAAAATTCGTTGATCGTCGGTGGCTACTAAAACTTCGTGAAGGCTGTTCGCCTTTTGAGCTTGCTCGTAAACACGCTGAATCATCGGTTTGCCTAAAATGTCGACCAAAGGCTTGCCAGGAAAGCGAGTTGAATCAAATCGAGCGGGAATTATTCCAATTGAACGCATGAATGAATACTTTTGACGAAAATAATTTATTCTTTTCACATTTGTGTCAAACACATTAAAATATCAGATTGCTTTATCCATGGTTTCCGGAATCGGCAACATTGGAGCGAAAAAATTAATCGCTTATTGCGGAGGTGCAGAAGCTGTTTTTACGGAAAAGAAGCAGCATTTATTAAAAATTCCGGGCATTGGAAAAAAAGCGGTTGAACTTATTTTTGCTTCGGATACTTTGAAAGAAGCCGAAGAAGAGTTGCGCTTTATTGAGGAGAACAACATAAAAGCACACTTTTTTTTAGATGATTCATATCCCAGAAGACTTACTCACTGCGACGATGGACCGATTATTTTGTACACAAAAGGCAAAATGGATATGAATGCCGAAAAAATGATCAGCGTTGTAGGCACTAGAAATGCGACTGTAAAAGGGAAAGCATTTTGCGAAAGTTTGATTGAATCTTTGGTAGAGCACCAAGTTACCATTGTGAGCGGTTTGGCTTATGGAATTGATAGTGTAGCTCATAAAACGGCAAATAAAGTGGGTTTGCAAACAATCGGTGTTTTGGGGAGTGGCTTGAATGAAATTTACCCCAAATCAAACTATAATTTTGCACAAAAGATGCAAGAAAATGGAGGCATTGCGAGTGATTACAGAAGCAATACTAAACTTTTACCCATGCATTTTGCTGAGCGCAATCGAATTGTTGCCGGCATGGCAGATGCTGTGATTGTAATTGAATCATCTGATAAAGGAGGCTCTTTAATTACCGCTGATTTAGCCAATGGCTACAATCGAGATGTGTTTGCAGTTCCGGGAAGAGTAGACGACAGTCAATCGGTTGGTTGCAACCGATTGATAAAATCGCACAAGGCTGCCTTATTGGAATCTTACAAAGACTTGGAATACATCATGGGTTGGGAAAAGCAAAAACCAAGTAAGAAAACTTTTCAAAGTCAATTGTTTGTGGATTTAAGCGAAGAGGAAACACAGCTTATTGCCGCTTTTGGTGAACTGGAACAAACCTCTTTAGACATTTTGAGCTTAAAAGCAAACCTGCCAATCAGCAAAACCACCACCTTGCTTTTGGAATTGGAATTCAAAGGATTAATCAAATCTTTACCTGGAAAGGTTTATCAGCGGGTTTGAATAGAAATTAGCGAAGCAGTAAATTTTCGCTATTTACAAGACCTAATTTAATGTAAAAATTAGCAAAACATGGAAAACAAATATGCCCCTCTTGAGGCCGATAGTATTTACCATGTCTACAATCAAGCTAATGGAGATGAGAGATTGTTACGAATTGGCGAGAATTATGCTTTTTTTCTAAGACAATATCAAAAATACATTCATCCATTTGCAGAAACATTTAGCTATTGTCTTATGCCAAACCATTTTCACTTTTTAATTCAAATAAAAAATGAGCAATCGCTAAAAGACCTGCCAGGTTTTCAAAACCTGACAGGTCTTGATAATAAAAAGCTATCAAACTTCATTTCAAAGCAGTTCAGCAATTTATTTAACTCCAACACCAAGGCCTTCAACAAAATGTACCAAAGAAAAGGCTCCCTTTTTATGAAACCTTTTAAACGAAAAAAGATTGAAGATGAAGCTTACTTAAAAAAACTGATTCATTATATTCACTACAATCCTGTTGAAGCAGCTTTGGTTAAATTACCTGTAGATTGGAAGTATTCATCCTATAAAACCATTATTTCATCCTATAAAACCTCAATAAAACGAAATGAAGTAATAGCACTTTTTGAAGATAAACAAAACTTTATTTATTGCCATAAAATAGCACTAACTATTAGTAGAATTGATTAAAAAATTACGAATCATTCACCAAAAATTTCATAAAAAACATATTATGGCCCAATAAGCTTAATCTCAAAAGTTTGGAATTTTGCCAGTGTGCTCCGCGATGATGGAGTAAGCTATGGTGATTATCTGGAACAAATCACATTATTCAATTCCCTCTACTCATTCAACCATTCACCTACTTCTAGGTAATCGAAAATATCTTTTGGATAAACGGCTCCTTTTTCTGGATCGCGTTTGTGGCCAAGGCGCACAATAACCATGTTCCAAGCAGGATGGGCAAAAATGTATTGTCCTTGAATGCCTCTGGCATAATAAAACGCATTGCCTTTATACTTTCCCATCCACCATTGAAATCCGTAATAATCAATGGTTTTGCCATCTTCATCCGGCAGCATTATAGGTTGAAGGGATTGTAAAAAATAGTCTTTTGAAATAAGTGCTTTGCCTTTCCATTTTCCAGAATCGAGTAGGAGCTGTCCAATTCGGGCAAAATCTCGAGGATTACTGTAAAAGCAACAATAGGACTTTTCTATTCCTTCGCTTTCATTTAAGGTCCACAATGCTTCTTCTGATGAACCCATTGGCTGCCAAAATTGCTCACTGAAATAATCCGCTAGCGTTTTTCCAGTGGCTTTTGCCAAAATAAATGAAAGTAAAAGCGTGTTGCCGCCTTGGTATTTCCAAACTGTACCTGCCGGATGCTTTATTGGTTTATTCACTGTCAAATCATATAAATCAGTGCCGTAATACGTTTTAGCCATATAGCCGAAAGGGTTTCCGTAGCTTTCGCCAAAATCAATTCCTGAGCTCATTTGAAGCAGGTGCTCAATGGTAATTTCTGATTTTTCTCCATTGTTAAATTCAGGTAGAAAATCACCCACTTTTTGCTTGATGCTTTTAATTTTTCCTTCATGGATAGCAGCTCCTACGGCTAAAGAAGTAAGACTTTTTGCCATTGAAAACGAATTGGTCTTGCTCTTTTCAGAATACCCGTTCCAGTATTGCTCAAAAAGCAGCTTTTTATCTTTAATCACAACTAAACCAACCGTTTTCCAAGCTTCAATTTTTGATTTTAGGGCTTCGGGCAGCGACTTTGAGTTAAAATGGGGGCTTTTTTCCCATTCTTGAGAGCTAGAAATAGCTACTTTTCGGTTTTCGAATTTGGGAAAATCATCGATTGTAGGACCTGTTTTACCAACTAAATAGGTACTTCTAACAGCCTTAATGACATGACCGTTGCCACTGATCCAAAGAATAAGGCTGATTATTCCCGCTGCAATAACGATGGAAACTAGAAAACGAAAAATAAAACGAATGATTTTCATGTGGTAGTTTTGCTAACGAAAATACAGAATTAGTTCAAAATACAACAAGTTGAAAATTGCTCTAAGAAGCAAAAGTCTAGCACATATTTCATTAATTAGCAAAAAAGTAGCAGGGTGGAAGGAAAATTTTAATCCAACTCAGCCAACATATTTTTTAAACCAGTAATCACATCCACTTCCACTGTGTCTATTCCTTTGAGTTCTCCTAAAAGGTAAGAAACCCAGTCGCCAAGGTGAATTAAGTAAAGTGCGCGCTCAATTGGCGATTTTCCTTTGGCCATTACCTCTGTGATGCTGTCGGCGTATTGGCTGATCACTTTTTTACTGTATGCTATTCGTTCTTGATTTCTGTAAAAATCGGCCTCTGTTCTAAAGATTAATACCGCAAAATTTTCATTTTTGTTTCTCCAACCTACCAATTCATTGTGGTTCATTTCAGGAATAACATGATGCCAGCAAAGCATTTTGGCATTTTCGTTGACTTGCTGCCTAAACCGAACGCCAACTCCTTCAATGGATGCTTCACTGTATATAATTGGCAATTTCCCATGCAGTTTTTCACTGATTCGAGCTGCCTCTTTTTGAATGTTTGCTTCTTCTTGATTGATTAAGCTTATTGCAGCTTTTACATCATTGAGTGTGCTAGAAGCAATCAAGCCATATTTTTCAAAAACAAAAAACAACTGTGGAAAAGATAAACCGAAAGCAGCTCTTGGTGGCAAACCTCCGGGGATTTGAATAATATTTAGCCCTTCATTTGTTGCAAGCTTAGCAAATATTCCACCTGATGTGATAATGGCAATTTCAGCACCTTTTTCTTTGGCTTTCTCATACATGCTCAAAGTCTCTTCTGTATTTCCAGAATAGGAGCAGCAAATCACTAAAGTAGATTCATTAACAAATGAGGGAATGGAATAATCCTTATTAATCACAATTGGCTTTTTACAGTCTTGTGCAAGGATTTGACTGATGATTGTTCCACCAATTCCGGAACCTCCTAATCCACAGATTAAGATGTTCTCAATTTGATTCGCAGCATTTTTGAAAGGAGTAGTAGTTCCTATTTTAAGTGCTTCCTCGAGGTGTGTAGTGAAGTCACTAATTAATTGCTTCATCATAAGGTCAAAAATTTAGTTTGCAAATAAAAGAAAAATCTACTGAAATGGCTTTATGCTCATACTAAGGATTCCTTAAAATTTGAAGGTGAAATCCTATCTTTGCCCCCAAATTTTAGAACAATGAGTAGCGTACTAAGCGAGCAAGAGCTGATAAGAAGAAAATCGTTGGAAGAACTTAGGAATATTGGAATTGATCCATATCCTGCTGCACTTTTTCCTGTCGATCATTATGCAAAAGACATCAAACAAAACTATGAAGAAGGTAAACCAGTAGTAATTGCCGGTAGAATAATGAGTCGAAGAATCATGGGAAAGGCTTCTTTCGCTGAAATTCAGGACTCTACTGGGAAAATTCAAGTTTATTTAAATAGAGATGAAATTTGCCCAACGGAAGATAAAACGCTTTACAATGAAGTATTCAAAAAGTTGTTGGACAATGGAGATATCATTGGAGTTCGCGGAAAGCAATTTAAAACTCAAGTGGGAGAAATCTCAGTTCATGTGGATGAATTTACGGTGCTAACAAAATCCCTTCGTCCTTTGCCGGTTGTAAAAACCGACAAAGACGGAACAGCTCATGATGCTTTTACCGATGCAGAGCAACGCTATCGTCAGCGTTATGTTGACCTAATTGTGAACCCTAAGGTGAAGGAAATTTTTGAAAAGCGCAGCAAGGTGATAAATTCCATGCGTAACTTTTTTAACGAGCGCGGTTATTTGGAAGTTGAGACACCAATTCTTCAACCCATTCCGGGAGGTGCTGCGGCAAGACCATTTATAACGCATCACAATGCTTTGAATACGGAATTGTATTTGAGAATTGCCAATGAGTTGTATTTGAAACGACTTATTGTAGGAGGTTTTGAAGGAGTGTATGAATTTGCCAAAGATTTCAGAAATGAAGGAATGGATCGAACGCACAATCCCGAATTTACGGTGATGGAAATTTATGTTGCCTACAAAGACTATTTGTGGATGATGGATTTTACCGAAAAAATGCTGGAGAAAGTGAGTATGGATGTTTTAGGTAGCACTAAAACAACTTTCGGAAAAAACGAAATTGACTTTAAAGCGCCTTATGCTAGAGTCCCAATTTTAGAAGCCATTAAAACACATACTGGTTACGATGTTTCGGAGATGGATCTCAACCAATTGAGAGAGGTTTGCAAGAAATTGGGAATAGAAACAGATGAAAGCATGGGCTTGGGAAAATTGATTGATGAAATTTTCGGGGAACATTGTGAAAAGCATTACATTCAACCAACTTTTATCATTGATTATCCTGTTGAGATGTCGCCTTTGTGTAAAAAACACCGCGATAACCCAAAATTAACCGAGCGTTTTGAGTTAATGATAAATGGAAAAGAGGTTGCCAATGCCTACACCGAGTTAAATGATCCGATTGATCAATTGGAGCGTTTTCAAGAACAATTAAAACTTTCAGAAAAAGGAGATGATGAAGCCATGTTTATCGACCATGATTTTGTTAGAGCCTTAGAATATGGAATGCCTCCAACTTCAGGTATGGGAATTGGAATTGACCGCTTGGTGATGTTTTTAACGAACAATGCATCGATTCAAGAGGTTTTATTTTTCCCGCAGATGCGTCCTGAGAAAAAAGCGGTTGAGTTAAGTGAAGCGGAAAAAATAATTTTGGAACACTTGAAAAAGCAACCAAATATTGACTTGAATGAATTAAAAGAAATTTGTGGTTTGAGTAATAAGCAGTGGGACAAAGGAATGAAAGGGTTGAGCAAACACGGTTTGGCAAAAGTTGAGGTTGATGGAGACCAAAAGACAGTGACACTGGTATAAATAAAGACCGAGTAAGAAATGAAAACTTCAATAAATGAGTACATTCGTTTCACAAACTAAGAAGATTTGGATTCAACAGAAGTTTCAGTAATTGGAGGAGGTAGTTGGGCAACTGCTATTGTTAAAATGTTGTGCAACAATGCCGATAAAGTACATTGGTGGATGCGAAATGCAGATAAAGCCAACTACATCAACAAGTATTTGCACAATCCAAGATACCTTTCATCTGTTCAGTTTGAACGCGATAAAATCAATGTAAGCACAGATTTGTCTGAAATAATTAGCAAGTCAAAAACCATTGTAATTGCAACACCTTCTGCATTTTTAATGGATGTTTTTGGAGAGCGCGATAACTCAGATTTAAGCGATAAAATTATTATTTCAGCAGTAAAAGGAATTGTACCTGAGGTGCATCAAATTCCTGCGCGATTTTTTCACAAGCGCTTTGGAACTCCGTATGAGCAAATTGGCATCATCAGCGGTCCTTGTCATGCTGAGGAGGTTGCTTTAGAGCGTTTATCGTATTTGACAATTGCTTGCCAAACAGAAGAAATTGCTAAAAATTTTGCAGATTTATTAGAGTGTAGATACATTAAAACACACGTTTCTGATGATTTATTTGGAACGGAACTTTCTGCTATTCTAAAAAACATTTATGCGGTTGCAGCCGGAATTTTTCATGGCTTGGGTTATGGAGATAACTTTCAAGCGGTGTTAATTTCAAATGCGGTGCAAGAAATTGAACGTTTTGTAGATGCGCTTAATCCTATTCACAGAGATGTGAAATCATCAGCCTATTTAGGTGATTTGTTAGTGACAGCTTACTCTAACTTTTCGCGCAATCGAACTTTCGGGAGCATGGTTGGAAAAGGATATTCAGTGATGTCGGCACAAATGGAAATGAACATGACTGCTGAAGGTTATTATGCTGCAAAGAGCATTGTTAAAATCAACGAAAAGTTTAATGTAGAAATTCCAATTGCAACAGCGGTTTATCGCATCTTATATGAGAAAATATCGCCTGCAGTAGAAATGAGAATTCTTGCAGATCAATTGGTATAAGTAGAAGAACTAAAATTTTAAAAATACTATGTACGGAAAAATTAAAGAATACCTTAAAGAGGAATTGGCAGAAATTGAAAATGCTGGATTATTTAAAAAGGAGAGAATCATTACTTCAGTTCAAGATGCTGAAATAGAGTTAGCGTCAGGACAAAAAGTGCTGAATTTTTGCGCCAACAATTACTTGGGACTTTCCTCACATCCTAAAGTGGTGGCAGCTGCAAAAGCGGCATTAGACAGTCATGGTTTTGGAATGTCTTCAGTGCGGTTTATTTGTGGAACACAAGATATTCACAAAGAGTTGGAAGCAAAAATTGCCAACTTCTGTGGCACGGAAGACACCATTCTATATGCAGCTGCTTTTGACGCAAATGGAGGCGTTTTTGAGCCCTTACTTGGTGAAGAGGATGCAATTATCTCAGATTCTTTAAATCATGCTTCAATTATCGACGGAGTGCGTTTGTGTAAAGCAGCTCGTTATCGTTATCAAAATAACGACATGGCTGATTTAGAAGAGCAATTGAAAAAAGCGCAAGCTCAGCGCTTCAGAATTATTGTTACTGATGGCGTTTTTTCGATGGACGGTTATGTTGCTCAACTAGATAAGATTTGTGATTTGGCTGATAAGTACGATGCAATGGTGATGGTTGATGACTGTCATGCACACGGGTTTATTGGTAAAACAGGAAGGGGAACTGCTGAGTACTGCAATGTTTTAGGAAGAGTTGATATTATTACCGGAACTTTAGGAAAAGCATTGGGTGGTGCCATGGGAGGTTTTACAACTGGTAAAAAAGAAATTATAGAGATGCTGCGCCAGCGTTCTAGGCCTTATTTATTTTCAAATTCATTGGCTCCTGCCATTGTTGGAGCTTCTATTGCTGTTTTAGATTTACTCAATGGAAGTACAGCACTTCGCGACAAATTAATGGACAATGTAGCTTATTTTAAGAAGGGAGTTGCTGCTGCAGGATTTGATTTTAAAGATGGAGATTCAGCAATTGTTCCCATCATGCTTTACGATGCTAAACTATCTCAAAATTTTGCAAATAAGCTGCTAGAAGAAGGAATTTATGTTATCGGATTCTTTTACCCGGTTGTGCCAAAAGATCAAGCGAGAATTCGTGTGCAGCTTTCTGCAGCTCATGAAAAAGAACACTTGGATAAAGCAATTACTGCATTTACTAAAGTTGGTAAAGAGTTGGGAGTGATTTGATTTCAAAAATGAAACGTTCAGCAATAAACTTAATTCAGAAAGTGGCTCAAAGTAAAAAATTTGAGCCACTTTTATTTTTAATTTTTGTTTGTTTACACTTACTTCCTGCATTATCTGGGAGGTATTTTCCAACACTAGATGGACCTGCTCACCTTTATAATTCTCAATTAATTATTGATTTAGTATTTAATAACAACACTGAGCTTACAAATTACTTTGTACTTAATAATGAACCTGTTCCAAACTGGATGGGACACTTTATTTTAGCGCTCTTCAATTATTTTCTTCCTGCCTTTATTGCCGAAAAAATACTCATTGTAGCTTATGTAATAGCTTTACCATATACTTTTAGAAAGCTGGTGTTGCAATTAAACCCTGAAGGGGCTTTAATGAGTTATTTAATTTTTCCTTTTGTGTATTCTTTTATGTTTATGCTGGGGTTCTATAATTTTTCAATTGCAATTGTTTTTTCATTTTTAATACTAAGGTATTGGATTAAAAATGATCAAAAAAAGAAAGGATTTATTCAAGTAGTAGTCTTAGCATTCCTATTAATTTGCTTGTATTTTTCGCACTTAGTAGTTTTTGGGATCACACTATTAGCAATTGGAATTCATATTCTATACGGTATTTTGATTAGTAAGGAGACTGTTCTAAATAGAATCAATAAAGGGGTGAAAGAGGTAATTACTATTGTATTAGCTTCAATTTTCCCCTTGATACTGGGAATAAATTTTTATGTCAAAAGAGAAGCTGCTTCAGAAGTTCAGTTTTTAAGTAATAAGCAGCTCATTCAAGAGCTTACTGAAATGAAATTTTTAGATCCTTCGTATAGTAATTATTTTTTTATTTTTTTTCTGATTTTTTGTTTTTTGACTATTTTTTTGATCTACAAAAGAATGGTTTTCTTTTTGCAGCAGTCAAGAAGAACGGCTACATCATTCTTTAAAAAGCATGATTTTTGGTTCATTTTAGCAATATTGATGCTTGTTTTATATTTTAAACTGCCTAACATGCAAGGAGGTGCAGGATATATTTCACTAAGAATGAATCATCTTTTTTTTATTTTTTGGATGCTTTGGCTTGTCTGTAATCATATCCCAAAATTACTTTCAGCTGGATTAATTTTATTTGTGCTGTATAGTAGTCTAGTTATTAATAACTCTCATTCAAAAAAAAGTAAATTATTAAGTAAAGATGCGGTTTCAATTCATAAAGTTGCAGCTTATATTCCTCCAGGAAGCATCGTATTACCAATAAATAATTCTGATCATTGGATCATGGAGCACTTTTCCAATTATTTGGGGATAGATGAACCACTAATTGTTTTAGATAATTATGAATCAACCGTAAACTATTTTCCAATACATTTTAATCATCAAGATTTTCCAACTATTCGAATTAAAGGAGTGGAAAATAATGTTTTTAATTGTGTCTCATGGTTGTCAAATCCCTATTCGGAGAAAATAGTGTATGCGCCTTATATAATGGTTTACGGACAAAAAATAAATACAGATTGTGAGGAGGAGTTGTTAAATATAATCAAAAAAACATATTGTTTGGCCTACAGAAATGAGTTTGTGGAGTTGTATCATATACATTAATTCATTAAGCACAGTATTAATAATATGAAAACAGTTAAAAAGTGAGTCAAAATAATACTTTATCAGTATCTCGATCTCATTGCTTATGTGTTACTTTTTTAGCAGTCCATTTCAAAGGAAATCCATTTAATTAAAAACGGAGTGCTTGACTTATTCCATAAATAGCACTTAAATACATGATTATTATTTATAGAATAAGGTATTTCAGTTTCGAAACTTTGTTTTTCCCATGAAATACTTTTGTCAACAGGAAAAGATTTGTACCAGATATTTTCGTTATTCTCATTATTAATACTTAAAACTGCCATTGTTTCAGTGGTTTTATCTAAAGAAATTCCACTAAAACTAATTGTAGCTTTTTTACCTAAACATAGTTCATCGCTAGGAAGCGAAAGAGTTGAACTATATTGATAATTGGAGTCAATTTGTTCGTATCCTTTATCAGTAGCTAAGAGGGAGGGCTGATTCCATTTTCCGTTAACTATACTATGGTAATCAGTAAAGAATTGAGTAGTGTTAATTTTAGGTTTTTTTGATGGGTCAAACTGAGTCACATAAAACTGATCTATTTCGACTTCGTTATTACCATCTAATGCAATAAAAAAGCTCAAACTATCACTTTTGCTTCTAAGGTATGGAGGAATAAAGACTAGTTCCATACTACTCCAACTTCCTTCTTCAAACCAGTTAATTTCTTCAATACTTTTAAAAACATACTTATAGACACTTCCGCTTCTAGAATCTGAAGTCTTAGCTATAATGTAAAATGGATTTTCATTTGCAGGATAATTTGAACGATATCTAATTTTTGCAACATAGTATGCATAAGAGCTATCACAGTACTTATTAAATGGGAAGGAGAAGGCTTCAGAATACAAATTACTAGCAGAAAGAATAAGTGACCCTTCATGAGGTAACTCCTTATTATTAAAAGTAAAGGTTGAATTTGACAAGCTTTCATAATTACTTTCGTATAAGAGGTGTTGTTTAAAAGTTTCGTCTTTAGGGAGATAGTTTACATCTCTATTTGGATCTAACAATTTTTGTTTTAATGGATCAGGAGTTAAATCAAAAAAGCTAGCTATGTAATACTCTTTGGTCATTCTTTTACTATGAATGACACCCTTCTTAAATTGATAAGTTTGGAATAAAGTTAAAATAAATAGAAAAGACATCAATCCTATTACACTGTATCGAATAAATATTTTTGATTCTCTAATCGATAGGATAAAGTAACCAAGGGGTAAAACAAAAATGGGATATGACTGGATAATAGACCGTTGACTATAACTATCTGCATACCACCAGCAATCCCAACTAGCCAAAACCCAAATAGTTAAAATTGTAAATACAATAAATGGAATTGATAATTTCTTATTTTTAAAATAAAAATAAATTAACCCAATTAAAGAAAATATCATGAGAGGTGTGTAGAGTAACCAGCCTTTTTTGAAGCTAAATAGATATTCAAAAAGATAGGGGTCTAATAACTTAAAATCTTCATTTCTATACGAGTCATAAATCCACTCACCAGTTAAATGATTCCAGTAAAACAATTGGATTCCACCAAAAAAAGCAAAAGGGATTATTGCTGTTATTAGTTGAATAGGGTTTTTTATAAAGAAATTAATCTTAGTCTTGAAGTTGGGAAATACTCCTCCTAACCAAAATAAAGGAATTATTAAAAAGAGCAACTCATTAGGTCTGCTCAGAATCATAATGGCGGAAACAATAGAAATGGAGATTAAATATTTGAATTTTGGTGATGTATGCCATAGTTGAATGTAATATAGTAAAAAGGCATAAGCAGCAAAAAGAAGAGTATGTGGCGTGGCTGGATTGTCTAAAACTATTTGTAAATAGTTTGTTCCTAGGCAAATAATGCCAATTATTATGGTGCTAGTAGTATCATCAAAGAATACTAAACTAAATTTTCTTAAAAAGAACAATCCTAAGTATAATAAGAGCAAAGACTCAATTAATACCGCTATTTGGTAGGGTGCAGAAAATCCGTCAGCAGGATGGTTTGCGCTTAAATTTGCCCAGATATGACCTGCTACAAAAGCAGGGAAGTATATAAAGGCTGTTCCAGAGGTATACTGTATTACTCGGTTTCCATTATGGATTTTGTGGGCTTGATAAAAGGTGGAAGAAAAATCGTATTTTTTTTGAATTTCTATAATTCTATCTTCATTTTGCAATTTTAGATCATCATAAATAAATATCGCAGGAAGGTAAAGGTAATAACCGAAATTATCCCAATCAATAACGCCATAATTACTACTTGATTTGTAATTGATGCTTGTAAGTTTAAAAAGGCATACAAAAACAAAGAAAAGGAGAGTGAAACTTTTAGAAGTATTATTTTTTTTCAATTGAAGCGATATTTCAAAATACAATAAATAGCTCTAAAGCCGTCTTTCCAACCAATTTTTTTCCCTTCTTCATAGGTTCTTCCATAGTATGAAATACCTACTTCATAAATTCGAATTTTAGGGATTCTAGAAAGCTTCGCAGTTAATTCCGGTTCAAAACCAAAACGCTTTTCTTTCAGATTCAATGACTTGGCGATTTTAGCATCCATCAACTTATAGCAGGTTTCCATATCTGTTAAGTTGAGGTTGGTAAACATATTAGAAAGTTGAGTTAAAAACTTGTTTCCTAAAGAGTGCCAGAAAAATAAAATTCGGTGTGGGTTTCCACCCATAAATCGAGAGCCGTAAACAACGTCTGCATTTCCTTCTACAATTGGTTTCAATAATTGGTTATACTCTCTTGGATCATACTCTAAATCAGCATCTTGAACTATTAAATAGTCTCCAGTTGCCAATTCGATTGCTTTGTGAATTGCAGCTCCTTTTCCTTGATTTTTTGGCTGTAGGAAATAATTGATATTGAGCTGTGGGTTTTGTTGAATATAGTTTTTAATAGCAAGCTCTGTATCATCAGTAGAACAATCATTCACAATAATGATTTCTTTTTTAATATTATTGACCAATTCAACATCTCTAACACGATCTAAGATAAGGTGAATAGTTTTTGCTTCGTTATAAGCAGGGATAAGAATGGATAATATCATCAATTAGAGTTTCATTTCAGGAATCTCTCCTTTAACAATTAGATTTCCTGAAGTTGCAGCTTTAATTTCTTCTACACTCACTCCTGGAGCTCTTTCTTTTAATACAAAGGCGCCGTTTTCTACTTCCAATACTGCGAGATTCGTAACTATTTTTGTAATGCAATTTACGCCTGTTAAAGGAAGTGTACATTTCTTTAACAGCTTTGAATCACCTCGGTTGTTGGTATGCATCATAGCAACAATGATGTTTTCAGCTGAAGCAACCAAGTCCATTGCGCCGCCCATGCCTTTTACCATTTTTCCAGGAATTTTCCAATTGGCAATGTTTCCCTCTTGGTCAACTTCCATGGCACCCAAGACAGTGAGCTGTACTTTTCCACCTCGAATCATAGCAAAACTATCTGCAGAGTCAAAAAAAGCTGAACCAGGGCGAGTTGTTATGGTTTGTTTGCCAGCATTAATTAAGTCGGCATCAACATTTTCTTCAGTTGGAAAGGGACCCATGCCCAATAGTCCGTTTTCAGATTGAAGTGTAACATCAATTCCTTCAGGGATGTAATTTGCTACTAAAGTAGGAATTCCAATTCCTAGGTTTACATAGTAACCGTCTTCTAGTTCTTGTGCAATTCTAGCAGCAATTTGATCTTTAGTAATGGGCATTTTTTTTAAGTTAAAACCAACTGATTGATTGAATAATTAAACAGCTGGAAGTTCTGTTTATTAGTATTCCAAATGTAAACTTTTAGTTCTTTACAATCCAGTTGTTTTAGTTTTTCTAAATTAATGAAAGAATAATAATTTTCCTTTTCAATAACTATTTTATCTCCTGTCCAATATGCCGCTTCTCCTTTACTGTTTTTTGAAGTATAAACAACAAGCAAACCTTCTTTAAATTGCTCTTTTGTATTGAATGACAGGTTTAATATGAAATTAGTATCAAAGTCATCAATATTTAAAGTAAAAACATCTAAGTATTCTTGTTTATCTTTTGTCCCATAGATATGTTTAAAAAATAAGGGGTTTATAATTAAGTTATTTGGGGTCATTTTTTTAAAAAAGTGCCCTAAAGAAACATTGTCTGTCTGAATATAATTTGGACTATAATTTATCGCGTTAATCATTTCATCAACTGAATTTGCTGTCCAAATTTGACTTTTATTTCCTATTGTTTGTTTGATTAATTCTGTGGACAATAAATTCAAATTATATGAGAAATTTAAATCTGGATTAGTTTGTTTTAAACCTTCCTTAGTCCTTATTAAAAGGTAAGGAGTAGAATTATTATTTTCTTTAAAATAATTATAATCCTCCATATTGGATACTTCAATTTGTAAAGTGATAAATGTTAATTGCTTAATTTCATTTATACTCTTATTGACTTTGGATAGAAATTCATTTCTATTTTTAAACAACTTTTCTGCTTCAGGATTTTCTAGTAGCTTCATGTCTAAAGAAAGTGTTTTAGAAGTATAATTCTCAGATTTTAATTTTGAAATAAAATTAGTTAGACTTATTATTTGACCACCATAAGTGCAGCTGCTAATTTTATTAACTTCTTCGTCATTTAAAGTGGAAATATTTACCTGATTGTTACTACAATCCATAACAGTAAAGTCGTGGTATAGCCAGAGGCTTAAGTCTTTGCTTATTTGTAAATCTATTTCTGAGCCATCTACAAGCTCAAAAGCGTTTTTAATACTTTCATATGAGTTACTTTTGTATTGAAGATACCCATGATTTGGAGGGTCTCCACTACCTTTATGTCCAATAATCTTAACATCTTCTATTAATTCAATTTTTAATTCGGGAATTAATAAAGAGTCACCTTTATTAGTTTTATCACAAGAAAAGAAAAGACTTATTATTAAAAAGAGAGTGGAAAATCTCATTTTTTTATTGTTTTAAGTTCAATGTTTCCTTTTTCAACTAAAAAGGTAGCATTACTTTTTTTATAATTCCAAAAGTATATTTTAATATTTGATTTTTCTTTAAGAGGCAGCATTGAATTACTTTTGAATAGGAGGCTTCTTTTTAATTGTAAGTTTCTTTTGTTGATCTGCCCAAAATTTTTAAAGTCAAATGAATTCCAATAGATAAGGTTGTTGTTTTCATCTTTTATTCTTATAACCAATGCTGGGAGACTATCAATATTTAGTTCTCCATATGTTTGTTTAATTACAATGTCAAAGTTTAAAGAAAGTTCAGAGTGGTTAGCTAAAAAGTTACGCTCTATTAAGTTTATATACTCTTCAGTTTGTTTAAATACTAATCCGTCAATTTGCTTTGCTTGCAACTTAATAAACGTATCATTATGCATGGCAATTTTATTATCTCTTATAATTATCTGATGCATTTGATTGATAGAATCTCTTTCATTGAGTATTTTTTCTATTAATAAAGGCTCTTCTAGTTCTTTTAAGGCAAAGTTTTCATCTAATTGGTACACTTCATCTCTATGCGTAAAATAGTTACCTGATTGATGATTAATCACATCTCGATTGTTTAACATCAATAACACTTTTTTTGCATTATTTTCATTCCACTCTATGTCAAAAGGCTCTCCTAGCCAATGAATTTTTTCCGGTACTTTAAAGTTGTATTTTTTACTCAAAAGGGCTAAAACACTTGGTGGTATATCTAAATGAGAGTTAATAGATTTGATAGTTTTTGGAGAATGTATTAAAGGAGAGTAGATATACAGCGGAACTAGAAATTTTTCTAAAGGATTGTTTTTTGGAATAGGGCCAAACATATGGTCTCCAAAAATGAAAAAAATTGTATTTTGAAATTCAGGTGAGTTTTGATAAGATTCAATGAGGTATTTTATTGATTCATCAGTGTAAATCGAAGTAGAAAACATGTTAGCTTGCTTTAAATACTTCTCTTTTTGAAGGCTTTCATTTTTGTTATTTTGTATAATGGAATGAAATTTATCAATGTATTTTTCTTGATTTTCGAATTTAAAAGGGTGGTGCATTGAAAGAGTTAGGTATATGTGAAAGTAAGGTGCTTTAAGTTCACTTGACCAGTCTTTCACCGCCTCTTCAAATAATATTTTATCATTAACTCCAAAAGGAACATCATCTACAGATAAAGTTTTCCCAGTACCTTCATAATTAAATTCTTTATGATCAACTATTTTTGAAACATCATTCAGTTCTAGAAACGTTTTCATGTGATCATACTTTGAATCACCTCCGTAAAAAAAGGTGTTTTGATAACCATTTGCAGCTAATATTTTAGGCAGTGAATTATGAAAAGGCATATTTAGTTGGTTATAACTAAATCCTTTTTGCCCATGAGGTAAAGAGGCTAAAGAGCTTGGTAATACGCCAAAAGTTCTTTCTGTTGTAGCTAAAAAATTGGGGAAGTATATAGAATGATTAGCTAATGAGTCTAAATAAGGAGTGAAACTTATTTCTTTAGCTTGAGGACCAGAATAAACAGATGAAAGACTTTCTACTATAATAAAAACAAAATTTGGTGGGTTTTCTTGTAAGTTAATTAAAGAGTCTAATGGATTTCTTTTCGACGGGGATTTTAATAATGGATATGAGGCATAAGTGTTATTTTCTGATTGTTTATTATTGCTTTTTATGAGTTTATTAAAAAGGTAATTTCCAGTCTCACTTAAAAAGAAATAGGTATTGTTTGAGGTGATTTTTTTATGAAGCGAAGATTTAGTAGAAAAGGAAGGGAAAAAGTAAAAAAACAGACCAATTAACGATAATAAACTCATAAAAAGGAAGGTAATTTTCTTGTGTTTTTTTAACCAAAGATTTAAGAAATAGATACAGGGTAATGGGATAAAAATCAATAAATAATACCACTCAAAATGTCCAAAACTCAGAATGATTTCCTTTAATTCACCAATAGAAAATTGAAATAAGACTTGATCTAGTTGTTGTAAGGTAATTGTAAAGTAGATTGACGAAACTAGTCCAAAAACTACAAAAATAGATAGTGCTGAGATTAGGATGTGCTTGATAGATTGTTTAATAGAAAAAACACCTAAGATCAACCAAAAAATAAAAGTTGATTTTATATCATTGATAATTCCGATTATGAATAACTTACTTAGACCTTCAATAAAATGATAGTAATTTAAAAGAAGTGCTTCTACAATTCTGTTTATTGTTAGCACTAAAAAATAAACTAAAAAAATAGCGCTTATCTCTTTAAGCCTCGTGAGGTAATTTAGCATAATCGAAGGGAAGTGAAAGTTTTAGGACCTATTCACAGTTCGTTGTTCAATCCGTTTTTCATAATCTTTTCCTTCAAAAATGCGGTGAACAAATATTCCTGGAGTGTGAATTTCGTTGGGGTCAAGTTCTCCGGGTTCTACTAAATGCTCTACTTCAGCAATGGTAATTTTACCTGCCATCGCCATAATTGGATTGAAGTTTCTAGCAGTTGCCTTAAAAATTAAATTTCCTTTGGTATCTCCTTTCCAAGCTTTCACAATGGAAAAATCAGAAACAAGGCTTTCTTCCAAGATGTACATTTTCCCGTTATACTCTCTTGTTTCTTTTCCTTCTGCTATTTCTGTTCCATAGCCTGTGGGAGTATAAAAAGCTGGAATTCCCGCACCACCTGCCCGGCATTTTTCAGCTAAAGTTCCTTGTGGGGTTAAATCAACTTCGAGTTCGCCACTAAGCATTTGTCTTTCAAATTCTTCGTTTTCACCAACATAAGAAGAAATCATTTTTTTGATTTGCTTGTTTTTTAATAAAAAGCCCAAGCCAAAATCATCCACACCTGCATTGTTTGAAATACAGGTTAAGTCAGTTATCTCAGGATGTTTTGCCAAAGCAGCGATACACTTTTCAGGAATGCCGCACAATCCAAAACCACCGAGCATAAGCGTCATTCCACTTTTTATTCCTTTAATAGCTTCTTCAGCGTCTTTTACAACTTTTTTCATGTGTCTACAATTGATTTTTAACGGTCACATAGAACGCCCAGTGATAGTCATACTGCTGTGTATAAATACTTTTAGATGGGCGTTTCATAGCTTATTATTCAAAATTTGGTTCTTTGTTGGAATCAAAGTTATTCGCTTTGCGATACTTTTCACAATCTAATTCAATATTTATTGGAGTTTCAGGTTTCTCAAAGTCACTTGTTGAAATTTTTAAGGTGGAGTCAGCATACACTTTATTCATGTAATAGCCCCAAATTGGTAAACCAGTATTTGCTCCTTGACCGTCAGTTGTGTATGTAAAACGGACACTTCGGTCTTCAGCACCGACCCAAACTCCGGTAACTAAATCAGGTGTAGCTCCCATAAACCATCCATCTGAATTGTTTTGGGTAGTTCCAGTTTTTCCAGCAATGGGGTAGTTTATTCCTGCATAAGGGCGTTGTTCAGACTTTGGGAAAGTAATTCGAATACCTGTTCCAGCAACGTTTTTATTTTTATAAGAATTATAATTATAACTAGTTACGCCTTTTAATAAATCAAGCATTACATAAGCTGTTTGCTCACTCATTGCTTCTCTATTTTCAGGAATAAACTCTACAATTACATTGCCTTCTTTATCGACAATACGGGTTAAAAATTGTGGCTTTGACCAAACGCCTTTATTGGCAAAAGTTGAAAAAGCACCTACCATTTCATACACTGAAACATCAGCAACTCCTAAAGCAATTGAAGGTACAGGTTCTAATTCAGCAGTAATTCCCATACTTCTAGCCATTTTAATCACTCTTTCCGGACCAAATTGTTTCATGATCCAAGTGGTGACAGTATTTAAAGAATTAGCCAAACCATATCTTAATGTGACATTGTAGCCATAATCGTCAGTGCTGTTTTTTGCAGTCCAATCTTTCAATAAGCCAAATTCTCCTTTTTTAAAAACTACCGGCACGTTGGGAACTTCATAGCAAGGAGATAGGCCTTCATCTACCGCTACAGCGTATACAAAAGGTTTAAACGTAGAACCTACTTGTCTTTTCCCCTGTCTCACATGGTCGTATGCAAAATGATCGTAATCAATTCCTCCAACCCAAGCTTTTATGTAACCAGTTTGTGGATCCATCGACATTAAACCAGCATGTAAAAAGCTTTTGTAATAGCGAATAGAATCAATAGGAGTCAACACAGTATCAATTTCTCCCTTCCATGAAAAAACCTTCATTTTTGCTGGTTTGTTAAATGAAGCAATGATTTCTTCTTCAGTAAAAATGGGTGTTTCATGTTCGCAATCTTCCGCTTTACAAACGGCAAACTCACGACCATTTATTTTGGTAATTTCTAAGAACCTACCTCTTCTGCCACAATTGGCACATTGTTTTCCAGAATTAATTAGGTAGCGCTCACTTCTTTTCATCGCTGAGCTGAGAATTTGATCAATTTCTTGTTGTGATAAGCGATGGTCGAAAGGGGCATTTTTTTTCTTACCCAAACTTTTAAAAAAATCATCTTGTAATTCTTTTCCAAGATGCTCTTTTACCGCCCATTCGGCGTATTCTTGCATTTTGTAATTTAGTGTAGTATATATTTTTAACCCATCTTTGTAGATATCATAGGGGTCACCATTTGCTTTTCGATATTTCGGAAGTCCGTCTTCGTCAGTTTCATTGAAAATATTTTTAAGTTCTGCCCTTAATACTTCTCTGAAATAAGGAGCAATCCCTTCTCGGTGATTTTCTTTTGAATGGGTAATTTCTAATGGAACGATTTTTAAACTATCAAATGCTGTTTTATCCAAAATCTCATTTCGATACATTTGAAATAACACCACATTTCTTCGATCTAAGGTTGTGTCAGGGCGACTTAAGGGATTGAATAAAGATGGGTTTTTAAGCATTCCAACTAAGGTAGCTGCTTCAGTTATGCTTAGGCTGTCGCTTGATTTGTTGAAATAGATTTGAGATGCCGATTTAATTCCAACGGCGTTGTTTATGAAATCAAAACGGTTGAAATACATGGCAATGATTTCTTCTTTTGTGTACCTCTTTTCAAGCTGAGCAGCAATGATCCATTCTTGCATTTTTTGCATGATTCGCTCAACTTTAGAGTCTGGGGTTTTTGAGAAAAGCATTTTTGCTAATTGTTGCGTAATGGTGCTTGCACCACCACTTTTTCCAAGCTTGAAGACTGCTCTAGCCAATCCTCTTAAATCTATCCCAGAATGATCGTAATAGCGCTCATCTTCTGTAGCCACTAAGGCATTGATTAAATTGTCGGATAGTTCGTTATAATCAACATTTACTCGGTTTTGATAGAAATACTTACCCAATATTTTTCCATCCTCAGTATAAACCTCTGATGCCAAATTGCTTTTAGGGTTTTCGAGTTCTTCAAAAGATGGAAGTGGATCAAAAGTCAACCAAGAATTGGCAGCAGCAAACATAAAAAAAACAAATAATCCAATTGGAAGTACAACGATCAACCAAAAGAGAAGGATGTATTTTGCAAAACTTCTTTTTTTCTTTTCTTCTTTCAAAGCGTTAAATTTCAATTTGTTTAATACTTACACCAACATTTGTGATTTCAGGTAAAGTTTGCTCTCTCATGGCTTGTTCTATAGTAAAAGAATAGGTCCCTTTCTCAGGGAAAAGAGGCCCTTCTTTAAACTTAAACTCATAATCAAACAGGTCTCCAATTCCTTTGCCCATCCATTTTCCTCTAGCATCTGCTAAAACCATTTGTGCTGTGTCAATGGCAATTTTTCCTTCAGGACTTTCAGTTCTTGTAAAAAGGTAAATGTTTCGATAAGGATAATTTCCGCCGTGTCTGAAATGTAAAAAAATGGCATAATTTAAACTGCTATCTTGAATTTCAAATTCAAACTGTGCCAACTCATCGCGATCCCATTTAGCATCCTCAAGTTTCAAATTTTCTTCAAAAACAATGTCTTGGTCACAAGCCAACAAAAAGCATGTGCAAATTAGTGCAATAAGAAGTGAAAATTTATTTTGCATTCGAAGAATTATTTGAAGGTCTAGGCTTTTTACGGTTTCTCGATTTATTTCTCCTCTTCTTGGGTTTTTTATTATCAAACCTCGTCAAATCATCTTGACCAACTACATTTTCGTATTCTTTTTTAACTTCAATTTCTCGGTAATCTTTATCTTTAAGTTGATCTACCTTGTTGTCTTTTTTGTTTTCTTCAATAATTTCTTTTACTCTTTCAATGCTTAATTCTACAAACTCAAAAGGCTGATCTTGGTAAGAATACCACATTTTATTGGCAAATATGTCCATTTTTTGAAAAAAGGCATTTCCCATTTTAGTTTTTAAAGTCAGTTTAGTGTTTGGAAACTTCTTCAACTCATCAAGATAAACATCTAATTCGTAGTTGAGGCAGCATTTCAATTTACCACATTGTCCGGCTAATTTCCCTGGATTTAATGATAATTGCTGGTACCTAGCAGCTGAGGTAGAAACAGAACGAAAGTCTGTCAACCAAGTAGAGCAGCACAACTCTCTACCGCAAGAACCAATTCCGCCCAATCTTCCTGCTTCTTGTCGCATTCCGATTTGTTTCATTTCAATTCTACTTTTGAACTTTTCTGCTAATTTTTTAACCAAGTCTCTAAAGTCAACACGCTCTTCAGCAGTATAATAGAAAATCACTTTCGATAAATCTCCTTGGTATTCTACATCAGAAATTTTCATTTTGAGGTTTAACTCATTGGCAATCGCTCTAGATTTATAGATGGCTTCGGCTTCTTTTGCCCTACCTTCTTGCCAAAGATCAACGTCTTTTTGTGTTGCTTTTCGAATGATTGAAAGCGTGTCTTTGCTTTTTAGAAAAATGTTTTTCTTTTGCATTTGCAAACGAACCAATTCGCCGCTAAGGCAAACTATTCCAACATCATTACCCTGTTCTGCTTCAACTACTACTACATCTCCTTCATAAAAAGTAGCCTCAGTTTCGTTGTTGTAAAATCCTTTTCTGCCGTTTTTAAAACGAACTTCTAAAACATTAAACGGTTTCACATTTGCAGGAAGGCTCATGTTTGAAAGCCAATTGAACACGGTTAGTTTAGAACAACCCCCGTTTCCACAATTTCCATTGCTTTTACATCCATTTGGAACACCACTTGAATTATTGCTGCAGCTTGAACAAGCCATATATTATCTATCTTAAACGATGATTTTTACCATCGGTACGGTTAAAAAATTGGGACAAACCCTTAACTCACAAATGTACGTTTTTTGACCCTTAACAAATTTGCAAATTTCATAGAAACATCGGTGAAGAGAATTTTTGCATAAGCATTTCTACTGATGTGATAGTGAGCCTCATTTAGGACTTCCACAATTTGGATTAGATTGTTTTCATGAATGAAAGGAGCAAAGTTGTTTAAAAACTTCTCTTCTTTTCCTCCCAATCGGCTTAGTAGCCCTTTTGTGTAATTTTTCATGGTCGCTTCGCGCATTAATTCAATGGCAAATTCCAAAAAACGTTTTTGGTTTTCTCGACCCATTTCTTTGGTAGAAATTTCTTCTACCCAATTAATTATTTTCACAACATCAGCTTCATAACAAGCTCTCATCCATTTTTTAAAAAGATCAAAAAATTGCTCATCCTCATCTGCCTTTTCTAAACGCTGAATCGCATTGATCCAATCTCCTTCTGAAAGAAGTGCAACGTTTGTCGATTTTTCTTGATCGGTAGCATATCTTTGAGTTAATGCTGATTGAATTTTTGACGATTCAATGGCGGTAATTTTAATAAGCTGAGTTCTGGAAGTAATGGTTTTTAAAAGTTTTTCTTCTTCTTCCGCTAGCAGCAATAAAATAGTTTTTGCCGTTGGTTCTTCAATTAGCTTCAACAATTTATTGGCAGCTTGATTATTTAACAATTCTGCCTTCCAAATAATCAAAATTTTATATTTCCCTTCATAGCTTTTTAAGCTGAGTTTTTTAATAATCTCCTGACTTTCATTCACATTAATAATGCTCTGTTTATTATCAATGTCAATTTTTTCTTGCCATTGATGCAGGTCAAAATAGGGATTATCTAAACTGATTTCTCTCCATTCTTTCGCAAAATCATTACAAATTGGATTTTTAGTAATGCTTTTGTTGGTGCTCACTGGGAAAGAAAAATGCAAGTCGGGGTGAGCAAGGTTATTTATTTTAATACATGAGGAGCAAGTTCCACAAGAATCTTTTTCTTGAGGATCTAAGCAATTTATGTATTGAGCATAAGCTAAAGCCAAGGGTAAACTTCCATAGCCCAATTTCCCTAAAAAAAGCTGAGCATGACTGATTCGTTGTTCTCTAACAGTGCCGATTAATTTATTTTTCAGGTATTCCTGACCAACGATCTCTTTGAATTGCATGTTTCAAAATTAGTTCAAAATATTGAAGCGGTTTGCAATTTTAGCTTTCAAATGTTTGGAGTAAATTTGACATCTTTTAAACATAATTCAATCTGAAAATTAAGATGGCGGTACTAAGTGATTATAATTTCAAGGGAAAGAAGGCTTTAATACGAGTTGATTTTAATGTGCCTTTAAATGAGCAATTTGAAATAACGGATGACAGTAGAATTAAAGCAGCTATACCAACAATTAAAAGCATTTTAAATCAGGGTGGTGCTGTGATTTTAATGTCGCACCTCGGTCGGCCAAAAGGAGAAAAAAGTGAGAAATATTCGTTGAAACACACGCTTGAAAATTTAAATAATCACTTGGCATGTAAGGTCACTTTTATGGATGATTGCATTGGAGAGAAAGTAGAAAAAGCTGCTAAAGAACTACAAGCTGGAGAAGTGCTTTTGCTTGAAAATTTGAGATTTTACAGAGAGGAGGAAGCAGGGGATCCTCATTTTTCAAAAAGATTGGCAGACTTAGGAGATGTATTTGTAAATGATGCGTTTGGAACTGCTCACCGTGCGCATGCTTCTACCACAATTGTTGCTTCTTTTTTTGATGATGAAAATAAAATGTTTGGAAAGCTTATTGAGCAAGAATTAGAAGCAGTTAGTAGAGTTATTGAAAACAATGCGCGTCCATTTACTGCTATTATGGGTGGAGCAAAAATCTCGGATAAGATTTTATTAATTGAAAAAATGCTTGATAAGGTCGACC
>TARA_R110002096_G_scaffold34704_1_pt1 | contig 43422 bp, 37 predicted proteins | sample TARA_R110002096 | Tara Oceans TARA_R110002096 (sample SAMEA4397295) | marine metagenome | biome: Polar Biome; feature: [DCM] deep chlorophyll maximum layer (ENVO:01000326); material: water (ENVO:00002006), including particulate matter (ENVO:01000060) such as... | depth 35 m
GGCAGCGAAGCTGCCAGGTGGCCGATGACGTAACCGGGAGGAAAGTGACTGACACCGTACTCCCGACGCGGTACTCCCGTTCAGTCCTTGGCGCGCTCGAGGAAGCGGTTGTCGCGGGTGTCGACCTTGATGCGCTCACCCGGCTCGATGTAGGGCGGGACCTGGACGACCAGACCGGTGTCGCAGGTGGCGGGCTTCAATTGAGCCTGGGCCGTGGCGCCTTTGATCGTGGGGTCGCACTCGGCGACCGTCAGGATCACGGACAGCGGCAACTCGATGCCGACGACGTGTCCGTCGATCAACACGGCCTGCAGGCCCTCGATCCCGTCCGGCACGTGGTCGACGTCGCTGCCGAGCGCATCCTTGGTGAACTCGAACTGCTCGAACGTCTCGTCGTCCATGAAGTACCAGTTCGAACCGTCGTTGTAGAGGTAGCTCGCCTTGTGGCGCTCCACGTCGACCTCGTCGAACTTCTCGCCGGAACGAATCGACTCGTTCAGGAGCTGACCGGTGCGCAGATGGCGCATCTTGGTCTTGTAGATCGTGTTGCCGCCACGCGCGGTCGGCGTGGACACGGAGAAGTCGACAATGCCTACGGGCTCGCCTTTGTAGACGATGCAGACACCCTTCTTGAATTGGTTCGTCTCGATCATGGGGCGGGGATTCTAGCGTTCAGGAGCGCGGCGTCGGTTGGCATCGGGTGCAGAAATGTGTCCCTCTTTGCCCCACCACGATGCGTTTCAGGGGGCGCTCGCAGACCCGGCACGGCAGGCCCTCGCGGCCGTAGACCTGGAACAGGTGCTGGTAGCCCCCCGGCTGGCCCTCCGGGGTCCGGTAGAAGCCGTCGAACGAGGACCCTTCGCGCTCGATCGCCTCGGCCAGGATGTCTCGAATGGCGGCATGCAGCACGTCGGCTCGGCGAGGCGGGACGCGGTCGGAGCGGCGCAACGGATGCAGCCCGGCCCGGAACAGCGACTCGTCGACGTAGATGTTCCCGAGCCCGGCCAGGAAGGTCTGGTCCAGCAAGAGGGGCTTCAGCGCGCGGCTGCGACCTCGCAGGGCGCTTCGGAACCAGGACGCGGTGAAGTCCGGGCCGAGCGGTTCGGGTCCCAGGCCAGCCAGGCGTTCGGCCGGGTCACGGAAGAACTCCATCCGCCCGAACTTGCGGACGTCCAGGAAGTGCAGCGTCCCGCGGTCGAGCCGCCAACTGACGCGCGCGTAGTCGGGCGCCTCTTCGCGGGAAGGGTTGACGACCAAGCGGCCGGTCATGCGCAGGTGCACCAACACGGTACCGCTCGGTTTCCCACGTCGCTCGAGCGCGATGCGCACCCATTTCGCGCGTCGGTCGACCGTCACGATCGTCGCGCCGACGAGGGCCTCGGTGAACGCGAACGGATCCTGGCCGCCCAACGTGCGCGTCCATTCCACGTTCACCTCGCGCACCTTGCGCCCAACGAGGTCCGGACGGATCAAGCGCGCGGTGGTCTCGACCTCGGGCAGCTCAGGCATCCGTCTTCCGGCTCTTCTCCGACTGTTCGAACGAGGCCTGCGCGTGACGCTCGTTGGCCGTGTCGGTCGCGTATTCGACACCGACCCAGAACGCCATCGAACGCGGCAGGAGCCAGTAGCTGAACACGACGACGAGCGACAGGCCGACGGTCAACGAGACGGCGGTGCTCCAGTCGGTCGCCAGGTAGATCACGACCAGGATGGCGATGGCGAAGACCTCGGTCACCGCGGCGCTGACGTACATCTGCCCGGTCATGCCGCCGTCCTTGCGGAAGACGAGCCCGCAGGATTCGCAGTCGTCGCGCAATCGGAACCGCTTGGAGAACAGGACACCCTCGTGGCAGCGCGGACACTTGCCGCGCCAGCAACTCAGGAGCGCAGGACCCCAGAGGGGCGAGGACGTCGCGGATTTCTGTGCCATGGCGGGAATCGTAGCCGCCTTTACGGCGAGGGGAACCGTGGCAATCGAGCGCAGGGGGCCCGGTACTGGGAACCTGCGGGCCCACGGCGTAGGCTCAGAGCATGAGCCGCTGCATCTCCGTCCTCCTCGCCACCCTCGCCCTCGTGGCCTGTGGCTCGACCAAGAGTTCGGTCGATCCCATCCCCACCACGGGTGTCATCGTCAGCGCCGAGCTGGATCACACCTGGATCGCCGTCCAGCAAGCCTGCTCGAAGCTTTCCGGTGGCACGCAGACGCTGGACGCCGCGGCCTATCGGGCTAGCATGAACGTCGGGGCCGTCGCGGTGGTCATCGCGCTCCAGCGGCACACGTCCGGAGGGACGATCGTCCGCGTCGGAACGAACGCGGAAGGAGCCAGCGGTGCGTCGACCACGAATCGGGTCCTGAGCGAGATTCAGGACGCCGTGCGCTAGAGGCGAAGCCTGCTAGCAGAAGACCTCGAGCTTCCCGTTCGCTTCGACGACCTTGTAGCGGCGCGCCGACTTGCAGGCCACGCCGACCGCATCGCCGGTGCGCGGATCGAACCGGTAGTTGTGCAGCGGGCACAACGCGAGTTTGCCGTCGAACAAAGGCCCCTTCGCCAACCGGCCGCCTTCGTCGTGCGGGCACCTGGCGTCCAGCGCGTAGACGACGCCCTCGACGCGGCACAACAGGACGACCTTGCCGCCAGCCAGCGGATCACCGACCTCGATCGTCTTGGCCTGGCCTTCCTCGAGCCCAGCGGCGTCGGGAACGACCACGCCCTTCATGCCCAGCAGGCTGAGTAGCTTTCGCAACATGGCGGGATGCTAACCGCGGGGCGCGTCCGGCCTCAATCGGGAACCGGGTCTCCTTCGGGAACGGTGCCCTTTCGGGAACGGTGCCCTTTCGGCAGCCGTGTCCTTTCGGGAGCCGTGCCCTTTCAAGAACCTGGCCCGTGTGGGAGCCGAGTGAGTGCGGGAGCCGTGCCCGCCCGAAGCCGAACTTCTCGGGAGGCCGTGCTCGATCGAGAACCGGGCACCCTTCGGAAGTCAGCGCGCGAGCTCCCCCGCGGCTCCCCGACGGGCGCCGCCTCGCGTACCCTCTCCCCCATGAAGCCGCTGCTCTGGATCGATGCCGTCGGGCTGACCGCGGACCAGGTCGGGGAAGACACCCCCAACCTGCGCGCGCTCGCGAATCGTGGCGACATGGCGCCGATGTCCTCGATCCTGCCGGCCGTTACCTGCAGCGCCCAGGCGACGCTGCTGACCGGACAGATGCCGGCCCAGCACGGCGCGGTCGGGAACGGCTGGCTCGAGCGGGGCACGCACGAGGTCAACCTCTGGCGCCAGGCGAACGCGCTGGTCCAAGGCGAGAAGGTCTACGAAACCGCCAAGCAGCGCGACGCGGCCTTCACCTGCGCCAAGGTCTTCTGGTGGTGGAACATGGGTGCGGCCGTCGATTGGTCGATCACGCCCAGGCCGTTCTATCCGGCGGACGGTCGCAAGATTCCCGCGACGTACAGCTGGCCGACCGCGTACGGCGCGCAGCTCGAGCAGGACCTGGGCGCCTTCCCCTTCTTCGACTTCTGGGGACCGAAGGCCGGCCTGCCGTCCAGTCGTTGGATCGCCGACGCTGCGATCGCGACGCTGCGCCGCGAGCGGCCGACGTTGACGATGGCGTACCTGCCGCACCTCGACTACGACCACCAACGCTTCGGTCCGACGCACGAACGCTCGCGCCAGGCGTTGCGCGATCTCGACGTCGTGATCGGCGACCTGGTGGTCGCGGCCGACGCCGCCGGAGCCACGACGGTCGTCGTCAGCGAGTACGGCATCACGGACGTCGACCAACCCGTCCACATCAATCGAGCGCTGCGCGAAGCCGGGCTCTTGGTCGCGCGGGTGACGCCGAACGGCGACGTGCTCGATCCGTTCGGCAGCCGCGCCTTCGCACTCGCCGATCACCAGGTCGCGCACGTGTACTGCCAGGACGCGGACGCGATCGCCCAGGCGCGGCGCGTGCTCGAGAGTCTCGACGGCATCGACGAGGTCCTCGACCGCTCCGCCCAAGCAGCGCACGGCATCGATCACGCGAACGCGGGCGAGCTGGTCGTCGTGGCCAAGCCGAACGCTTGGTTCACGTACTACTACTGGTTGGACGACGCTGCGGAGCCGGACTTCGCGCGCACGGTCGACATCCATCGCAAGCCGGGCTACGACCCGCTCGAGATGCTGCTGGATCCGGAGCTGCGCTTCCCGATGGTGCGCGTCGCGCGTCGACTCGCGCAGAAGAAGCTGGGCATGCGGTATGCGATGGACGTGATCCCGCTGGACGCGCAACTGATTCGAGGCAGCCACGGTCGCCTGCCGGCCACGCCGGGCGCGGGGCCGGTCTGGATCTCCTCGCAACCCTTCGGCGTCGGCAATCCCGAGCCGGTGGACGGCGTGGTGCCCATGACCAGCGCGAAGGACCGTGTTCTGGCGCTCATGGGCCTCGGCGCGACGTCCTGAGGGCGTTCCGGACGTCCCAGGGCAGGATGCTCCAGGTTCGGATGCTGGATTGCCGAACATCCCGGCCCCGCGCCGTAACATCGAACACGCTTCGGAACACCTCTTCCGGTCCCCCAGGCCGGTCCCAGGCCGAAGCCCCCCATCGCGGCACACGCCGCCCAACCCACGAGGACCTCTCCCGTGATTCATCGTATGACCACCGGCATCTTGGCTGCCCTCGTCCTGTGGACCGGCTTCGCCGTCCTCGGGTCGCCGGCCCAAGCTCAAGATCGGAAACCGGACGCCAAGGCTCAGGACGCCGAGCTTTCCAAGCGAGCCAAAGCGCACTTCGAAGAACTCGAAGCCGCACTCCTGAATGCGATCGAGGCCTGGCGCGCCGAAGAGAAGGCCAAGTTCGACGCCGCCATCGAGAAGGGCGGACCGATCCCGGCCATGCCCATGTCGCCCCCGGCCAAACTGCTCGACGAACACAAGCGCGGCTTCCTCAAGGCGACGCGCACGTTCGCCGAGACCGACGCAGTCATCCCCTTCCACCTCTGGATCCTGCGCAACTCGTACGGCGACGTGGACGACCGCGTGATGTCCGCCTCGATCAACACTCTGATCAAGACGCACGTGAGGAGCCCCCTCATGGTCGACGTGCCCGAGGCCGTCGGTGCCCTGGCCCACAAGTTCGGTCAAGCTCGTGTGGAGTCGATCCTCAAGACCATCGAGTCCAAGAGCGAACTTCGCGACGTCCAGGCCGCCTCCAAGCTGGTCCGCCTGCGCCCCGTCATCCAGAAAGCCCCTTTGGGCTCCAAGGAATACGCGATGGCCAAGCGTGAACTTCTGGGCGCCAAGGAAGGCCTCCGGGACGGCGAACTGGCCTCGCGCATCCAGGCCACGATCGACGCTCGCGAAGGTTTGGACGACGGCGACCTCGCTCCCGAGATCGATGGTGTCGACATGGACGGCGTCGCGTTCAAGCTGTCCGACTACAAGGGCAAGATCGTCCTGCTCGACTTCTGGGGCGATTGGTGAGGCCCGTGTCGTGCTCTGTACGATCACGAGCGGTCGCTCGTGAAAGAAATGACTGGACGCCCCTTCGCCCTCATCGGAGTCAACTCCGACAAGGACCTCGACAAGATCAACGCGATCATCAAGCAGAAGAACCTGAACTGGCGCTCGTTCCAGAACTCGCCCGAGGGTGCCAAGTCCAAGATCTCCACCGACTGGGCGGTCAAGGGCTGGCCGACGCTGGTCGTCATCGACGAGAACATGAAGATCCAGTACCGCGGCCACAACGGCCACGAGGCCTCGGCTCTCGCGACCAAACTGACGCGTGAACTCGAGCTGAAGCTCGAGAAGCAGAACGCGGAGAAGAAGGGTGGCGCAGATCGAAAGGGCGCAGATCGAAAGGGCACCGAGAAGAAGGACGCTGAGAAGAAGCGCGACGATCAGAAGCGCTCCTAGCTTCGGCTCCCAACTGTACGAGGACGCCCATCCGACGCGAGTCGGGTGGGCGTCTTGCTGTTCTTGGCTCTACTCGAACTTCGAGCAAGCGAACCCCGTCACTCAGGTCGGCCGGGTGTACGGAACCGCATTCGAATCACCCCCCGTTCTTCGCCGCGTTGATCGCGTCCTCGTCGTAGAACTGGATTCCGTGATCCGTTCCCGCGCGGGACTTGGCGATCCACACGGCTTGGCCGGTGTGCCAGGAGAAATGCTCGACGACGTGCATCACGGCAAAGACGCCGGTGACGCTGGACCCCTGGATGTCGTACTTGGTCTCGAGGTCCTGCTCGCTCATGCCGGCGATGTGGTTGGCCGCGGCCTGAACGGTGGTGGTCAGGCGTTCCAGGAGGACCTTCGCTTCGTCTCCAGGACCGTCCGTGAATTCACGTGCGCGTTCGCGTTGGTCGGGCCAGCCCGCCAGGCCCGACAGGATCCACTGGCGCACGTTGCCCTCGAGGTGGCGCAGGATCGTGCCGATCGAGATCGCACCCTCGTGCGGCGACCACCAGAGGTCCGTGGGAGCGATCGTCTTCGTCGCCTTGGCGAGGCGCACGAGGAACAGGTCGCGCAGGAAGTGGACGGCGTCCTTGGTGATTAGGTCGGCGGTGCTCATGGGAGCAGACTATCGACAGTGGGATTCGACGTAACCGCCCGAACCGTCACTCGCCGGCATTCATCTCGGCGAGCCACGTCAACTGCGCCTTGCCGCCCGGATCACGCGAGATGCCCTCGATCACGAGGGCGGCCAGGTTCGCGTCGTCGTCGATCGCGATCCAGATCAGGTTCTCGCTGAGCCGTGCCCAGCGTTTGGGCTCGGCCTCGCCGAAGACCAAACGCAGCACGCCCGCGGAGGCGTCGAACTGGCCCCGAACGGGCTGATCGGGCTGCAAGGTCACGCCGGCCGCCATGGCCCGGCCGCAATCGTCGGGACGTTCGGGCAACTTGGGAGCGGCCTCGATCTCGGCGACCTCGGCCGCCAGGTGCACGATGTTGTTGACGGCGTCCAGGTCTAAGCAGAGCGCGTCGCCCCAGGCCACGGCCGAGCCGCCGTCGTGGTCCCCCTCGACGACCAGGTCGAGGGTCCCGCCCTCGGGATCGAAGAACGCCTTGTGCAGGCGGCCGCCGTCGAAGCCGACCTCGACCTCGTCGATCACGACGACGCCCCGACGACTTCCGCTTCGACCTCGGCGAACGCTTCGACCGGAGGACACGTGCAGATCAGGTTGCGATCGCCGTAGCCGTTGTCGACGCGGCCGACCGCGGGCCAGAACTTGTGGTCGACCTGCCACGGCGCGGGGAACGCGGCCTCGCGACGCGAGTACGGGTGCGACCAGTCGTCCGACGTCACGGCCGCCGACGTGTGCGGCGCGTTCATGAGCGGGTTGTCCTGGGCGTCGGCGCGGCCTTCCTCGATCGCGCGAATCTCCTCGCGGATCAGGATGAGCGCATCGCACAAACGATCGAGTTCGGCCAACGGCTCGCTCTCGGTCGGCTCGACCATCAGCGTGCCTGCGACCGGGAACGACATCGTGGGCGAGTGGAAACCGTAGTCCATCAGGCGCTTCGCCACGTCCTCGACCGTCACGCCGCAACTGGTTTCGAACGGGCGCAGGTCCATGATGAACTCGTGCGCGACCCGGCCCTGGGCGCCGGTGTAGAGAATCGGGTAGTGCTCGCCCAACCGCGCCGCCATGTAGTTGGCGTTCAGGATCGCGACCTGCGTCGCGCGCAGCAGACCCTTGGGACCCATCGCCGCGATGTAGACCCAGCTGATCGGAAGGATCGCGGGGCTGCCCCAGGGAGCGGCGGACAGGGCGCCGATCCCCTCGGCTCCCCCACACGGCACGACCGGGTGACCCGGAAGGTAGGGCGCGAGGTGCGGGCTGACGCCGATCGGGCCCATGCCCGGTCCTCCCCCGCCGTGCGGGATGCAGAACGTCTTGTGCAGGTTCAGGTGGCAGACGTCCGGACCGAAGTCGCCGGGGCGGCAGAGGCCGACCTGGGCGTTCATGTTGGCGCCGTCCATGTAGACCTGGCCGCCGTGGTCGTGGACGACCTGGCAGATCTCACGGATCGCGGCCTCGAACACGCCGTGCGTGGACGGGTAGGTCACCATCAGCGCCGCCAGCTTCGCGCTGTGCTGCTCGGCCTTGGCGCGCAGGTCGGCGACATCGATGTTGCCGGCCTTGTCGCACTTGACGGCGACGACGCGCATGCCGGCGAGCACGGCCGAAGCCGGGTTCGTGCCGTGCGCGGACGTGGGGATCAAACACACGTCGCGGTCCTTGCCACCGTTCGCCTGGTGGAAGGCGCGGATGACGAGCATGCCGGCGAACTCACCTTGCGCGCCGGAGTTCGGCTGCAGCGAGACGGCGGCGAAGCCGGTGATCTCGGCCAGCCAGTCCTCGAGCTCGCCGATCAAGCGCGCGTAGCCCTGGGCCTGATCGACGGGAGCGAACGGGTGCAGGTTCGCGAACGTGTCCCACGTGACCGGAATCATCTCGCTGGTCGCGTTCAGCTTCATCGTGCACGAGCCGAGCGGGATCATCGACGTCGTCAGCGACAGGTCGCGGCCGGCGAGCTTGTGCGTGTAGCGCAGCATCTCGCTCTCGGAGCGGTGCACGTGGAACACGGGATGATCGAGGTAGGCGCTGGTGCGCGCGTGGGGCGCAGCGAACGAGCCGAGCTCGGTCGGCAGTTCGAGCTTGGCCGAGGACCCGGCGATCGCACTGAGGACCGCGCGCACGTCGTCGACCGTCGTGGTCTCGTCGAACGTCACGCCGACCGATGTGCCGTCGATCTCGCGCAGGTTGTAGCCCGCGGAACGCGCCGCCGCGTGCACGGCCGTCGCATCGACGCCCGTCACGTGCAAGGTGTCGAACACGGCGCCAGCGGACACCTGGACGCCCGCGCCGCGGAGGGACGTCTGCAGCGCCTCGGTCATGGAAGCCGTGCGCTCGGCGATCGTGCGCAAGCCGTCCGGACCGTGGTAAACGGCGTACATGCCGGCCATGATCGCCAGCAGGACCTGCGCGGTGCAGATGTTGCTGGTCGCCTTGTCGCGGCGAATGTGCTGCTCGCGCGTCTGCAGCGCCATGCGCAGCGCGCGATTGCCGTTGGCGTCCTTGCTGACACCGATGATGCGACCGGGGATCTGGCGCTTGTACTCGTCGCCCGTGGCGAAGTATCCGGCGTGCGGACCGCCATATCCCATCGGGACACCGAAGCGTTGGGTGGTGCCGATGGCGACGTCCGCTCCGAACTCGGCGGGCGGGCGCAGCACGGTCAAGGCCAGCAGATCACACGCTGCGATCAACAGGCCGTTCGCGTTGTGGACCTTGTCGGCCAGTTCTTGGAAGTCGTCGACCCGGCCGTACGTGTCGGGGTACTGAACCAGGACTCCGCATGCGCCGGCGACGTCGGCGGTCGAGACGTCCACCACTTCGACCGTCACGTTGATGGCCTCGGCGCGCGTCTGCAACACCGCGATCGTTTGCGGGTGGCAGCGGTCCGAGACCAGGAAGCGGTTGACCTGCTTGCGACCGACGGCCCACGCCATCGCCATCGCTTCCGCTGCGGCGGTCGCCTCGTCCAAGAGCGACGCGTTCGCCAGCGACATGCCGGTCAGATCCGTGATCACCGTTTGGAAGTTCAGCAGGGCCTCGAGTCGACCTTGGCTGATCTCGGCCTGGTACGGCGTGTACTGTGTGTACCACGCCGGGTTCTCGAGCACGTTGCGCAGGATGACCGGTGGCACGATCGTGTCCGCGTAGCCCATGCCGATGCAGGAACGCATGACCTTGTTCTCGGACGCCATGGCGTGCAGGTCCTGCAGCAACGCGTGTTCGGTGCGCGCGGTCGGCAAGTCCAGGTCACCCTGGAAGCGAATGTCCGCAGGCACGGTCTCGTCGACGAGTGCTTCGAGCGACGGAAGGCCGATGCGCTCCAGCATGGTGGCGACGTCCGCGGGACGGGGACCGAGATGTCGGGGAGCGAAGGCGTCGGAGGGCGCGAGGAAGGCGGGCTGAGTCACGGGTTCGGCGATCTGTCCGGTTCGTTTCCGTTCCCAAATGGTGGGTGGACGGAAGGGCGTTGGGTTTCTCGAACGCACGGCGGGTTCGAGCGGGCGAACAGTCTACGTCCGGCCCCGGAGCCCTTCCTCAACGACTCGCCGGATCGAGCGAGCGCGCTCCGAGGCGTCGTCCGTCGAGCCCGTGAGAATGGGCGATCCCTCGAAGTCTGGACCTATCGGTCCGCTACTCCATCACAGGATCCGACCCGTAAATGGTGTCGACCCGCCTCCAGACGCACGCCAGAAGGGCAATGTAACGGCAATGAAAGGCGAGGTGACGTAAGGGTAAACAGTATTGGATGGATTCATTCCGAGTCGGTCCAATCAGCACATGGGCCGACCCAAGGAATTCGATCGTCAGGAAGTCCTCCACCGCGCGGTGGACACGTTCTGGGCACGAGGATTCGAAGGAACCTCGGTGCAAATGCTGGTCGACAGCATGGGGATCCATCGAGCCAGCCTCTACGACACGTACGGCTCGAAGGCGGACCTCTTCAAAGAAGCGATGGACTGCTATTCCTCGCAGACGCACGACGCGTTCCGCCAGGCCCTCGATCGCGAGGGTAAGTCGCGCGACATCCTGCGTCACTTCCTGCGCGACTCGGTGCATCGTCTATGCACGGTCCAAACGCAGGGTTGCTTGATGATCAAGACCGTTGTGTCGATCGCGGACGAGGTCCCTGGCGCGCACGATCGTGTGGTGCGGCACATGGAGGAGATCCGCGGCATGCTGCGCGACCTTCTGCAGAGAGGGAAGGACGCGGGCGAGTTCGCGGCGGAAATGAACGTGGACGCCGTCTCCCATTTCCTGATGACGATGTTCGAGGGACTGGTCGTCGGTGCCGCCGTGCAGCACGACGAGGGTCGCCACTTGGGCACGGTGGAGTTGGCCCTCAAGGCCATCGCCTGACCGAGCACGACCGAACCTGCAGTTTCGTTCCAACAACCCCGGGAATACGAGGCGGCGCGAAACGCCCGGAATCACGACCGAACGGTGGGTCGTGGAGCTCGCCTAACGCGTTGTAGGTGCGAAGACGCGGGTGAGTTGCTGCTCGAGTTCCTCGTGGGAATAGAACGCAGTTGGGTCGTGCCGTCGCAGTTGATGCCCCCACCCGGCCGGCTCCGGAGGTCGGTCGTTCCACTCGACGCCCGGCTCGTACCAGAGGAACAGGTGCCGCGCGACCCCGATCGGCAGGCGCCCACGGGTCAGCAAGCGACCCGCGATGCGCTGGTCGTCCAGGAATCCCTGGGTCGGGGTGCCCGCGAAACGGATCATCGCGTCGCTGCACGTCTGTGCGTCGTCCCGCGCGAAGACTTCGAGCCAGACCACCAGCACCGCAGGATCCGCGCCTTCAGGAGCGCCCGCGAGCGCCGTCACGATCGAGTCCGAGGAGGCCTGGCAGCGCGGACAGCTGGGCGAGAGCAACGCGATGAGACGCGGTCGTCCTTTCGCCTCGTTGAAGGCTGCCTTGAGCCCTTCGACGCTCGGGCCCAGGACGTGGACCGGCTCGGGCCGCGCCGTTCGAGGGCGCGATGCATCCGCGGAAGAATGGTGGACGACGGAGTCCCCGGGCACGCTGGCACAGGAGGCCAAGGCCGCGACGAGGGTCGCAGTGAGACAGGCGGAGATCGGGAGTTTCGAACGGGAAAGGCGCACCCTCCATTCTTCGGCCTCGCCATCCGGGCGGACTGAGACGAGCCGTGCCGATCTCGAATCGAGAACTCACGCGTGATGTGCAGGCCCGTGCCGATACCCTGGGCCGCATGGAGCTCGTGGGGATCGAAATCGTCGAGGACCGCACCGCGCAGAGTCGCCCCGACCAGGGCTTCCTGAGGGTGTCCCGACTGACGGTGCAGAACAGGTACGACGACGGCTCGACCTCGCAGCCCTACGCCTGCGATGTCGTGCGTCGGCGCCGGAGCGATGCCGTCGTGGCCGTCCTCTTCGAGCGCGACGCGAACGGGCGCCCGGTGGTGCTGCTGCGCGAAGCCGCGCGCGTGCCGATCTATCTGCGCAAGGACGCGACGCCCGTCCATCCCGATCCGCGCGAGTACCGCACGATCTTCGAACTGGTCGCGGGCATGGTCGAGGACGACGACCCGACCGGCCTTCCCGGTCGCGCGCAACGTTCCGCAGCCGAAGCCCACGAGGAGGCCGGCCTCGATCTGCCCCCCACCGCCTTCCGCGACCTCGGCGGCGAGACCTTCGCCAGCCCCGGGATCACGGACGAGAAGCTGTACTTCCTGGTCGCAGAGACCCCGCTCGAAGGTGCGCACCTGGGCGACGGCGACGGCTCGGTCATGGAGGAATGGGGTCGCATCCACCGCATGGACCTGGGCGACGCGATCCGCGCTTGCCGCACGGGCGAGATCCCGGACATGAAGACCGAGGTCGGCCTGTTGCGCCTCGCCGACGCGATCGGGTTCGTGCCTCAACTGGACTGCTACCTCGCGGACCTCCCCGCCGAGGTGCGCGCACGACGCACGCGATTGGGCATCGAGGTCGACGCATGAAACCTGCCCGCATCGGCATCGTCGGCGCACGTCGCGCGCGCCAGGGGCTGGGCCCGTTCGTGGCGCGCGACCTTGCCAAGGCCGGAACCGACGTCGTGGCCTTCACGACGACGAACGCTGCCACGGTTCAAGAGGCCGGCGCGGCCCTCAGCACCCTCGGCGTTCGCGCGGAAGGCTACACGTCCATGGAGGTCATGCTGGACCAACAGAACTTGGACGCCGTCGTCATCCTGTCGCCCCCCGAGCACCATGAGAGCGCGCTCGACTGGGCCTGGACCGCGGGCTGCCACGTGTTGTGCGAGAAGCCGTTGGTGCAACCCGCGTCGGGCGCCGATGCCTCTCGACTGGTCGACCAGTTCGCGGGCTCGGGCCTCTTGCTCGCCGAGAACTGCCAGTGGCCGCAGGTGCTGGACGCCGCGCGCGAACTCGTGCCGACGATGGGCGTGGATTCGCTCGAGCGATTCGAGATGGAGCTGTGCCCCGAGTCCCGCGGCGTCGGTCTGGTGCGCGACGCCATGTCCCATCCGCTCAGCTTGTTGCAGTCGCTGACGCAGCACCCGGGCGCGGTGATCAACGTCGCCTTCGACGAGACCGACCCGGACACCGGATTCACGGTCGCGCACTTCGACTTCCTGTCGCCAGGCCAGGTCACCGCGTGCGAGGTCCGCCTGTTCCGCACCGAGCTGCGCCCGCGCCCCGCCTCGTTCGCGGTGAACGGCCAGCGGGTCCAGCGCTTGATCCGCGAGCCCGGCTACACGTTCCACCTGTCCCACGGCGATCGGCTCGTGGGCTGCCCCGATCCCCTCACGACCCACATCGCCAGGTGGACCGAGCGATTGTCGGCTACTCTGTCGGGCACTCGCCCCGAACGCGCGACCGAGATCGAGGCCCGAGCCGACATGCTCGAGACCTTCGTGTCGACGTTCGGCGAGACGCACGGATGACCCACGCGATCCACGACTTCGGCGCCAAGCTGCGCCAGCCCGGTGCGGCACCGACGCTCGAGGCCTACGTGAACTGGCGTCGGTCGGTGCGCGACGCCCGCGCAGCCGGGGATGCGACGCCGCCCGCGCCGGACCTGGCGCCGGTCTCGATCAACCTCGACCTGACGACCGCGTGCAACTTCAAGTGCACGCACTGCATCGACTGGGACATCCTGAACTCGAAGCCGCGGCTCGACATGGACGACCTGCGTGCGTCGTTGCGGCGCATGTCGGAACACGGGTTGCGTTCGGTCATCCTGATCGGCGGCGGCGAGCCGACGGTGCACCCGGGCTTCGTCGAGCTCGTCGCGTACCTGAAACAACTCGAGCTGTCCGTCGCGATCGTATCGAACGGTAGCCGTGGTGAGCGACTGCTCGAGGTCGCGCCGATGTTGACCAAGGGCGATTGGATCCGTTTGTCGTTGGACTCCGGTTCGAACGAGTTGTTCGAGGCGATGCACCTGCCGAACGACAAGAGCGTGACGCTGGACGTCATCTGCTCGTGGATCCCCAAGATCCGCGCGGCGAATCCGGACGTCACGGTCGGCTTCAGCTATGTCGTCGTCTGGAAAGGCGCATCGCGCGAGGAGAACGCCATCCACGAGAACATCCACGAGATGTTCCTGGCCGCCGAACGCGCGCGCGAAGCGGGCTTCCACTACATCGGCTACAAGCCGGTGCTCGAGCGCCAGGCCGATGGCGCCGAGGTGATGGACCCCGAGCGCGCCGCGAACCACGTGACCGAGGTCGCGTCGCGTATCCGCGCCGAAGTCGAGCGTGCGCGCGCCCTCGAGTCGGGCGACTTCTCGGTGTACGAGAGCATCAACCTACGCCTGCTGGAGAGCGGCGATTGGAGACAGGCGACCCTGCAACCGAAGACGTGCCACATGCAGGCGCTGCGCCAGGTGCTGTCGCCGATGGGTGCGTACAACTGCCCCGCCCATCGCGGCGTGGACAAGGCGCGCTTGGGCGACGCGGGCAACTGGGCCACGGACGAGGGCGCCGCACGCGCGGGCGAACACCTGGCCACGATCCTGGACGAGTTCGACGCCAGCCACGAGTGCGCCCAGGTGACCTGCCTGTACCACGGCGTCAACTGGTGGATCGAGGACCTGATCGCCGATGCCGACGCGCCGGCGATCCCGATGGGCGCCGAAGCGGGCGACTACTTCCTGTAGCCATGGCTGCCCAGATCGTCCCCGACGCCCGCGCGCTGGCCGACGCGCTGGCGCCCGTTCGAGGTCAGCGCACGATCGCGCTGGCGAACGGCTGCTTCGACATCCTGCACGTCGGCCACGTGCGCCTGTTGCAGGAAGCGCAGCAGCATGCCGACGTCCTGGTCGTCGCGTTGAACACCGACGCCAGTGCGCGCGCCCTCAAGGGCCCGGACCGGCCGTACGTCACGCTGAACGAGCGCATGGAGATCATCGCCGCGCTCGCCGGCGTCGATTACGTCACCTCGTTCGCCGAACCGACGGCGCACGCGTTGGTCGAAGCGCTGCGCCCCGACGTCTACGTCAAGGGCACCGATCGCACACCGGACACGACACCCGAACGCGAACTCGTCGAGAGCCACGGCGGGCGGCTCGTGTTCTTGGGTGGACCCAAGGAACGTTCGTCGACGGACCTGGGTCGACGGGGCTAGTCAGTCGAGGGGCTGGGCCCGCACCCGAGGGCGATTCCGTCGACGGAACGCGAAGCGCTCGCGCCCTTCCTGCGAAGGGACGCGAGCGCGATCGACTTGGAGGGATCACTGGAACGTAAGGACCCAACCATCGGTCAGGTTGGCCGTCGGGTTGGGGTTCACATCGCGATACCAGCACTGGAAGCGCCAGGTCTCACCGGCCAGGACCGCGACCGAAGGAGTCAGCGGAATCGCCGTCAGGTCCAGGGCATGACTCATCGTTCCGCCCGATCCGATCAGGGTCAACGAGGAGTTGATGCGCGCGAACGGAACCGCCAAACAGAAGGTGCCCTGCATCCCCGCGAGGTTCGGGGTGAAGCCCTGCACTTGACCGGCGAGGAAGAAGGCGAATGCACCGGGGGGCAGCTGGCTGGCCGACAACGTCAGGTCGTTGTCCAGCGCAAGGGCACTTCCCGTCGCCGACATCAGGCCCGGAAGGCCCGTGCTGTTGGGGACCGCGGGCCCGCAGTAGCTGGCTCCGATGGGTGCGCTGCTCGAGGCGTTCAGCACGACCGTCAACTGGTTCGAATCGCGAGTCACCGTCGCCAGATCGGGGGATCCGTTGCCGTCGAGGTCGGCGGCGACCAGATGACTGGGGTGCAGCCCGATGGGGATCGTCGTACCAGCGCCGGCGAAGACACCGTTGCCGGGATTCGCATGCGTGGCCAGGACGTTGCTGTCCTCATCGGCGACGGCCAGGTCCGTATCACCATCGAGATCGAAGTCTCGCCCCACGATGGCGCCGGGGTTGATGCCTCCGTTGAAGAAGAACGAGCTCGTGAAGGTTCCGCCTTGGTTCAGCATGACCATGATGAATCCCGCGTCGTTCTCGTCCGAGGTCGCTGCGAGGTCCAGGTCGCCGTCGCCGTCCAGGTCCGCCGCCATCAGGCCGCTCGGCTTGTTGTTGAGCGAGACGGGGTAGCTGGTGATCGGTCCGAAGCCTCCAGCTCCATTGCCGAACACCACGTCGACGCGACGGCTGTCGTGCGCCGCGACCGCGATGTCCTGGATGCCGTCCCCGTTCAAGTCACCGAGGGCCAGGTAACGCGGCTCGATGCCGACCGTCACGGTCCCCGACAGGGCGAACGTGCCGCCGGAGTTGATCAGGACCGACAGGTTGCTCGATTCCCGGTTGGACGTGACGAGATCGAGGTCGCCGTCGCCATCGAGGTCGGCGGCGTTCATGTGGCGCGGCTCGGATCCGCCGACCGCGATCGCGATGCCGGGGGTCAGCGTCCCGCCCGTGTTCGTCAGGATCGACACGGTGTTGGAGTCCTTCAGGCTCACGGCGAGGTCCTGGTCCCCGTCGCCGTCGAAGTCGCCCGCCACCGCCGCCGCGACGCCGACGTTGACGCCCATCAGGACCTGCTGTCCGGCCAGGAACTGCCCATTGCCCAGGTTGTTGAAGACCTGGACGTACTCGGGGCCATTGACCCCTTGGGGACCGCCGACGGTCACGGCCAGGTCCGGGCCGTTCACGCCATCGAAGTCGCCGACCTCGACCCAATCGGGCCGTTGGGTGACGAGGGGGTAGTTGGAGGGCGCTTGGAAGGCGATCTGGGCCTGGGCGAGTCCGCTGAACGCGCTGAGACCGGCGAAGGCGATGAAGGGACGTGTGAGCTTCATGGAGGGGTGGGGTTCGGGGTGGTTCGAGGGATCGCGCCATCGGTTCGGTGCGCGATGCCTCCTGAAGTGCAAGCGCCGTTCCACGACGGGATCGGGTCGTGAACGTCCCTCCAAGGCCGCTGGAGGCGGTTCGGCCGTCCTGATCCTGGATTCGATCCAGGGAACGGACCCGTGAAGGTCGCTCAGCGCTGGTCCTCGTGGACGCCGGACGCGTCGAACCGGAACGTCAACTCGAGTTCCGACTTCACGCTCACGCCGGCTCGGCTCGCGGGCTCGAGCTTCCAGTCCCGGACCTTCTCGAGCACGGCCTCGTCCAACACCTTGCGACCGGAACTCTGAACGACGCGCACGTCCGACACCGTTCCGTCGAGCCGCACGTCCAGGATCACGACCACGGTGCCCTGCCACTTCAGGCGAGCGGCTTGGGGCGGGTACTCGGGATGCGGACAGGACGTGGCGACGCGCGTCGCCAGGGTCGTCACGGAATCGGGTTCGGCATCGACGGGACTCGGCGCGACGTCCTCGGGCGGAACATCGGGTTGATCTTGAGGATCGGAATCGATCGGCGGGACGACTTCGGGCGCGGACTCGATCGGACTCGACGCGGCCTTGGGCGTGCGCTTGGTCAGGTCCTTCGGCTGGCTCGGAGGACGCGGAACGAACTCGATCGGAAGGTCCGGTGCGTCCTGGTCCTCCGGCGGACCTTCGGGATCCTGGAAGGACTCGACCGGGAATTCCGGAGGGTTCGGCTGGGCCTCGAGCGAGAGATTCTCGGGGTCGAGGTCCGGCGCGAAGGATTCCGGCGCAGGCGCCACGGCGGTCAACGTGACGCTGCGCCGGGGCTGGTGGTCCCTGGCGTGGGAGAGGGTCGGTCGCAACCCCACGGTCCAGGCCAAGGCACCCAGCGCCAGCCCATGCAACAGCACCGACACCACCACGGCCCAAGGGCCAGCAGCAGGTCCGGGAAACCCTCGCGGGGCTTTCGGGGGCGGTTGCGACACGGGCACGGTCATGACGGAAGAGCATACGCGGGGCGCGGTGGACAGGTTCGCAACTTGCCCTGAACCGTCCTGGGGCCGTAGCGTTCTGAGGCGGTCCCAACCGGATCGAAGGGCCTCGCTCGCATCCGAATTCAGCACCTTTATGTCTCCCCCCCAGCGTTTCTTGGCTCTTGGGTTCCAGCCCGGGAATCCCCCTCGGGCGCACCGCTCTCGCTCCACCATGGTTCTCCTGTATTCCCCGTCCCGGCGGACGGGACATGATGCGTCGTTCCTGTCGCGCTCACTCCCGGTCCTGGCTGCACTCGCGCTCTGCGTCGCACCCGCTCGGGCCTTCCAGGACGAGATCTCCGCGGACCGCTCCGACCAGGAGGATCCGGTCGACGACCGCGAGATCGTCATCACGCCCAACCGCAGCGAGAGCGATGCCCTCACGACGCCCGTTTCCGTCGAGGTCGTGAGCGAGCAGCGCTTGCGGGAGCGCGCGTACCGGACCTTGCCCCAAGCCCTGCGGGACATGCCCGGCGTGATGATCCAGAAGACCGGCCCGGGCCAGGGATCGCCGTACATCCGCGGGTTCACGGGCTTCCAGAACCTCGTGCTGATCGATGGCATTCGCCTCAACAACTCGGTCTTCCGCGCGGGGCCGAACCAGTACACGTCCACCATCGACCCGTTCACCGTCGACCGCATCGAACTGGTCAAGGGTCCGTCCGCGGTGCTCTGGGGTTCCGACGCCGTCGGCGGAACGGTCAACGTGCTGACGCGGGATCCCTACGCGTGGGACGACGGATTCGGCGGCGCGTTGGAGCTGCGCTTCGCGGACCAGGCGAACTACTTGATCGGGCGTGCCGAGGGCAGCTGGACGAACCGCGAGGACACGGGCGTGTTGTTCGGATACACCGGGCGCGACTTCGGCGACCTCCACGGCGGCAGCGACGTCGGCCTGCAACCGAACACGGCCTATGACGAACACAGCCTGGACCTCAAGGTCGAGCATTGGATCGACGGCGACACGCGCCTGGTCCTGGGCGTCCAGAACGTGAACCAGAAGGACGTCCCGCGCACGCACAGCACGGCGTTCGGCACGACGTGGCACGGACTGTCCACGGGCAGCGACCTGGTGCGCGACCTGACCCAACAGAGAACGCTGACCTATGCCCAGCTGCACGCCGACGTGGACTGGGGCTGGGCCGACCAGTCGACGACCAGCGTCTCCTGGCACCGCCAGTCCGAGGATCGCTTCCGCCGTCGATCCAGCATGGCCGAGGAGACGCAAGGATTCGACGTGGGCACGCTCGGCCTGTTCCAGCACTTCAACAAGGAGACCTCGGGCGGCAGTCGGTGGACCTGGGGCGCGGACGTCTACCACGACACGGTCGACTCCTACCTGGATCGAGGTGCCGCCCAGACCGCCGCCGACGACATCCAAGGACCGGTCGGTGACGACGCGACGTACACGTTGATGGGATTGTTCGTCCAGGACGTGGTTCCGATCTCCGAGCGCTTGAGCATGACGTTCGGCGCGCGCTGGTCGTACGCGGACGCCAATGCGGACTCGGTCCGGGACCCGGTGACCGACATGCAGATCGCGGTCGACGATTCCTGGTCCAGCGCTACGGGCTCGGCGCGCTTCGCCTACGAGCTCGAGAAGGACCGGCGCACGCTCTTCGGCGGGATCAGCCAGGGCTTCCGCGCCCCGAACCTGTCCGACGTGACGCGCTTCGACACCGCGCGCTCGAACGAGTTCGAGATCCCCGCCCTGGGCCTGGACGAGGAGCGTTTCCTCGCCTTCGAACTTGGGGTTCGGGAACGGACGGCCCGCATGAGCGCCCAAGCTGCCGTCTTCTACACGAAGATCGAGGACGGCATCGTGCGCGTCCCGACGGGCAACGTGAACGGCGCCGGGGACGCGGAGATCACCAAGGCCAATGTGGGCGACGGCTACGCGCTGGGCGTCGAGCTGAGCGCGGACTACCAGCTGGCCGACGAATGGACCGTGTTCGGCAGCTTCACCTGGCTGGACGGCGAACAGGACACCTACCCCACCGCAGCCCCAGTTGCCGTGAGCGAACCGCTGGACCGCTTGATGCCGATCCACCTCTTCGCGGGCGCCCGTTTCGAGCCCCAGGACGACGACTACTGGATCGAGTTGAGCGCCCGCCACATGGACGACGCCGACGACCTTTCGACGCGCGACATGAACGACGTGTCGCGCATCCCCCCGGGCGGAACGCCCAACTTCACGACGCTGGACCTGCGCGGCGGGTACGACTTCGGCGACGGCTTGCTCGCGACGTTCGGCCTGGAGAACCTGACCGACGAGGACTATCGCATCCACGGCTCGGGCGTGAACGCCGCCGGCCGCAACCTGGTCTTCGGCTTGCGCTGGTCCTTCTGAACGAGAATGGGCGACCGGGGCTCCCCCCGGCCGCCACGACTTCTACTTCTCGCTTCGAATCGGGGCGAGCACGAACACGCACCTGCCAGTGTTCGCAGTCGTGCCGCCCCGACCTCGAACCTCGCGGGTCCAGGCGCACCGCCTCGCTTCGAGCGGCGCGTCGATCCCGGTCCAACGGTGTTCGAGTCGCACGACGCGGCGGCTGACCGATCGAATCCCCGGAAGGGGGTCGTTCGGCATGCCGCATCGCACGCTGGACAAGAGCAACCTCCGTGCCAACCAGGCTGCGGACCGCAACGTGCCACCGGCCCCGCGGGCACGTTCGAATCCTGGATTCCGTCCAGGATCTACACCCCACCCCGAGCGCCCTCAGCTCAGTCCGTGTGGTCCTTGTAGTCCTTGAGCTTCTGGTAGATCTTCGAACGCGAGATGCCCAGCAGCTCGGCCGCACGGCCCTTGTCCCCACCCGTTCGCTCGAGGGCACGCTCGATCGCACGCCGCTCCAGCTCGGCCAAGGACATCACGGCATCGGGACGGCCCGGGGCGTCACCAGCTTCGGAGTCCCCCAGCAAGGTCACGTCGGCCAGATCCCCGTCCGAGAGCAAGCACAGTCGCGCGACCGTGTTGGACAGCTCGCGGACGTTGCCCGGCCAGTCCCGTTCCGACAGCGCGTCCTGCATCGGTCCGGTGCAGCGACGACGGACTCCCGTGCGACGGGACTCCTTGTCGAGCAGGTGTTCGACCAGGCGCGGGATGTCCTCGCGACGTTCGTCCAGGGAAGGCATCGTCACCGTGATGCCGGCCAGGCGGTAGTACAGATCGGCGCGAAACCGCCCCGAATCGACGTCCGCCAGGAGGTCGCGGTTCGTCGCGCTGACCAGCCGGAACTCGATCTTGCGCGTCTTGTCGTCACCGACGCGACGGATCTCATGCGTCTCCAGCACGCGTAGAAGTCTCGCCTGGAAGTCGAGGGGCAGCTCGCCGATCTCGTCCAGGAACAGGGTGCCGCCCTCCGCGCGTTCGAACAGGCCGACGCGGTCTCGATCGGCACCCGTGAAGGCTCCCTTGCGTGCTCCGAAGAGCTCGGCTTCGAGCAGACTGGCGGGGATCGCCGTGCAATTCTCGGAGACGTAAGGGCCATCCCGATCCGGCCCCAGATCGTGAATGGCGCGAGCGGCGAGTTCCTTGCCCGTGCCACTCTCACCGGAAACGAGTACCGGCAGAGGACCGGCCGCGGCCCTGCGGATCAGATCGAAGACCGCCAGCATCGCCGGCGCCTCACCGACGAGCCCGGGGATCGGTGCGGGCAAGCCGGCTGCCTCGAGAACCTTGCGCGCGGTGTTCAATTCCGCCGACCGGTCGACGACCTCGTCGCGCAAGCGTTCGTTCAACTCGCGGATCTCCTCGACCCGCCGCACCTGGCGCACGGCCAAGGTCGCCTGGTCCGCCAACATCGACAGAAGCCTGCGAGCGCGATCGTCGAAGGCTCCTGGCCGCAAGCGACAGTCCAGATAGAGCACACCGCGCAATCCATCGAGCGGCTCGAAGGGCTGACAGAGGATCGACCTCAATTGCAACGACTCGACGGAGGCGGACTCGGCCAGACCGGGTTCCTCGGAGGCGTTCGACAGGAGCAACGGCTCGCCCGACTCCAGGACGCGTTGCAGGATCGTCTGCGAGACCTCGATGTTCGCGTCGCGCATCTCGGCTCCCTCGCTGTCCACACCGAGGTCCACGTGGAACTCTCCGTGCTCTTCGAGGATCAGGAACGCGCGCTCCGCACCGGTCAGATCCGTCGCACATTCCAGGATCGTGCGCAGCAAGGTCGTCTGATCCTGCATCGCCACCAGGCGGTGATTGATGTCGAGGATCGTGCGAATGTCCATATCGTCGTCGGTGTCGCTCGGTTGGGCTTCCAGGTCGGAGGGCCGCGGGTCGGGACCTCCCAGCAGGCACCGCTTCCAGCGCTCCGCAGCCAACGGGTCCAGACCCGAGGCCGCTCGACGCCAACACCGCGCCCAAGCCGCGCGGTCCGCTTCCAGAGCATCACCCCTGGAGGACCTCACGACCAGAGCCAATCCAGCGCGAGCCGCCAGACCGTCCCACCCTTCGGCCTCGAAGCGGTCCCGCGCCGCCCGCAGCTCAGGAAGCTCGCCTTGGGCCAACAGCCGAGCCAGGCATCCCACGCGCGAGACGTCGGCCTCGCCCTTGGGCCGCACATCTCCCGTGTCGGACAACAGCCCCAACAGGTCACGCGCTTCGTTCTCGGCCTCGTGCAGGGACAGGCGTCGCGCCAGGTCCAAGGCGTCCGACGTGAACGAACGTGCGCTCTCGAGTTCACCCAAGGCCGCGCAGCGTCGGGCGAGGTCGAGGCCGACGCGGGGATCCGTCTCGCGCGCGAGGAGCAACGGCTCCGAAGGCGCCGGTGCATGGGGATCCAACGTAGCTCTCAGGAACGCGGCGCGCGCCAACAGGCGAGCCGCCTCGAGGTGCAGCTCCAACCCGGTCAACTCGTGCCCCGCGTCCTCGAGCCAGACGAGCGCGCGGGCTGCGTGTCCTCGGTCGGCCAGAACGAGACCGATCGACCCCCGCACCCTTGCGGCGTGCGCGTGCCCCGCATGAGGCGCGATGCGCAGGATGGACGTCAGAACCTCGCCCGACTCCACCAGTTGGCCCGTCTCTCGCAACGCGCCCGCGTGCATGTAGGCCGCTTGCACCTCACCCGCCAGATGCCCGACGGAGGCGGAGCACTCGCCCGCTCGCGCGAAACATGCCAACGACGCGGCCGGCCCGACCGAGCGGCGCAACACGGTTCCCAAGTTCAATTGGATCCCCGCTTCGCCCAGCGGATCCTCCATGTGCTGGACGACCTCGAGCGCCTGCTCCAATCGATTCCGCGCTTCCACGACCTCGCCTCGGCGAAACCGGCTGAGCGCAGCGAAGGAGTGCATGTTGATGCGCGTTCGGCGCGAGGGCGTGCCCTGTTTCCCGCTCAGCGCGGATACGCACAGCGCCTCGAGCTCGGCGTGCTGACCCCGTTCGAGCAAAAGGGCACCCTTGGCGACCCACGCGTCCTGGGCCGCTGCGTCCTCGCCCGAGGCCAGCGCCTCGTCGTAGAACGCCACCGCCGCCTCGGAATCGTGATCGACCTCGGCCAATGCGCCGAGCAGATGCGCGTGCACGCCGGGCGACAAACGCGCGTCGCTCGCGACCAGGGACTCGAGTTCGGCCCGCGCACGGACCGCGTTGCCGAGCGCGATCCAGGTTCGGATGAAGTCCACGGACAGCTCGAGCGAGCGCTCGGCCCCGCATCGTTCGCGGATCGCTTGCGTGGTGCGCAGCAGGTCGAGGCCCGATTCGGGGTTGCCGCGGCGGCGCAGGACCTCGGCTCGACCGACGACGCGCTGCAACGCCATGGACTCGTCGGTGAGGAAACCCAGGTAAGGCAGCAGGAGATCGTCGAGGGCACCGAGCTCTTGCAGACGTCGACCGATGCCGGTCATCAACGAGCGCCAATAGGCCTTGGACCAACGGGATTCGGGGAACGCCGCCGAACCGCGAACGACGAACACGGGTTGGCCCGTGTCGTTCCTGGTGATGCGCACCAGTCCGAGTTCACGCAGGACGCGCAGGTCGGGTTCCAGGTCGTCCTGGTCACCCCCGAGGGCTGCGACCAGATCGTCACGGGTCGCAGGGAACGGCCAGCTCGAGATCGCGGCCCAGGCGGCGAGCGGGCCGTCCTCCAAACTGGCGATCCGCGCGTCGGGATCCGCATGCCGCTCGAGGTCCGCCACCACACCCTTCGGAACGAGTCGCGCAAGTCGCTTGCCCGGCAACAGGGTGCGGCGCTCGCGCAGAGCATCGAGCACGGCTTCGACGCGGGAAGCCGAACCTCGCCCCAAGCGACACAGCGCTTGCAGGAACTCGCTGCGTTGTGCGTCGGGATCGATGCGCTCGGTGAGGAACGCGATGAGTGCGTCGTCCGGAACGGCCGGGATCGCAGCCTGCGACCAACCGTGCGGAACGGAGGCTTCGCACGGTACGAACGCGACCCACCTGGCCCGGGGCATCCCACCAGGCAGGCCGTTGCGAGCGAGGTTCGGCAGCAGTTCGAGCGCATGGGTCGCCGAGGCGTTGGGCTCCCGAATCGCGATCACCAGATCCGCGCGGCGCGACGATCGGACGATGCCCTCCAACGCTTCGGCGAGCCCGGCCTCGCCAGGGTGCTGGGACATCACGCGCTCCAGGTCCACCAGGACGCGCGGTCGAGCCGACTCGCGGGCGCGCATGGCGAAGGCCCGAGCGAAGTCCAGTGGATCCTCGTCGGGCGGCAGGCTCACCTGGATCGGTTCGTCGTCGTCCTGGTGCAGCGCGAACCACGATTCCTCGCGGCCCAGCCACCTGGGGATCGTGATCCGTGGCGCGCGGTCGTCCGCCACCTCGAGAGCGTCACCGGCCGCGCGGCGCAACGCATGCGCCACCGTGGCCGCGTCCGCGGGCCGAGAGGCGGGGTCCCGATGCAGAAGCTCCTGAACGAGCCCGCGCGCCCACTCGGGGATTCGGGTCGGGTCGACGCCCAAGGCCTGCAGATAGGACTGGGCGGGAAAGGCGCCGTAGAACTCCGCCGCCGAGGTCTCGGACGGAGCGAGGAGTCGTTGCAGCAGGACGCCCACCGCGAAGACGTCGGCCTCGGGACCGGGCCTCTCCCCCATCAGGACCTCGGGCGCGATCGCGAAGACCGTGCCCGACACGCGCGCCGACGCTCCGGGCTCGATCGGCCTGGCCAGTCCGAAGTCCGTCAACGTGACGGTTCCATCCGGACCGAGAATGACGTGATCGGACTTGAGGTCTCCGTGCACGAACCCGTGATCGTGCAGACCTTGCAGAGTGTCACAAAGGCTCGCCAATGCGCGCGCCAGGTCCTGGGCGGAGAGCCCCGGGGCAGCCTTGTGGAGCGGCTCCCCTTCGACCCATGCGCGCACCAAGTACGGATGGCCGGAATCGGTCACGCCGTGGTCCAGGAGTCGGGCGATGCCCCGGACGTCGACCGCTCCCAATGCGAGCAATTCGCGTTGCCACTGCTCGCCGCTGGTGAGGCCGCGCACGACGTAGAGCTGACCCTCCTTCTCGACCCGCCAGACGCCGGGCGCCAACCGGGCGAGCTCGCGATACGGCGCGGGGGGGCGGAACCCGTCGAGGTGTTGGGGAGCAGAGGTCATTTCCAGATCCTGGACGCGAGAATCCAGATCGTGGACGGGCGCGGATGCGCCGAACCCATCTCGCGACCTGGGATTCGGAATGCGAGGTACCATGATCCTCGAACTGCGAGATCCGTGCCACCATCGGCCGTCTCGCGAGGAGTCGCCATGAAACACGCCTTGCTCCCCACCCTGCTCCTTGCAACGACGTCGATCGCCGTTGCGGACGAAGTCTCCCTCATGTTCCGCGGATCGACCGGGTACGTGGCCATCGTGCGGGTCGACGCGGCGGACGGAACGACGCGGTCGGTTCCCGAGGACCTGCGAGGCATTCAGTTGCTGGACCTGGACGTCGTCGGCAGGACGACCGTGTCGTGCCTGGAGCCTGACTGCGCACAGAGGGTGGCCGGTCCGTCGGGAAGCGCGCGTCTCGAGCTTCCGTCGGGCATCGCGCTCCACCACTTCCGCCGTGCGGGCACGCAGGGAACGACGTTCGGATTCTTGATCGTCGCCGACGGTCGCGAGCCGCGCGTGATCCACGAGCAGGACGGCGTCGGCCCGACTCGCGACCAGGATCCGTTCCTCTCGCACGTCGCGATCGACCCTGGCGGATGGTCCGTGCTCGTCGCGACGAGCCTCGTGGCCGGGGGCGACCTGCTCGAGATCGACTTGCGCGCCGCTGTCGTTCACGAACGCACGCGCAACCTCGAGCCGATCCTCTTCACACGCTCGGGCATGGGACTCGCGGACGACTGGGGTTGGGCGGCAAGTCGAAGAGGCGTGCTGCGCTTCGGACGCAAGCAAGGTGATCGCGCCCAGTTCGCACCGATCGTGGGATCCCCGCTGCCCTCCTTCTGGAGCGGAGAAGCGGCACCGTCACGCAACCAGGCCTTCGTCATCACGACGGCCGGTTCGGGTCCCGACCAACTGTCGCCGTGGATCTTCGGCAAGTCCGGACCGTTGATCGCCGCGTCCGCGTACGTCGGCCCGATCGGTCCCGCGGGCTACCTGCCCATGCAGGAGGGCGGACCCTACATGGCCATCTCCGACGACGGCCGACTCTCCGGCTGGCGCCAGGATGCCGTCACTCAAGAGGGCTACTGCTGCCGCACGCTCGTCCCTGGTCCACTGCACACGGTCGAGGTCACCGCCGACGCGTACATGCTCGACACGCTCGACGCGGTCGGGATCGTGGGGTTCTTCGACCCGACGCGATTGACGATCGCCGTGGGAGAGCGGGAAGGCCCCGGGATCGACAAGTTCGACCTGTACGGATTGTCGATCGACGACCTGGGCGCACTCGACTACACGAACACGACGCAGTCGTCGCTCGATGCGACGGTCCCGTTCCTGTCCGTTCCCGGCCTCTCTCCGGACGGGCTGACGTGGATCCCCGAGGCCCAGCAGTTCGTCGTCTACGACGACGGCGCCGAGACCTTGGTCCGCAGCCCGCTGAATCCGGGAGGGACCCAGACGATGCTCACGAACGTCAAGGACCTCGACGAGGTCTCCGCGTCCGGGGACCGCGTCCTGCTCAACCTCCGTCGCACGAACGGCGGCCAGGTCCACGAGTTGTACAGCGTGGCTTCCGACCTGACGGGCAACCTGACGCCGATCCTCACGGGTATCGACGGCGTCGAGTACAGGAACCCCACGTCTGATGGACTCGGTCGAACTCTGATCGTTCAGACCCACGAGCTCGGGGGCGAACAGGTGTGGCTGCTCGACCTCACGACCGGCCAATCGACCGCGCTTCTGCCGAGCCTCGCGACCACCGTCGGAACGCTGCGTTTCGACGACGGGAACCGTGTCCTGGTCGAGACCTTCGACGCAGGGAATGCCGCGACGACGCGCGCCTTCGACGTTTCCGGACCGACCCCCGTGCTCGCCTGGAGCCGGACGCTCGAGCTGATGCCCTAGGAACCCTTGGCCGACCCGGCGTCGGCCAGGCTGCTGTAGGTGTGCGGGACCGGCAGGTTCATCTCTTCCTTCTCGGCGATGATGTTGTCGTCGCCGAGGTGGAAGTGACGGCAGAAGTGCTTCTGCCAGAAGCGGATGAAACCGATCTTCCACATGAAGTACCCGAACTTGCCGGGGAGCACGCTGAAGTCCATGAAGCGCAGGTCGTTCAAGCCGCGCTTGGTGAAGAACATCATGCGCGCAGCCCACAAGAGGAAGGGATAGAGCTTCGGCTTCTCGTGCGAGGGGTGGGCGTTCGCGAGCATCCACTTGAACACGCGCTTCGGCGGGCGGATCGTGGCGATCAGGAACAAGCAAACGTTCGCCATCGTCGGCGAGATCGTGTGGTAGTTCATGTCGATGTCGTCGACGCCCGGGTGATTCTCGTCCTTGAGCTTCTGCAGCTGGTCCTCGAGGACCGTGCCCGGAATGTTGCGCAGCGAGAACACGTTCAACGTGAACGGGCGCGGCATGTCGTAGATGAGCTGGAGCGTCTGCTGCAGGTCCTCTTGCTCCTCGACCGGGATGTCCACGATCATGTCGTAGGCCGGCGGGATCATGTACTTGCGATAGTCGCCGATGACCGACGCCGCGTTCAGCAAGAGGCCCGGCTTGTTCGGACGCTTGAAGAACTTGAGCATCCGGTTGCTGCCGCTCTGGATGCCCATGCGCAGGCGGTTCATGCCCGCGTCGAGCAGGATCTCGAGCTTCTCGCGCTTGACGTAGCTGGGGATGATGCCGGCGACGAAGAACGGGATGCCGACCTCCTTCAAGATCGGTAGCGGCAAGGCGGCCATGCAATCGTCGTCGAACACGACGGTGTTGATGTGCGGGTGCTTCGCGACCGCCTGCTTGACCTCGTCGATGATGTAGTCGATCGACGGCTGGCGGATCGAGGCGTACTTCTTGTCGATCGCCAGGAACGCCGTGTTGCCGCAATAGGTGCAACGGTACGGGCAGCCCTGGGTCCACAGCGTGTGATAGCTGAGGCCGTTGAAGTCCAGGTACGTGCCCAAGCTGATCGGCACGAAGCCCTTGCCGCGCTCGAAGATCGTCTCGCTCTCGTCGGCGTAAGCCGGGTGCGGACGCAGTTCCATCTCCTCGGGCTTCATCAGCGCGCGGTGTCCGTTGCGCACGATCTCGCCGTCGGCCTTCCGGAACCAGAAGTTCTCGACGTCGGTGTAGTCCTCGCCCGCCTCCATCTTCGTCAGCAGCTCGTCGAGCGCCAGATCGCCCTCGCCGGTGCACACGATGTCGGCGTGCTCGATCGCGTCCTCGGGACGCACGATGCTGTGCATGCCGCCCCAGATGATCGTCGCGTTCGGGTTGACCTTGCGCACCTCGGCGATCAGCTTCTTGGTCCAGTCGGAGTCGATCGTCATCGACGAGAAGCCGATCAGCTCGACGTCCTTCAGACCGGCGGCGACCTCGGGCAGGTCCGCATCGCACAGATGACTCTTCTGGTTCTTCTTGCTGAACAGGATGTTCTTGATCGAGTGCAAGCGACCGCCCGTTGAGACGTAGAAAGCCCGCGTCTCGGGAATGATCCGCTGGGCCGCGGTCGTCAACTTGCGCATCCCGTAGACGGCGATGTAATCACCGACCAGGACGAGTGCGAAGCGCGGCGGCTTCGCCTGGGTGGCATCGAGGGCGCTCTGAATCATGGGCAGGGTTTCGGAGGTCCGCAGGCTGGAGACCAGCGGGTCCGAGGGGTCCAACGTGGTGTCGGGCAGGGAGTGAGAGGAGGGCTCGTTGCGCACGAACCCCATGCAGTCTAGCAGGGTCTGGCCGGTCGATCGGAACATGCATCGCCCCGGGACACGGAACCTCCTTATGCCCCCTCCAATCGGCCCTCACCAGCCGGAAAAGCGGCGGAACGCGATCAGGAGCTCGGGTCGAGCACGTGGGCGAGGAGCTCCGCGACGCCCGCCTCGAACGGGTGCGCGCTGGTCGTCGCCAGCGCGTGCGCCGTCAAGGCCGCGCCGTACACCGGCATCGTGGCCGCTCGATCCGCCCCGCGTCGGACCAGGTACTGCGCGAGCGCCGCCGCGTTCTGGGGGACCACCTGGCGCCACGTCTCGACGCCGTTGGAGCCCAAGTAGTGCAGCGCCGTTGCGCGGTGACCGAACGGCGAACGCGCATGCACGCGCTCGGGCGAGTCGTCCAACCACGTCACCAGCGCGTGCAGGTCGCCGGCCAGCATTCCGTCGACGGCGCGCTCGAACGCCGCGTCGAACACCGCGCCGGGGTCCACGTCGTCCCAACCCGCGAAACCGTGTTCGCGCGCAACCGTCCGGCGCGCGTCCGACACGTCGAAGCTCTCGTCCAGGATCCGCTCGGCGCTCCAACCGAGGCGCTCGGGATGCCAGTTCGACACCTGGATGGCCACGCGCTCGTCCCGGTCCGCATGCGCGGCCTCGAGGACCTGGACCTGGGCTTCCAGGTACTCGGCCAGGGGTCCACCAGCCGCAGGCAACTCGATGTTGTCCGCATGCAACTCGCGCACGGCCCGCACCGCGTCCGCGGTGTACACGCCTCTCATGCCTCCCCGCCCCCCATCGAGATCGATACGACTCATGACGCGCGTCAGTCGAACGAGAGCGAGTCGATCAGGATCTGGAACAGGTTCTCGTAAGCGGTGCCCTGGAACGCATCCGCACGGAAGAAGCTGACGGGCAGATCGGGATTGCCGATGAACGGGCGCAAGACCCACGCCATCTGGATCGCGATCAAGGTGTACAGCGCGAGCCACGCGAACATGCCGACGCGGTGGCGCGGATCGCGTTCGATCAAGACGCGATAGTGTCGATACAACGTGATCTGGCCGCAGACGCTCGCCAACAGGAACATCAGCCCGTTCAGGACCTTGGCGAACTGGTAGTCGATGCCGCACGCGTAACCGAACAACACCAACGGCGCCATGCTGAGCAGCGCCAACCCCATCGTCGCCTGCATCGACATCAAACCGCGGCACGCCTCGGCGAAGTCGTCGCGCAAGCCCAACAACGTGTTGACCACGAAGAAGTTCGGCAAGGTCAGGGCCGACGAGATCGCCAGCATCAGCGGCACTTTGAGCCCTGAGTAGAGCGACTGCTGGGCCTGACTCCCTGACGACCCCATCGCCGCGCCGTACAGGAATCCGGCGCAGGCGATCCACGCGAGGAGCGAACGCCAGGGCAGGCGCTCCGAACCGGTGGCGTGCTGGCCCTCGGCGCGCAGCAACAGCTCCGCGTCGCGCAGGATGAGGGATCCGGGATTCACGTCGACTCGCGAGGACGAGGTTCTAGAACACCAGGTCGCGCAGCGAGTTCAGCACGTCACCCAGGAAGTTCGACTCGCGTGCGCGGAACCACTGGAAGTCGCGGCTGGGCGCGCCGATGAACGGTCGCAGGATCCAACCCATCTGCGCGCCGACGATGCCGTAGATCACGATCCAGGCACGGAACACGCCCTTGGCCGGATCGTTCGCGGGCGGGCGCGTCGTGCGGATCAGGTTGGTCGGACTGGGCTGGGGCGCAACCACGGGTTCCGCAGCCAATGCGGGATCGTACGGGACGTCCAAGGCGGGCATTTCGACGGCAGGCTTCTCAACGGCGGCCTTCTCGACGATCGGCGGCTTGCCCATCACGGGGACCAACGCGCGCCGCAGGAACCCGAGCCCGATGATCCCGGCGATCCCGAAGAACAACACGTTGAGCAACTTGATGAACAGGTAACTGTTCGTGCTGAACGTGAAGAACGCGGTCACCGGACCGAAGCTGGCCAGCACGACCATGTTCACCGCGACGGCCACCAACAGGAGGCGCAGCGTGTCGGCGCCGCGCAGGTGCGAGCGTGCGAGCGCGCTGAACACGTACAGCGACGGCAGCGTCACGAAGAGCGTCAACAGGAAGAGCAACGGCACCTTGACCGCGCTGGCGAACACCATTTCCGAGTGATCGGTCGTGGTGCCGTACAGCCCCATCATCGCGCCGTAGAACGCGCCCATCACCAAACAGACGATCAGCAAGGTGCCGGTCGGAATCCCGACGCGGCCGCCTGCCAGGTCCTCCGGTCTCGTGTAACCGCCACGCAGGAGGTGATCGATCGTGCGGACGATCGAACGTTGGGAGGGGGATTCGCTCATGCCCCAAGCTTACAGGGACCTGAAGGGCTGGTCGCCCGACGACTCGAAAGGGGATCCCCTGACTCCGGAATCCGGTTCCTGCCACGATGGTATGACTTGGACCGAGACGTCGAGGAAGCAGTGAGTCGCCTTGCCTACGGGAGATAGCGGAAAGGTCGCCAGGAGCGCGCCCCAAACGACGACCCAAGCGAATCCCACGCCTTCGTGGATCGCCAACCCGCGGAATCGCCGCTGGGCATTCGGCGAACTAGAAGTGCATCCAGCGGATCGTCACGGAGACACCGGGCGTGTGATCGACGACGAGGGCCTTGACCATGACGAGTTCGCGCATGTCCTCGAGTTCGTGAACGATCCGGATCAGGTACACGTGCCCCAGTTTCACCGGCGCGGTTTCCTTCGTCCCGTTGGGCAACCACAGGTCCTCGACGCCCGCGACCTGGGCGCCGCCGTAAGGCTCCGTCCCGTCGTGGATCCACATCGATCGCGTGAACGTCGCCTCGTCGGCGATCCGACTCAGGGAGGCGAACCCGATGAAGCTCCCGACCTCTTCGTAGTTCGCCTGCTCCGGGTGCAGCTGCGTGTAGGGACCGATGTCCAGGATCGTGCCGAGCTGCCAATCCTGGTAGGCGACACCGAATCCATCCTTCAGCAAGCCACCGAAGTTTAGGTGCCCACCGAGGTTCTCGGGCCAGTTCCCCAGGATGCCTCGACCGGGTTCGCCATCGGTGAGGCGGATGCAGCTGGAACTCGGGTCCATGGCGTAGAGGGTCGTCAGGTAGGAGCCGTCCGTTCCCTGGGGACGAACCCGGCCGGGCCATGGCAATCGATCCAGGAGGAACTCCTCGGCAATCAATTCGGAGTCCGGACGGACTTCGCCGGCAGCGCCGCGCGCGCCCTTCGCGGCGGGATCCCTTGCGTCTTGGCCCCATGCGGCAGGACTCGGCAAGTCCGTGCCCGCGGAGCGGACGCTCGGTCCGGCGATTCCGAATGCAATCGCACACGTGGCCCAAGCGCTCATCCACGCAAAGGCTCCCAACGTTCTCGTTCCCTTGTTCATGTTCGACCTCCTGAGGTCTACATCGAACGGCCCTGCGCAGATCATGGCGAGCGCGGGTCGTTCTCACAAGGGCGAGGACTTCGCGTGGTGGCCGACTGTCGGGGTTCGCGATTCCCAGGAAGGAAGCGCTGCGAGGTTCGTCACAACGGCGTCCCCCATCGCCGAGCGGGGTCGCTCGATCCGAGGCCGGGCCCGCCTACGAGCCCGATTCGTCAGGCGCGGAAACGGTCAACCCGACCTCCTGGCCATGGGCCAGTTCGAGCGTGTGCCCGTCGGGATCGCGCAGGAAGGCCCAGTAGCCCACGGGCGGACCGGAGTCCTCGGGTTCCCGGATCAGGATGCCGTCCTCGCGCGCCATCGCGCAGAGTCGATCGACCTCGTCGCGTGAGGCGCAACCGACGCCCAGGTGCGCGAACGGCTTCAGGATCGTGCCGGGATCGGAAGCCTGCATCAGGACGACGACGAACGGCCGTGTGCGATCCGAGATCCACACGACGCGCCCGTCGTCGTCCTGGCGGTCATGCACGATGTGCATGTTCGCGTACTTGGCGTAGAACGCGAGGCTCGCGTCCAGGTTGGTCGCGCAGAGGGCGACGTGGGTGAGTCCGATGTCGATGGGCATGGGGTCGGGGTTGAGGAGACATCCACCCCCTCTGGTACGAGCCTAGCTCCCTTCAGCCACGATCCTGAGGGCGATCCGGAAAGTCGGTTCGTAGGACTCGGGGAAACCGATGTTGAGATCCGAAGCCAATCGCCCTCGGATCTTGTCCTTCGTGTAGTAGTCGCTTTCGTCGACGAGCATCGTGTAGTTGAACTCCCATTCCCACTCCTTGGAAACCGGGTTGTAGACCCGCTGCATGCAAGTCAGCTTCTCGGTGATTCCCTCGGGAATGTCCGGTGTCTGGTTCCTTCGAAAGTCCAAGACGTATCCCCTGGTGACCGGCAAGCTCACGCCACTATCAGACACCAATGCACTTTCATCACCACGATGGAATACTGCTGCGTAGATGACCCTTCCTGCTTCCTCGGCGGACGTGTTGAGCAGAGATCCTTTGTGTCCGACAACTGGAACATGAGACGTGCTGCCCGAAACCGGGCGTCCTTTCAACGGCCATCGCATCCTTGCAAGTGCCGCGAGTGCGTACTGCAACTCCGGCCATCGATCGTTCGCTCCGTCCTGCTCAGCTGCGCCAAGCTCTAGCGCCCTGGAATTGTCGTCCATCTCATCTCGATAATACTCGGCCCCCTTGTCGTTGAGGTCGAACATGAATCGAGGAGAAACGCCAAAGAAGTCATCAACATCTGTCATTGAGGTTCATCCTAGTAGACAACCCGGAAACCAATATCCCCGGAGTGGTCGGTCAGTTTGGTTCTGCGAGGAGTTTCGAGGCGCAACCAAGGCGCACTCGCGTTCGTGTTGTGCCACGGCATCCCCCGCGTGATGCCGTAACCGGAATCCACGACCAATGTCCCGCCAACGAGGCGCAACATCGGGGAACTGGTCCACTCCGCCACGCCGCCGAAGAGGAGATCGGTGCCCTCGAGCAAAGGCATGGCCGGCTGCACGAACTTGGCGTAGGCATGCAAGGAGCTGCGACTCTCCGTTCCGAGCCGAATCCAAGGCTCGCCTTCCGGGACCAGGTTCGGTCGTTCGGGCCATGCACCTACCGCGGACTTCGTCCGGTTCAAAGCGTGCGTCCACTCGGCCGACGTCGGCAATCTGCATCCCCACCACTCGGCGAGGGCGGTCGCTTCCGCAAGACTCAGCGTTGTGGCCGGCAGGTCCAACCAATCACCCGTCGTCCGCGTGGCGCGCGCCGCCAGATGCGCTTCCCCACCGAAGGTCTTGAGTTCACGGTTCGACTGGCGCAGGTACTCCTCGACCTGACCGTTGGTGACCGGAGCAGCACTCAGGTGAAACGGTGCAACGTCCACGGCGAACTCCATGGGATCCGCGCCCTCGAGAGGGAACGTCAGCGACTCCGGTCCACCTTCGTACGCGACCCAAGCAAAGCTCTCCGGGACGGTGGCCGGCTTGACCAGCCGCACGGTGACCTCGGACCTCTCCTCGACGATGCGGTCGTACTCGGTGACCGTGCCGTCGCGCCACGCGGCACGCAGACGCATTCGACCGGGCGGAACATGCAACGCATACCCGTCGTTGGACAATGGCCGCGACGCGTTCGCCCTCAACACCTGCCCAGGCTCGGGCGCGTACAAGGTGCTGCTGAATCGAACGTCGCCTGTCACGTCTCCTGCTTCGACGTGAACGTGGGCCCAGGAACTGCGGGCACGCACCTGATCCATGGCCCGCCAGGCGAATCCGCCGCCGACGAGCGTCACGACCACGGCAGCCACAGCCAAGCGCAGCACGAAACGCCGGGAGCGCATCCGCACCTGGAATCGCTCGCGCACGTTCATCGACTTGGCCTTGACCGGTCGTCCCGCCAGCCAAGCACGCAGGTCGTCCGCGAACTCCTGGGCCGTGCTGTAACGCTGTTCCTGCGTACGACGCAGCGCAAGCTCGAGGCACAGGGCCAATCCACGATCCACATGGCCCGCGCGTGCACGGACAGGCTGCACCTCGGGAGACTCGGCCGACGCCAGGAAATCGATCTTCGGATCGCTCCCGTAGGGCGGCGAACCGGTCAGCAACTCGTACAGGACCGCACCCGCGGAATAGACGTCCGTACGACCGTCGTCGGCGCTGTTCAGTTGTCGCGCCTGCTCGGGGCTCATGTAGGCCAGGGTTCCGGCCACCAGCCCGCTGAGCGTCATCCGTTCGGCGTTCGGGGAGAGGTCACGCGCCAGGCCGAAGTCCCCCAGCCGCATGCGCCCATCCTTGCCGATCAACACGTTGGCCGGTTTGACATCACGGTGCAGCACGTCGTTCTGATGGGCGTGGTGCAACGCATCCAGCAGCGTGACTCCGAGCTCCGCGATCGCGCGCGGATCGCTCAAGTCGGGAGCCCCTTCGGGCAACGCCTTCCCCTTCGCTCGCAACGTTCGGAGCGTGGCCAGGCTCTCGCCCCGGACCAGCTCCATCGCGTACCAGTGCAACCCCTGACTCTCGCCGGCTGCCAAGACGCGCACGATGCCGGGGTGCTGCAAACCCGCGGTCAGGTGAACTTCCCGGCGGAAGCGCGCCAGCACGTCGGGGTTGGCGACCAAGTGTGGATGCACGACCTTGACCGCAGCCGGATGACCGACGCCCGCCTGATCCGCTTCGAACACGACGCCCATCCCGCCCACGCCCAAGATCCTGGTCAGAGTGAAATCACCAAGAGTCGTACCGACGAGGTCCTCGGCGCGCGTGAGCAACAGCGGCGGCTCGAGGAAGTCGGAGACTCCCGCTTCGCCCTCGAACAGGAGCATCACGGAATCGAACAGCGCGGCGTCGCCCGCGCAGCGTTCGCGCAGAAAGGCCTCGCGCGCTTCCGGCTCGAGTTCCCACGCCTCGGCATGCAGATCACGGACCCGCTTGTCGCGTTCCGTGGACATCAGTCGTTCCCTTCCGGATCGGCCATCTTCTTGCGCAGCCAGTTCCTTGCGAACGCCCAATCGCGTTCACAAGTGCGCTTGGGCACGTCCCGAACTCCCGCGATCTCATCCATGGTCAGCGCACCGAAGAAGCGCAACTGGACCAGGTCGAGGAGGTCTGGATGCGCCCCCTTCAGCTCGTCGAGGGCATCGCCCAACGCGATCAGGTCCACCGCATTCTGTTCGAACGAATCGACCAGCCCGTCCAGGGTGACCCGCTGCCCGGGGGCCGAGTTCTTGATGCGGTTCTTGCTGCGTGCATGATCGATCACGATCTGCCCCATCGCCTGCGAAGCCACCGCGAGGAAATGTCCTTTGTCGGCGAAGGCGGGATCGCCAGGACCCAGCAGTTTCAGATAGGCCTCATTCACCAAGGCCGTCGGCTGAAGCGTGTGGCCGAGACCCTGTTTGTGCATCACGCGCTCGGCGCGTCGATACAAATCTCCATACAGCAGGCCCAACAACTGGTCCCGGGCGCCTTCCTCTCCATTCCGCAGGCGGATGAGAACAGCAGTTACGTTCTCGTCCGGCACCAACGACATCCAGGAGAGCACGGGGCGACGACCATGATGCAGGCGAGTGTAGTTGGGTGAGTACATGGGAGCAAGTTGGGTGGCTTGCACGACCAGGAACGCGGTCCACGTGGGCCGCCCGCCAAGGATCTCCGGGATATTCGGAGAACGTGGCTGAAGCTCCATCCACGGGACGTCGCGCTCCCGATCGCTTGGAACAACGGGAATTCCTGGAAGACCTGGCGGACTCCTCGCGGAACCGACGTTTCCGCTGACAACCCGAAGGACCTGCGAGAACGACCCATGATCGAAGTGCGCGAAGTGACGAGCGAGACCGAGAGAGAAGCGGTGTTCCGATTCCGGTATCGAATCTACGTCCAGGACCAAGGTCGGCAAGAGCCGTACGCGGATCACGAACGGAGGACGTTGCGTGAACCGCTGGACGAGCGGGGTTGGGTCTTGGGCGCCTTCCAGGACGGTCGGGTCGTGGGCACGCTGCGCACCAACCCACGCCGCGATGGTTCCCTGGACGGTTACGAGTCCTTGTACGGCATCGATCGGTTGCCAACGGAAGTCCAAGAGCAAGTGGCCATCACGACGAAACTGATGGTCGAACCGAACATTCGCGGAGGCCTCGTCGCCTTGCGCTTGGCCAAGTTGACCTACGCCATGGCGTTGGAGCGCGATGTGTCCTGGGACTACGTCGACGCACGAGACGAGACGGTTCCCCTGTTCGAGAAACTCGGTCACCGCGTCCTGCGAAGGGACCTCGAACACCCCGCCTACGGCCGTGCCAACCTGATGTGTTTGTCGTTGCGCGACATCGACCATCTCGTACAGGTTCAATCTCCTTTCGTCTCCCTCCTGCAACTCCAGATCACGCAATGAGCCATTCCCAAGCAGCCACACGAATCTCCGACGAGTTCAGCATGACGTTCGCGATGTTCCTCGAGCGGCCCGCTGTTCGTCGCTTGGTCCAAGGCGAAGCCACATTGAACGAGTACGGCTCGTTCCTGCGCCAGGTCTTCCATCAGACCCGCGACAATCCCCAGTTGCAGGCTCACGCCACGGCGTACTTCCGTGGCGACCAGAGGACGTGCATTCGCAAGTTCCTGGGGCACGCCGTATCGGAGATCGGACACGAGTACCTGGCCCTCCGCGACCTCGAGAACCTCGGAGTCCCCGCATCCGTGCTCGTGGACCGGATTCCCCACGAGACACCTTTGCCCGAGACACAAGCGTTCACGGCCTATGCGCATTATCAAATGCAGTTCGTGGACCCGGTCGCCTATCTCGGCGTCGTGTACTTCCTGGAGTTCATGCCCACCACGATCGGAGAGGGCGCCGCGCTGGCGCTGGACCGAATGGGCGTACCCGCGGATTCACGCAGCTTCATCGACGACCATGTCGCCATCGATGTGGCCCACAACCGACTGATGGAGAGCTACCTGGAGTTCCTGGCGCCGACCGAGGACAAGCAGAACCTGATCGCGAGCGCCGTCAAGGCCGCGGCTCGTCTGTACGGCAACATGATCGAAGCCGCCTTCGAGGCTGCAGACCAGCCAGGCCTGACGGATACGTTTCCGCTCGAAATGAGGCCGAAGCTGCAGGCCTGCTGATTCCGTCCATGCACAGGATGGGTGGGGAACCGGTCGAGTCCTTGGAGAGAAGGCCCGACCGGTCGAGCGGCGTGAGATCGGCGGTCCTCCCCAAGGGAAGGGTTACGCTGTAGAGGACTCGCGTCGCTCCCCCCACCCATCCCCTTCTTCGCTACAGTCCGATTCCGTGAACCGAGCGACGGCGCTCGGTCACCGGCGGATTCGCGATTTCCGCCACGAGTCGCGCGCTGCCGAAGCCTCCCATGAACCTCCCCACCCCCGACGTCGTGCGCGCCGACCTGGCCCGACTGGACACGCGGCAACAGAAGATCGCCGTCGGCCTGTTCGGCGTGCTGGTCAGCGAGCCGACGCGCGCTCGGGACAAGGAATGGGTCAGCGAGCAGTTGACGCAACTGACCGTGCTGTCCGAGGACGACGCGCCCGACGACCCACAAGCTGCCGTGCAAGCGGTGCAGGTCTACCTGGAGGATCATGCGAATCTCCTCCTGGAGGCCACGTTCCTGTTGTTCCAACGCGTCGGCGCCGACCTGGCACCGAAGTCCGCCCGGGGATTCACGTTCGATCAGGCGATGCAGCTCGCACTCGGTTACCTGCCTGACGCCTAGCACGCCGGGCGCCGCGAGACCGAACGACGCCTTGCGTGCGGTGGATGCGAATTCCGGGACTTGCAAGGACCATCGCATCCCCTTCCTTCCGGCCAAGCGCTACGCTTCGCGCTCGCCGTGGATCTGCGAGCGATGAACCATGCAAGAACCCTGGAGCCACCTCGTCGCGCGGATCCGATCGTGCGCCACGCCGAAAGGACGCGCGGTCGAAGGCGCGTGTTCGCTCGAGGGCACGCGGCTGTTCGAGCGCGCGCTGCGGGCCGGCGCCGCCCTCGAGGCCGCGATCACGACGCAAGCGTTCCTGGACGATGGTGATGAGCGCTCGCAACGCCTGCTTTCCGACCTGCGCGGCGCAGGCGTCGAGCTGCAGGTCGTGCCGGACGACGTCCTGGTCGAGTTGACCGAGGGCCGTTCGATCGGCGCGCTGGTGGGGCTCGCTGAGCTGCCCAAGGCACCGACGTTGGCATCGCTGGCGACCGGCTCCGCGAGATTCCTGGCCGCCGTCGGCATCGACGACCCGGGCAACATCGGCGCGCTCCTGCGCACGGCCCATGCGACCGGCGCGCGGGCCCTGCTCACGGTGGGCGCATGCGATGCGTTCCACCCCAAGGCCGTTCGCACCTCGATGGGCAGCGTCTTCAAGTTGCCGGTCGTGCCGTTCATGAGCCTCGAGCACGCGGTCGAGGAACTGCGCGCGCTCGGCATTCGGTCCATCGGCTCGGTGTCGAGCGGCGGGACCGACCTGCATCGACTCCACGTGCCCCCCACCGGCTGCGCGATGTTCATGGGCAGCGAGGCGTTCGGCCTGAACGAGTCGAGCCAGGCCCGGATGGACGAGCTGGTGACGATCCCGATGGCGGATGGCGTGGACTCGTTGTCGGTCAATGCGGCGGCCGCTGTGCTGATGGTTCGCCTCACGCAGCCCTAGGCTGCCGCGCCCCACGTTCGTCGGTCTCGCACTCCCGACCACGGCGCACGTCGTCCTCGCGGGGCAACGCACTTACCAGAGGGTTCACACGCCGGAGAGACATGCGTATGAATGTCACTCCGAAAAGGAAAGTGACTCTCACTAGACACAGCGGAACGTCCGTGACCTCGCAGGCGATCGTCTCGAACCCCAACTGCCCCGCGGAGTCATCGCCCCTGGGGTCGGAGCAAGTGCACCATGGAACCTTGGCCGAACCTCGACCGCCGACCCGAGATCACCCGTGATCGACGACGGTGACCTCGCCCGTGACGCCGTCCACGAGGAGCTCGACGCCGTACAGTCGCGTGCGGTCGTCGTCGCGCGCTGCCCAATGCAGCAAGGTAGCGGCGCTGGGTACGCAGGTCAGAGCCACAGGATCGTGGCCATCGAGCTGCACCACGATCGGTTTCGCGAAGTCGAACACCGCGGGCGACAACAGGAGTCGCAGGGTGGCGATCCCGTCGGAGCTCACCCGTATCGTGTTGTCCTGGCGGTCCGCCCGAACACGCCCATAGCCATGCACGGGAACGGTCGGCCCGCGGAGCTGGAGCTTCGTTCCCAGACGAGGCAACAGGCCCTTGCGCTCCTTGCCAGGATCGATCAACGCGTCGTCGGCGAGCGTATCCACGATCACCCAAGCTCGGCGTTGGTAGCGGTCCACGCGCTCGGTCGACCAGCGCACCTCCTGCGGGTGAGGGTCGCGTCGAGCAGCCATGTAGAAGTCCCAGAACACCTGGACCTGCTCGTCGGTCAGGTCCAACTGGTGTCCCTTGCCCTCGCACACGTACCAATCGAGACGTGCACCCTCACGCTCGAACAGCTCCATGTACCTGCGGATCGCGAACAAGGGGACGAGCGGATCGACCTCGCCGTAGCCCAGGTGGAAGCTCTGGCCCCACAGGTTTCCAACGTGCAGCTGACCGTCCGCGCCCATGCTCTTGCGCACGAGGCGGTCTGGAGGTCCGACGTGCCCGACGTATCCCGCGAACGAGTCCGGACTCCGCATTGCCATGAAGAACAGCGCCGCGGCCCCGTCGGAGTTGCCGCCCAACACGACGCGATTCTCGTCGACGTTCCAGGTCGAGCGCACGCGCCGCAGGATCGCTTCCAGATTGTGCGCCTGCCCCGGATGCCACCACATCGCGTCGCGCCATCCCGCCGGCAGGATCATGATCTGCCCCTGTCCCGGTCGCCAACCTTCGGCCCACTCGCCTGCGTCCGGATCCCAACGCTTGGCGCCCATCCCACCGTGCAACTCCAGGCGCACGGGATAGGCACGCGAGGCGTCGTAGTCGGGCGGCACCAGGATCAGGTACGGGTAGGTGGTCCCGTCCTCACCGGTGCGGACCTCGAGGATCCGCCCCTTCGGCGCATCCTCCGTGTACCGACGTGCATCGGGCAAGGACTCGACCAACGTGTCGAATCTGAGCCCCGCGGCGACCCATTCCCGAGCGACGGCGTCGCGCTCGGCAACGGTTCCGGCGCTCCAGAACTCATGAAGATCCTGGGGTTGCGGAACCGGTTCGCGCGCCCGAACGAACAGGCTTGCCATCAGGAGCCAGGGGAACAACTGCATCATGAACGCTCTATCCGCGGCCGATCCCGGGACTACGCTTCCAAGTGCCGGTCATCCAGAACGGGGATGACGAAGATCACGGGCTGGCCCTAGGATCTTGGCATGAACAGCATTCGAGGACGAGTCGCCCTCGTCGCAGGCGCCACCCGGGGAGCCGGCCGTGGGATCGCGCGTGCCCTGGGGGAGGCGGGTGCAACGGTGTACTGCACGGGACGCAGCAGCAAGTCCGGTCCGGTGAACGTGGAACGCCCGGAGACGATCGAGGAGACCGCGGCTCTGGTCACCCAGGACGGGGGCACCGGCATCGCCGTGCGCGTCGACCACACCGTGGAGTCCGAGGTCGAGGCGCTGGTCGCTCGCATCCGTGCCGACCATGGCCGGCTCGACATCCTGGTCAACGACATCTGGGGTGGTGACGCGCTGACGGAGTGGGGCAAGCCGTTCTGGGAGGCGGACGTCGCCAAGGGCTTCCAGATGATGGAGCGTGCGATCCACACGCACATCATCACGAGCCGCCATGCGGTGCCCTTGATGCTCGCCGAGAAGGGCGGCCTGGTCGTCGAGGTCACCGACGGCGCGTTTCACGGGTACCGCGGGCAGTTCTTCTACGACCTGTGCAAGACGTCGGTCATCCGACTGGCCTATGCCATGTCCGTCGAACTCGCGGAGCACCCGATCACGGCGGTCGCGATCACACCTGGATTCCTGCGTTCGGAAGCGGTGCTCGCGCACTTCGGGGTGACCGAGGCCAACTGGCGCGAGGCCGTCGAGCAGGACCCTCACTTCGCGCACTCGGAGACGCCGCGCCTGGTGGGTCGCGTGATCGCCGCCCTCGCCGCCGACCCGAACGTCGCATCCCGGACGGGTCAGGTCCTGACGTGTTGGGACATGGCCCGCCACTACGACGTGCGCGACGTCGACGGCGCGCAGCCCCATTGGGACGAGCACCTCGACGAGGCGATCGAGACCGTCCTGGCGAGCGACTCCCCCACACCGGACGACCTGATGTTGCTCGCGGTTCGCAAGCACCAGCTCGACTTCGATACGTCGCGCGCCGATCAACGTGCGCGGATCGATGCATTCCTCGCGCAGCGCTGACCCGTCAACGGCTCGGCTCAGCTCTGCGCGTAGGCCGTCCCCAGGACCTTCCCGAGCTCCTTGTACTCGTCGGCACGTGGCGAACTGGAGCGCCAGGCCAGGCCCACGACGCGCGACGGTCCGTCGGCGCCGAAGGGGATCGTGCGCAGGCCGGGCACGGCGGCGGCTTCGCGTTCGACGGCCAGTTCGGGCAGCAGGGTGATGCCGAGTCCGCTCGCGACCATCTGGGTGATCGTGCCCAGGCTGGAGGCCCGGAACCCGCCGGACTCCTGGGCACCCACCGCCTCGCACAACGGCATCGTCTGCGCGCGCAGGCAATGACCTTCGTCCAGGAGCAACACGTCGCGCCCATCGAGGTCGGACTGTCTTGCCTCCGCCGATGCTGCGAGCGGATCGTCCTCGGACACGGCCACGACGAAGGGGTCCGAGAACAACGGCAAGGTCGTGACGGCGCCGAGGTCGAGGTCGATCGCGAGCAGCAACAGGTCGAGCTTGCCGGCGTGTAGCTGGTCGAGCAATCGATCGGTCATGTCCTCGCGCAGGAAGACCTGCAGTTCGGGGAACGCTCGGCTCACGGCCGGCAGCACCTTGGGCAGCAGGTAGGGCCCGACCGTGGGGATGACGCCCAGGCGCAGGGCTCCGGTCAACGGCTCCCCCAACGACTTGGCCAGCTGGCCGAGGCGATCGCTGGACGCGAGGGTCTCGCGCGCGCCAGGCACGAGCGCCTCGCCCGATCGGGTCAACTGCACGCGCCGATGACCTCGCTCGAACAGCCGCACGCCGAGCACGGCCTCGAGCTGGGCGATCTGGGCCGACAGCGCGGGCTGGCTGACGAAGCACGAATCGGCGGCCTTGCTGAAGCTGAGCCGCTCGGCGACGGCCAGGAAGTACTCGAGTTGTCGCAACGTAGGACGTTCCATCCCGGCGACTCTACAGGAGCAGGCCCCCGCGGA
>TARA_R110002096_G_scaffold266888_3_pt1 | contig 43308 bp, 37 predicted proteins | sample TARA_R110002096 | Tara Oceans TARA_R110002096 (sample SAMEA4397295) | marine metagenome | biome: Polar Biome; feature: [DCM] deep chlorophyll maximum layer (ENVO:01000326); material: water (ENVO:00002006), including particulate matter (ENVO:01000060) such as... | depth 35 m
GCCCGATCCCGTGACCCAGCTCGAGCCCCTTCCCGTCGATCCGGTCGTGCCCGAGGTCCTGCAGGCCCTCGCCCAGCACGGCGCATGCGTCCTCGTCGCCCCGCCGGGCGCGGGCAAGACGACGCGTGTGCCTCCCGCCATCGCGGCCACCTTGCGGAACGGCCCGCATGAGGCGGTTTGGGTGCTCGAACCCCGGCGCATCGCCGCGCGGGCCGCCGCACGCCGGGTGGCCCAGGAGCAGGGCGCGAAGCTGGGCGACGACGTCGGCTATCGCGTCCGGTTCGACAACAAGGCGGGTAAGCACACGCGCGTCGTGTTCGTGACCGAGGGCATTCTGCTGCGGCGCCTGCAGGAGGATCCGTTCCTCGAGGGCATCGGCGCGCTGGTCTTCGACGAGTTCCACGAGCGCCATCTGGACGGGGATCTGGCGCTGGCGATGGCGAAGCGGGTCCGGGACGAGGCGCGCGAGGACCTGCAACTGTGCGTCATGTCCGCGACGCTCGAAGCCGAGCCGGTGGCAGCTTTCCTGGCCAACGCGCCCGTCGTGGTCAGCGAGGGGCGCACGTATCCCGTCGAAACGCGCCATTTGTCCATTCAGCCGCGCGAGACCGAGGAGCAGTTGATCGTGCGTGGCGTCAAGGAGGCCCTGGCCTGGGGCGCGGGCGACGTCCTGGTCTTTCTGCCCGGGGTGGGCGAGATTCGGCGCGCCGGCAAGGCCCTTGGCCGGTTGAAGGACGCCGACGTGCGCGAGCTCTACGGGGACCTGCCGCCCGACAAGCAGGACGCGGCCCTGCGCCCCGGACCCCGGCGGCGCGTCGTGCTGGCGACCAACGTGGCCGAGTCCTCGGTCACCGTCGCGGGCGTACGGGCCGTGGTCGACACCGGTCGCGCGCGCCAGCTTGGGCAGGATCCGGGCACGGGGTTGGACAAGCTGACGGTCGAACGCATTTCGATCGCTTCGGCCGATCAACGGGCCGGTCGCGCCGGACGCGAGGGTCCAGGACTGGCGATCCGCCTCTGGAGTCCCGCCGAGGAGCGCACCTTCCTGACCGCGACCGAGCCGGAGGTGCGCCGCATCGACCTGGCGGGGCCGGTGCTGCAACTGCTGGCGTTCGGCGAAGCGGACCCCGCGCGCTTCCCGTGGTTCGAGACGCCGCGCCGGGATGGCCTGCGACGCGCGCAACGTTTGTTGGACCTGTTGGGCGCGACCCGGGCCGGCAAGCTCACGCCGTTGGGTCGCGACCTCGCACGACTGCCCGTTCATCCGCGCTTGGGTCGCTTGCTGGTCGAAGGCCATCGTCTCGGTGTTCCCGATGCCGCCGCATTGGCCGCAGCCACCCTGGCCGACCGCGATCCGTTCGTGCGCGGGAGCGGCGGTTCGCATCACGTGTCGGACTCGGACGTGCTCGATCGCGTGCTCGCGTTGCAAGCGTTCGAGCGCGACGGCACGCGCCATGCGGGACCGCGCGAGCTGCACCAAGCTGCCGCACGCAACGTGTTGCGCGCGCGCGATCAGTTGTCCCGATTGGCCCATCGAGTGCTGGGCGATGCGCCCCAGCCCGAAGGTCGCCGTGACGACGCGCTGTTGCAGGCGCTTCTGGCGGCCTACGCGGACCGCCTCGCCGTGCGACGCCCCGCTGGCTCGGACCGCGGGCGCATGGTCGGCGGTCGCGGCGTGCGCATCGGTCGCGACAGTGCCGTGAAGGACGCCGACCTCTTCCTGTGCGTCGACCTGGACGGCGCGGGCCAGGAAGCCTGGGTGCGCGTGGCCTCCGCGGTCGACCGGGAATGGGTCGATGGTGGCGAGACGCACCAGGTGGTCGAGCCGGCGTTCGACGCGGACAAGGAGCGCATCGTGGGCCGCCGCCGGACCTATCTCGGCCCGCTGTTGCTCGAGGAGAGCGACCATCCGCTGGCGCATGCGCACGAGGGCGAAGCGCTCTTGGCCGAGGTCGCTGCCGATCGCCTCGACCGCGCGCTGGCCCTGGACGATCCGGCGCTGGCCGCGTTCCGCAATCGCGTCGCGTGTCTCGCCGAGTGGCGACCCGAACTGAACCTGCCGGACCTGGGCGAGGACCGACTGCGCGATCTGTTGCCCGCGCTCGTCATCGGTTGCCGCAACTTCGCGGACCTGCGGCGCGCACCTTTGCTGGATCACCTGCGCGGTTCGCTCTCGCGCGATCAACAGCGCGTGCTCGACCTGGAGGCGCCCGAGCGGATCCTCGTACCGTCCGGCAACCGCATTCGACTCGAGTACGAACTCGGTCGCCCGCCGGTTCTGGCGGTGCGCGTGCAGGAACTCTTCGGCCTCGAGGACTCACCGACCGTAGCGGGCGGCCGCGTGCGCGTGTTGATGCACCTGTTGGGCCCCAACCGGCGGCCGCAACAGGTCACCGACGACCTGGGCAGCTTCTGGGACAACACGTACGGGCTGCTGCGCAAGGAACTGCGGCGGCGCTACCCGAAGCACGCCTGGCCCGAAGACCCGCGCCAGGGCATCGCCGAGCGTCGACCGGGTCGTCGTCGTCGGCGGCGCTGAACCCGAATCCGCCCGACGAGGAACCGACCGGAGGTTTGGCCGGAATCGAGTCCTTCCGCAGTGCGACGCGTTCCGTGAGGATCCAGACCAGCGATGCGTGCGTTCCGGCAAAGCCGAGCCGCGTCGAACGGGGAAGGCTGCGGAAGGGCTCGTTCTCGGCCGGACCTCCAGGTCGATTAGGATGATGCGATCATGTCCAGCCACCGCCTCGCCACCGCCACGATCCTGACGACCGGGACGGAGACCGAACCGCGCGTCCTGCTCGTCGAGCGATCGCGGAAACTGCGCTTCTTCGGCGGTTATCAAGCGTTTCCGGGGGGCGTGATCGACGCCGTGGATCACGACGGGGAACCTTGGGACGCGCTGGCGCACCGGCGCTGTGCCGTGCGCGAGTGCTTCGAGGAGATCGGTGTCCTGCCGACGATCCTGCGCGACGCTCTGGGCCCCGAGCGACTGGCGGATCTACGCGCGGGATTGCTGGCCGACGACCGCGAAGCCCTGCTCGCGTTCCGCGCGATCTTGGATGCGCACCCGGCCGCGTTGGAAGGCTTCACCGACGTCGGTGTGCTGACGACGCCACCCTTCGCGCCCGTCCGTTATCGAACCCAGTTCCTGGAACGTCGCTTGCCGTCGGACGTGCAGCCCGAGTTGCAGGGCGGCGAGCTGAGCGCCTGGTCGATCGAGGCTCCGCACGACATCTTGCGCGCCTTCGCGCAAGGGGAGCGGCTGATCGCGCCACCGGTGTTGGGCCTGCTCGACGTCCTGTCGAGGGGCGACCTCGCGACGTTCCGCACCGCGGCGCGAACCCTGTGCGACGAGCACGAATCCGGGCGTTTGACCCGGATTCGCAATGCGCCCGGAATCTGGATGGCGTCGCTCGCGACCGACACGATCCCGCCCGCGACGACGACCAACACGTACTTGGTGGGCGAGTCCGAGCTGTGGATCGTGGACCCCGCGACGCCGCACGCGTCCGAACAGGAGCGGTTGTTCACCCTGCTGGAGGAACTCGTGGCCGAGGGTCGCAAGCTCGCCGGCATCCTGGTCACGCACCACCATCAGGATCACGTCGGCGCGGTCGAAACGACGGCGCGACGCTTCGATCTGACCGTCGCAGCGCATGCGCGGACGCTCGAGCGGTTGCCGGTGACGCCGCAGCGCTCACGGGAACTCGTCGACGGCGAGACGATCGAACTCGGGAACGCGCCCGACGGGTCGCCGGACTGGAATCTGACCGCGTACCACACCCCGGGGCACGATCAGGGCCATCTCGTGTTCCTCGACAGTCGCTATCGCAGTCTGATCGCCGGCGACCTGTGTTCGACCGTGTCGACGATCGTCATCGACCCGCCCGAAGGTCACATGCAGACCTATCTGGACAGTTTGGCGCGCATCCGCGACCTGGACATCGGGTTGTTGCACCCCGCGCACGGTCCCGTCGCGCCGCGTGGCAAACGACTGATCGAACGCTACATCGCGCACCGAGGGGAGCGCGAACAACGCCTGGTCGACGGCTTGTCCGACTCCGAGGGCCGCGGTATCCAGGCGTTGCTCGATTCGGTGTATCCCGAGGTCGACTCGCGCATTCGACCGGTGGCCGCGCGCTCGTTGCTGGCGGGGTTGCAGAAGCTCCAGGAGGAGCGGCGCGCGGTCTTGCGCGACGACGCTTGGTTCGCGATCACGCCGAGCTGACTGCGTTGCCGGAACCCACGTATGGCGTGGTGCTATGCGTGGAACCCGTCGCCTTGATCCTGGCCGAACGCGGCAGACTGCGAAATGGCTCGTACTCGGCCGGACCTCTAGCTGCCCGATTCGGGCGGAGCCAACAAGCGTCGCTTGCCGTCCGACGACATCGCGATCGAGTCGCCGCTGTCCGGCTCGTCGAAGTCGCGGTCCCACAATTGGCAGGTGACCTGTTTGTGGCGCTGGTCCAGTCCCTCGCAGTAGTTCGTGAAGATGCAGCGACGTACGGACGCGCCGCGGCCCTCCTCGATCTTGCGCCACCAGTCGGGGTCGGCCAGCGACTGTCGCGCGGCGCCGATCAGGTCGCAGTCCCCGTCCTGCAGAGCCTGTTCGGCGAGTTCGAACGTCCCGATCCCGCCGGCTCCGACGACCGGCGTCGGGAGGCCCTGGTCGCGCAAAGCACGCCGGATCGAGCTTGAAAGTGGCAAGTTGCGGCCGAACGGGCCCCCTTCGATGCGCACCGTGGGCATGCATTCGTGCCCAGACTCGCCGGTGTACGGATAGGCCGCCGCGCCGACCTTTGGCTGCTTGGCGTCGTCGAACTTGCCACCTTTGGACACCGACACGAAGTCCATGCCAGCAGCGGCCAGTCCTTCGCTCAGGAAGACGGCGTCGTCGATGCGGCTGCCGCTCTCGATGACCTCGTCGCCCAACAGTCGACAGCCGATCGTGTAGTCGTCCCCGACGCGCGCGCGGACGGCCGCCAGAACCTCGAGCGGTAGGCGCAATCGGCCTTCGAGCGATCCGCCGTAACCATCCGTACGCGTGTTCGTACGCGAGAGGAACGAGGACATCGTGTAGGCATGCGCGAAGTGCAGCTCGACGCCGTCGAAGCCAGCGGCCTGGGCGCGCTCGGCGGCGTCGGCGAACAGGCCGGGCAGAACGCGCGGCAATTCCTCGATGTGCGGCAAGTGCGTGTCGCTGACACGCTCGCGCTCGCCGAACTCGAGCGCTTCGACCTCGCGCACCGTCAGGATCGTGTGCAGAGTTTCACGCTCCATCGAGAGCAAACTCGCGCGCAGGGTCGCGTCGTCGCCTTCCGCCAGGTTGGGATCGAGGGCCGCCAGCTGGTCGCGGTGGCGTTCGGTCAGCACCAGGAAGTCGCGCAGGAACCGATCCTTCTCGGGACGCCGGCGAATGCGCAGGAAGTCGAGGATCTGAATCACGCTGCGCGTGCGCCCGCCGCTGCGCTCGTGGATCGTGTTCACCAGGTCCGAAAGTCCAGGGACGAAGCGGTCGTGGCCGATGCGCAGCAACGGACCGCTCGGCACGTCACGAATTCCGGTCGCTTCGACCACCAGCACGCCCGGCAGGCCATCCGCGAACCGGCCGTACCAATCCAGCACGTCGGGGGTGACGAAGCCGTCCTCGGTCGCGCGCCACGGCACCATCGCCGGCACCCACGAACGCGTGCGCGCCGTGAAGGCCCCGACCTGGATGGGGGAGAACAACCGGCTGGCTGCCGCCGATTCACGGCTGGGCCAGGTGGTCGAGGGGAGTTCGGGCTGCGTCTTGCTCAAGCGCCTTGGACCTCACGAATGTTGCGCATCGCAGGAGGCGATGGGGCGCGCGGAGCCCGCCAGCCTAGAGATCCGGCCGAGAACGAGCCATCCCGCAGCCCACCTCGTTCGACGCGGCTCGGCGTTGTCGGAACCCACGAAGAGCATCTAGCCATGCGTGGGACCCGCCGCCTGGATCCTCGCCGAACGCAGCGCACTGCGAAAGGGCTCGTTCTCGGCCGGACCTCCAGCGCCGGACGGCACAGGCGGTCCTCCGGCATGCCCTCGAATTCGGATCCGACATGGGGAGCGACGCGACTTCCCCGTATCCTCTGCGGCATGTCGCGACCCACGGCCCTCGTCACTGGTGGAAGCGGTGGGATCGGTGCAGCGACCTGTCGCGCGCTCGCCCGCCACGGCGCGCTCGTCTGGATCGCGGGTCGTCGCATGGATGCCTGCGAAGCGGTGGCCCAGGACGTTCGCGAAGCCGGTGGTGAAGCGCGGACGTTGGAACTCGAGGTGCGGGACGCCGCCGCGATCACGCGCGCGGTCGAGGCCGTCACCAGCGCGTCGCCCCTGACCTGGTTGGTCAACAACGCCGGCATCGTGCGGACGGCGGCGGTCGGGGATCCGGCGGCCGACGAGGACCACCTGGCGCTCCACATGGACGTCAACTTCCATGGCCCGCGCCGCTTGACCGAAGCGTTCTTGCCCAGCTTGGTCGCGTCCGGTGGTGGACGCGTCGTGCAGGTCGCTTCGAGCGCCGCGTTGCAGGGCTATCCGTTCGTCGCGGCCTACACCGCCAGCAAGCATGCGCTGCTCGGTTGGTCGCGCGCCGCCGCCCACGACCTGGCCCGCCGGGGCGTCTCCGTGAACACGGTCTGTCCGCACTTCGTGGACTCACCGATGACCGTCGCCGGAGCGGAGGCCACGGCCGCGCGTACCGGCAAGTCCGCCGACGCGATCAAGGCGTCCTACGCCGGGTTCAATCCGACCGGCGTGCTCGTCACTCCCGACGAGGTCGCCGCCGCGATCCTCGAACAACTTCTGGCCGACCGCACGGGAGCGGTGCTCGAACTGCTCGGCGGTGGCGAACGACGCGTGGTCGATGAGGGCCGCGCCCTGCCGAGCTGAGGCTCGCAAGAAACACATGGAACAACGACCGATCGAACCGGAAGGCTGGGCGCCCGCGAAGGGCTACGCCAACGGCATCCTCGTCACGGGTGGCCGTACCCTGTACGTCGCAGGCCAGATCGGTTGGGACGCGCAGCAAGCGCTCGTGTCCGCCGAATTCCTGCCGCAGTTCCGCCAGGCGCTCCAAAACGTCGCCGCGGTCGTGAAGGCGGCCGGCGGCGAGACCCAGCACCTGGTGCGCGTCACGATCTACGTGACCGACAAGCACGCGTACATGGGGGCGATCCGTGACGTCGGTGCGGCCTGGCGCGATGTGATCGGTCGGCACTTCCCTGCGATGACGTTGGTGCAGGTGGCCGACCTGCTGGAGCCGGGCGCGCAGGTCGAGATCGAAGCGACCGCCGTGCTGCCTTGACGGGACGGACCGCGCAGAGTTCCTCGCCGCGGAGACCCGACGGCCACAAGAAAACCGCCTCGCCCGTGCATGCACGTGCGAGGCGGCTCTGTCTCGTAGCTTGTGTCTCGTAACCGGAGTCTCACCGCCAAAGTCGTCTCCGCGATCGGAGTCGACCGGCGTGGACTACTCGCCCGAGGCCTCGCCACCGAAGGCGGCGTGCGGGAACGGGCCGGGATCCGCGAACGGGTTGTCGCCGGACCAGTAGTCGATCGTGTTGAAGATCACGACGTCGCCGAAGTAGGCGAGACCGTAGACCGGGATGATGTTCATGCCGAGGAAGATGACCTCGTTGACCCACTCGGTCTCGGTGACGGTGGCGTTCCAGTTGCGCAGGCCGTCGTGCGCGTTGTTCGGACCGAGGCAGGACGTGGCGAGAGGAAGGGCCAAGGCGGCCGCAGCGAGGAGCTTGATCTTCATGATGTTGTGCGTGGTCTATGGGGGCCGGTTCCTCACCCATGGACGTTGGGTCCATTTCGGATGAGGAGTGACGTAGCGGGGAAGTCCGCTTCGACGACTTTCTACCACCAAGGGGGCACCCAGAGGATGACGAGACGCCCGATATCTGCGATCCTCGCCGAGAATCCCACCGGAGCACGTCATGAACCCGTCATCGATCGAGACCCAGCACGTCCACTACCACGAAGAGGATGGTGTCGGCGTCGTTCGCCTGGACCGGCCGGAGCGCCTGAACGCGCTCACCTTCGACTCCTACGCCGAGCTGCGCGACCTGTTTCGTGCCCTCCAGGACCGGCCCGAGGTCCGCAGCGTCCTTCTGACCGGCACCGGCCGCGCGTTCTGCACGGGCGGGGACGTCAAGGACATCATCGGCCGCCTGTTCGACGTGAGCGACGCCGAGTTGATCGCGTTCACACGCATGACCTGCGATCTGATCCATAACATGCGCAAGCTCGAGAAGCCCATCGTCGCGGCGTTGAACGGCACGACGTGCGGTGCGGGCGCGGTGATGGCCGCCGCCAGCGACGTGCGGATCGGCGCCGAGTCCGCCAAGATCGCCTTCCTGTTCACCCAGGTCGGATTGTGCGGCGCGGACATGGGCGCGGGCTGGCTGCTGCCGCGCATCGTCGGGCTGGGCCACGCGACCGAGCTGTTGATGGCGGGCGAGTTCATCACGGCCCAGCGCGCATACGAGATGGGCCTCTACAACCGCGTCGTTCCGAACGACGAACTCGCGGAAGCCGGGCTGGCCTATGCCAAGCAGCTGGCCGCCGGACCTTCGATGGGGCTGGCCGTGACCAAGCGGATGCTGAATCAAGAGGCGTCCATGACCCTCGAGGAGGCGATGAGCGCCGAGGGTTGGATCCAGGCGATGTGCATGAAGCACCCGGACTACAAGGAGGCCTTCGACGCCTTCATCGAGAAGCGCCCGAAGAACTTCGTCAAGAGCGGGGCGAACGCATGAGCGCTGCGCTCGATCTCGTCGACCTGGAGCGGCGCGCGCGGACGTTCGCGATGGGCGCTGCGGGAGCGGTGCACGGCGCCGTCGACGAGGATGCGAGCGCACGTCGCGCTCTCGATCTGTTGGCGGAACAGGACCTGTTGCGCTGGACGGTTCCGCCGGCGCAAGGAGGGCATGACACCCACGACCTGGCCGCCGACGACACCGTCAGCGTGCGCGCCTTGTGCGCGGTCCGCCGCGGTCTGGCCTATGGCTCGGGCATGCTCGACGTCATGTTCGTCGAACAGGGCCTCGGCGCGTTCCCGATCGTGCTGGGCGGTTCGCCCAAGCTGCAATCCTCCGTACTGCCCGAAGTCGCGCGCGGAACACGCGTTTCGGCGTTCGCCTTGACCGAGGTCGGCGCGGGGTCCTCGGTCAACGAGGTCGCGCTGAGCGCCGCTGCCACGGACGACGGTTGGCGGCTGAACGGCGCGAAGACCCTCATCTCGAACGCCGGGCTGGCCGCGTTCTACACCGTGCTCGTCCGCACCGGTGGCGAGGTCGGCGAACGCGAGGGTTTGACCATGGTGTACGTCCCGGCCGACGCGCGCGGGATCGAGGTCAAGCGTTTCGAGGTCATGGCGCCGCACCCGATCGGCGAGGTGCACTTCCACGACGTGAACGTCGCGCGCGAGCACCTGCTCGGCGAGGAAGGGCAGGGCCTCGACCTGGCGCTCGGAACGCTCGCACGCTTCCGCACGTCGGTGGCCGCCGCCGCCACGGGCTTCGCACGACGCGCCTTGGACGAGTCCATGGCGCACCTCGACGGTCGCCGGCAGTTCGGCAAGCCGCTGTCCGCGTTCCAGGGACTGCGCTTCGACCTGGCCGAGATGGACACGCGCGTGCGCGCCTCCGAACTGCTGGTCGACGAGGCTGCCGAACTCGTCGACACCGGCGGCGACGCCACCGCGGCCGTCGCGCGAGCGAAGATGTATGCGACCGAAACGGCGTCCTTCGTCTGCGATCGCGCTGTGCAACACCTGGGCGGCCTGGGCGTCAAGCGCGGCACCGTGGTCGAGCGTCTGTTCCGCGAAGTGCGCGCATTGCGCATCTACGAGGGCACCACCGAGATCCAACGCGTGATCCTGGCCAAGGACATCCTGCGCACCCATCGAGAACGGAACTCATGACGACGTTCGAGCGACATATCTTCACCTGCATCAACCAGCGGCCCGACGAGAGCCCCAAGGGATGTTGCGCGGCGCGCGGTGGTTCCGAGGTGGCGGCGGCGCTCAAGGAGCGACTGTACGCGCGGGGCTTCAAACGCATCGTGCGCGCGAACAAGGCGTATTGCCTGGATCAATGCGCGTTCGGCGTCGTGCTCGTCGTCTATCCCGAACAGGTCTGGTACGGCCACGTCACGCTCGCCGACGTCGACGAGATCATCGAAGAGCACATCGTGAACGGGCGCGTCGTCGAACGCCTGCGCATCCCGGACGATCGACTGACGGGGATCGACCCCGCCGGTGCCCAGGCATGACGGACTTTCAGCCCGGTGATGCGGACGACGGCCGCGCCCTCGTGATCGTCGCGCATCCAGACCGCCAGGACGAAGCGCGTTCCGTGGCGACGAACCTGGCTGCCTTGGGACTGGCGACGTTGCTCGTCGAGTTCGACGCGGCGACACCCGATCGACAGGCCACCGCACGGATCAACGCGGCCGCCGAGACGTTGGCGGAACGGGACGAGGTGCGCGACGACGGCATCGGCGCGCTCGGGATCGGCCGCGGCGCCACCTGGGTCCTCCTGGCCGCGTGCGAGCGCGGTCGCATCGACGCGCTGGTCCTGGTCGATCCGCATCCCGTCTACGCGGATCTGGACGTCGATCATCCGGTTCAGCCGCTCGAGATGTTGCTGAACCTCGACGCCCCGATGCTGTGCGTCTACCGTGGTGGCGCTGTGGCCGAGCCGGACCGGCTCGCGCTGCACCAGCGCGCCCAGGCTTTCGCCCGCACGCTCGAGATCCTCGATCTGCCACGTTCGACCCCGAACGCGGACCTCTTCTCCTCCACCTCCGAGCAGGACGCCCTCTCCGCGTTCCTCGACGACTACTTGCCATGACCCTCTCGATCGGCCTCTTCGACCTCGTTCCCGGCAAGGTCCTCCTGGGCCGCTACAAGCTCGTCGCCGCGCGTCGCGAGACCGGCATGTCCCAGGCCTATGAAGTCTTGGACCAGGAGACCGGCATGCCCATGGAGCTCTCCATCTTCCCGGCGGGACTGTTCGAGGACGCGGAGCAAGGCAAGGCGTTCGCGGACAAGCTCGGTGCCTGGACGGGGTTGGACATCTCCGGCCTGCCCGCGCTGATGCAGTCGATCCCGCTGACCGACGGTGGCGTGGCGCTCCTGGGCGCGCTCGTGACCGGCGAGTCGTTGCGCTCGCGTCAGAAGAGTGGCGATGGTCCGCTCGAGATCGAGGACGCTACGGACCTCGGTCGACGCCTGCTCGGCGCGCTGATCGACCTGCACGCACGCGACCTCGTGCACGGCGACGTCAAGCCCGCGTCGATCTGGATCGATGGTGGAACGTCGACCGCCATGCTGACCGACGGCGGCGTGACCGGTGCGCTCTGGGAGGCCAAGCACTTGGGCACGCGCACCGCCCTGATCGGCACGCCGTACTACGCACCGATCGAGCAGTTCTCCGGCGACGCGCCGACCCAGGCTTCCGACCAGTACAACGTCGGCACGGTTCTGTACGAGGCACTGACCGGCGTGTTGCCGTGGCAGGGCTCGGGCTACATCGAGGTCTTCCAGTCCAAGATGGAGCCGGGCGCACCGTCCATGCGACTGCGGAACCGCGACGTCGAGATCCCGTCCGAGATCGAAACGGCGATCGCGCGCAGCCTGCGCGCGAAGTCCTCCGAGCGGTACGCGTCGTGCGCCGACTTCCTGGCCGCGCTGGACGCAGCCGTCGAGTGATGCGAATCTCCCTCGCCGGAAAGACCCCCGCGCACATCCGGGCATCCGCGGGGAACCCCGGTGGCTCGAATCGGTGCATCCAGGGAACCTAGAGGCCTCGCTGGGACGTCCAATGGGGTGTTTCGGTCCCACCGGGTGGTCCCGACGCACCCTCCGCCCACGGGGTACCCTTCAGGTCCTGGCCCCCCTGGCATGAACGCGCAGCGTTCCTCCTCCATGTTCCGCACACTCACTCTCTCGGTCCTCGCCGCCACCCTCGTCGCCTGCAACGGCAGTAGCAGTGGCGCGACCGTTCCGCCGGCTCCCGGGCCGACGCCGCAGGTCAATTTCGCCCTGCCTTCCGCCTTCGCCCTCGAAGGTGGCGCTCCCGTTCCGATTCGACTGACGTTGGACGTGGCCGGCTCCGAAGTCGTCACCGTTCCGATCCTGATCCATCCGGCATCCAGCGCGACGAACGTCTTCGACTTCAACCTGCTGCAGGCGACCGCCACGTTCCCGATCGGAGCCGTCGAAGCGACCGTCGAGCTCGAGATCCTGTCGGACATGGAATGTGAGGGCGACGAGTTCGTGCGGTTGACGATGGGTGTTCCCACGAACGCGACCGTCGGGTTCCAGGACGATCACGACGTCTTGATCGACGGCGCTCTGCCCGAGCTCGAGCCGAACGACACCGCGGCCGAGGCCGTGGCGAACGGCGCGTCCGCGATGCTGACCGCCGCTCCGCCCGTGTTCGAGGGTTTCTGCGGGGACATCGACGAGGTCGGCATGGTCGACAACAACGACGTCTTCCAGTTCGACACGCTCGACGACGTGCTCGTCGAGGTCACGTTGATGCCCAAGGACGCGACGGCGGACGTGTCGCTCATCATCACCTCCTTGCCGGCGTTGCCCATGTTGTTCGTGAACGACGCGGGCCCCGGGCAGGCCGAGATCGTGTCCTTCAACTGGGCCCCCGGTTCGGACCTGGGCATCATCGTCTCCGCTCTGGCGATCGCCAGCGGAACCGCGCCGTACGAACTGCGCGTCACCGCTCAACCGATCCCGATCGTTCCGCTGCCCGCCGCCATCACGAAGCCGCCCACCCTGCTCGAGGTCGATCCCGAGATCGCCGCGATGCACCGCAATGGCGCGACCTTGCAGGACATGGTCGACACGTTGCGCGAGAAGTCCTTGCGCGAGCGTTCCGGGCGCTAGAGCGGCGCTCGCGACGACCTCCGGGTCGATTCTCGAGTCCATTCCGGGCCCGGCACGTCGCCCCGGGCTGCTGTATTCTGGTGGCCATGAGCGCCGCAACAGCCAGTCCGGTCCCGCAGTTCACGGGGCCACTGAATCTCTGCACGTACTTCCTGGACCACAACCTCGATGCGGGACGTGGGGGCAAGGTCGCCGTGCGTTGCGAGGGGAACGCCTGGACCTACGCCCAGATCGCCAGCGACGTAGGGCGCTTGACCGCCTGGATGCGCGCGGCGGGACTGCGGGCCGAGGAGCGGGTGCTGATCGTCCTGCCCGACGGCATCGAGTTCGTCGTGACCTGGTTCGCCACGCTGCGCGCGGGCGGCGTGTTCGCAATGGTCAATCCGCTGCTCAAGGCCAAGGACTACGTGGGCTACCTCGAGTACACGAAAGCGCGCATCGTGGTGACCCATGCATCCGTGTTGCCCGAGATCCAAGCCGCCGCCGAGGCGTCGCGGTTCTGCGAATCGCTGGTCGTGGTGGGGGACGCGCCCCAAGGTGCGACGTCGTTCGTCGATGCGCTGGCCGCGCACACGCCCGACGGTCCGGGTTCGCACGTCGAACCGACCGACGCTGACGACCTGGCCGGTTGGCTCTTCACCTCGGGTTCGACCGGCACGCCCAAGGCCTGCGTCCACGCGCAACGGGACTTCGCGTACTCGACCGAGACCTACGCGTTGCAGGTCGCCGGCTATCGCGAGGACGACGTCTGCCTGTCCGTGCCCAAGCTGTTCTTCGGCTACGCGACGGGCACGAACTTGATGTTCCCGTTCCGCGTCGGCGCGACGGTGCTGCTCTTCCCCGGCCGCTCGACCGCGGACGCGTTGTTCGATCAGATCGAAGCGCACCGGCCGACGTTCCTGACCAGCGTGCCGACGTTGATCAACAACATGCTGCACTCGCCGCGCGCCGAGGGCGCCGACCTGTCGTCGCTGCGCGTCTGTCTGTCGGCCGGCGAGGCCTTGCCGCGTTCGGTCTACGAAGCGTGGATGGCGCGCACCGGCGTCGAGATCCTGGACGGCATCGGTTCGGCCGAGATGTTCCACATCTACATCTCGAACGCGCTCGGCGACGTGACGCTGGGCAGTTTGGGCCGCATCGTGCCCGGCTACGAGGCCCAGATCGTCGACCCGGACGGGAATCCCGTGCCCGAGGGCGATCCCGGTCGTCTGCGCATCCGCGGTGGATCGACGGCGCTGTGCTACTGGGCGCACAGGTCCAATTCGATCGCGACGTTCCAGGGCGATTGGTGCACGACCTCGGACATCTTCCGCCGCGACGCGGAGGGCCGGTACTACTACGAGGGTCGCGACGACGATCTGTTGAAGGTCAGCGGCATCTGGGTCTCCCCGCTCGAGATCGAGGAGGCCCTGCGCCAGCACGAGGCCGTCGAAGAGGTCTGCGTGGTCGGCCGCGAGGACGCCGACGGTCTGGTCAAGCCGGCGGCCTTTGTCGTGGTCGCGACGGGCTTCGCGGGCGGCGAGGACCTGGCCAGCGACCTGAAAGCCCACGTCAAGGACCGCCTGGCTCCGTACAAGTACCCCCGCTGGTTCGAATGGCGCGACGAGCTGCCCAAGAACGACCGGGGCAAGGTCGCCCGGAAGCTGATCCGGGCGGACGCGACGGCCTAGGGATCTCCCGGTCGGCCCCGAATCCGTCGCAAGGTCTGCCGGCCAGCGGTCGGATCTCGCGCGCACCGCGGGTAGGATGCGCGTCCCATGACCGATCTGGCGAAGCGCACCTGGCCCGAGGCCCAGGCCCTGTTCGGGCCCGATACCGTGGCCCTGTTGCCGATCGGCAGCACCGAGCCGCATGGGCCGCACCTGCCGCTCGACACCGACGTGACGATCGCGCGGGCCCAGGCCGAACGCGCGTCCGCGTTGCTGCGCGAGGCCGGCGTGACGACGATGCTGTTGCCCTCGTTGCCCTACGGGTTGACCGAGTTCACGACCGGATTCGCGGGCGCCGTCAGTCTGCGACCCGGCACGTTGTGGGCGATCCTCGAGGACATCATCACCAGCCTCGAGGACCAGGGCGTGCGCCGCATCGTCTTCTGCAACGCGCATCTGGAGCCCGATCACGTCGCGGTGATCCGCGGCGTCATCCTCGATCACGCCGAGCGCACCGAACGCACGGCGCAAGCGATCTTCCCCGACAACACGCGCCGCCGTTGGGCGCAGACGTTGAACGCCGAATTCCAGGGCGGCGACTGTCACGCCGGTTCGTACGAGACCGGCATCGTGATGTCCGCCGATCCCGACCACGTGCGCGAGTCGGAGCGCGCCGCGCTCGCGCCCGTGAAGATCGACCTGATCCAGAAGATGCAGGCCGGCGCGAAGAACTTCGTGGAATGCGGATCCGAACACGCCTACTGCGGCGACCCGGCGGCGGCGACGTCCGACGAGGGCCACGGCCAGATCGAGCGGCTGGCCGAGATGGTCGTCACGTCCTGTCAAGAGGCCTGGCCGGACCTGTTCGCATGAGCACGCCCAAGGCAGCAGGCTCGTTCCAGACGATGCTCAAGGTCAAGTTCGGCGACGTCGATCCGGCCGGTATCGTCTACTTCCCGCGCATCTACGAGTACCTCCACGACGTCTTCGAGGAGGTCTGGGAGGACCACGTCGGGCAGCGCTACTACCACCTGCTGCTGGAACAGAAGATCGGCTTCCCGCTGGTCCATTCCGACGTCGACTTCAGCTCGCCGCTGCGCTTCGGCGACCGCGCGACCGTCAAGGTCACTTGTTTTCAGCTCGGAACATCGAGCTTGGGCTTACGGTATCGCATCCTGATGGACGATCGCTTGTGTGTGGAGGCTCGCCAGACCACCGTCTGCGTCCACGTCGACAGCATGGAGACGTTCCCCATGCCCGAGTCGTTCCGAGCCAGCTTTCAGAAGATCCTCGAAGAGGACCCCCAGTGAAAATCACGGACGCCTACGCATCGAAGGACCATGTCTACTCCTTCGAGTTCTTCCCGCCCAAGACCGACGAGGGCGCCGAGAACCTGCTCGCGACTTGCGCCGAGTTGCGCGAGAGCGTGCAGCCCGACTTCGTCTCGGTGACCTTCGGCGCCGGCGGCACGACGCGCGATCGCACGCACCAGATCGTCACCACGATCCAGAGCGAGTTGAAGATCCCGGCCATGGCGCACCAGACGTGTGTCGCGGCCACGCAGGACGACATTCGAGCCAACGTCCAGCGACTCGTGGATGCGGGCATCGAGAACGTCCTGGCGCTGCGTGGGGACATGCCCAAGGACGCCGCGGGTCAGTCCGACATGGAGTTCGGACATGCCACGGACCTGATCGGTTTCCTCCAGGACGAGTTCGACATCTCGATCGGCGCGGCGACCTATCCCGAATCTCACCCCGAGTCCAAGACGGCCGACCAGGACCTGCACTGGACGCGCGTCAAGCAGGACCAGGGCGCCGACTTCCTGATCACGCAGCTGTTCTTCGACAACGCCGACTACTTCGACCACGTGCGCAAGGCGCGCGCGGCCGGCGTCACGATCCCGATCGTGCCGGGCATCATGCCGATCACGAACGTCGCCCAGGTCGAGCGCTTCACGCAGATGTGCGGCGCGACCGTGCCCGAGACCCTGCGCGCTCGCCTGCGCCCCGTCCAGGACGATCCGGGCGCCGTGATGGCGATCGGCATCGAGCACGCGATCGATCAATGCCGCGGCCTGTTGGACGGCGGCGCGCCGGGACTGCACTTCTACACACTGAACAAGAGCTTCGCGACGCGCGGCATTCTGGCCGCTCTGCGTTGATCGTTCATGCGTCTGTGTCTTGAGCTCACCGCTCTCCTGAACCCGGTTCAGGGTGGCGTCGGACGGTACACCCGTAAGTTGACCGAGGGGATCCTCCGTCTCGGCGGCGACGACCTGTCCGTGGATGCGGTGTATCGCGCATCACGGCGCAAGCGCAAGGCCAAACGATTCGCCGATCCGCGCGTGCGCTCGCGGTGGGTCCAGGAGCCGATCTGGCCGCTGTTCACGAACTACGACGTCGTCCACGGCACGGATGCGCGCGTGCCCAAGCTTGCCAGCGCGGCACGCATCGCGACGTTGCACGACGTTTTCAGCCTGGTGACCGAGCGGTTCGCGCGCGAGAAGTTCCGCAACCGCATGGCGGGGCGCTATGCGGATCTCGCCCAGGTCTGCGATCACGTGATCGCCGTCAGCCAGGCGACCAAGCGCGACTTCCTCGAGCACCTCGACTTCCCCGAGGACAAGATCGAGGTCATCTACGAAGGCGTCGACGCGCAATATCGTCCGCACACTCCGGACGAGACGGCGGGCATCCTGGAGGAGCACGGCATCGATCGCCCGTTCGTGTTCTTCCTGGGCGAGCTCAGCGTGCGCAAGAACGTCGCCAACCTGGTGCGCGCGTTCGCGGCGTCGAACCTGCGTTCCGACCACCTGCTCGTACTGGCCGGCGCGCCGACCTATGGCTTCGACGAGATCCAACAGGCCATCCGCGAGTGCGACGTCGAGTCCAAGGTGAAGCTGCTCGGCTACGCCAACGACGCCGAACTGCCCGCTCTGCACGCCGCTGCCAGCGTGTTCGGCTTCCCGACGCACTACGAGGGATTCGGCCTGCCGGCGCTCGAGGCGTTGGCGTCCGAGACGCCCCTGGTGGCCGGCATTCACGGCGCGGTCCCCGAGATCGTGGGCCAGCACGCCGTCCAGGTCGATCCGGACGATCCGGTCGCCATCGCGCGCGCCTTGGAGACGGCCCGGGACATGGATCCGGCGGCACGCGCAGCCGCCCGCGCCCACGCCCAGACCTTCACCTGGGACCGCTGCGCCGAACAGACCCTCGAGGTCTATCGGCGTTTCGGCTAGGAGCCCAAGGGCAGGGGACTTGGCCGGGCGCGATCGGTATCCTGCGCTCACGGTCGAACGCGGTGCCAGCCCATGCCTTCGCTCCGCCCATGAAGGTCCTCGCCGTCAACCACTTCTTCGAACAGGACCTGCACGTCCTGCAGGCGTTCGCTCCACAGCACGAGGTGCGCGCGATCCCGTACGCCTGGATCCGCGAGCTGTCGACGCAGATCTTCCCGGACGAGAACTACCGCGTCTTCGAGTCGTACTCGGAGCCCGGGTTCGCTGAGCGCGAGCAGGTCTGGGACGAGCGCATGCGTCCCTTGATCGAGCACGTTCGCGCTCGCTTCCCGTTCGAGATCGTGATCCTGCCTTCGGACGCGATCTTCTATCTGCGCGTGCTCGTGCGCTGGTGCCAGCGGAACGGAGTTCCGTGCGTGGTCACGCAGAAGGAGACCTCGATCACGGACGCGACGATGCAGGAGTACGCCGCCAAGTTGCGCGACCACCTGCCGTTCCACGCGGACCACATGACGATCAACTCGGAGCGTCACAAGTCGTTCTGGGTCAGCACCGGCGCGGACCCCGAATCCATCACCGTCACCGGCCAACCGCGGTTCGACGATCACGTGCGCGTGAGCGAGGCCGAGCGCCGACCCGGTCCGCCGCGCATCCTGTTCCTGAGCTACGTGTCGACGGCCTACCTGCCGATCACGAGCGACTTGAAGTCGTGGAGCCAGCTGCACACCGAGTCGCTCGAAGTGCTCGCGGAGGCGGCCCGCACAGGCGCTGAAGTCGTCGTCAAGCCGCATCCGCAACAGGACGAAATCGCGCTGCAGGAGGTGCGCGACGCGCGCGCTCGGCTCGGCGACAGTGACGGGTCGTTCGAACTGGTCGGCGGACGCTTGGACACGCGCAAGCTGATCCACGACGCCGATGTGGTGGTCGGGTTCCAGACGACGGCGCTGTACGAGGCCGTGATCGCCGGCAAGCCCGTGATCTACACGAACTGGACCGTACCGCCCGACGTCGAGCCCCGCTTGCTCGATTACGAGGGCTTCGGCGAGGCGCTGGTCACTGTGCGCACGCCGGAGGCCTTCCGTGACGCGCTCGTTGGCCGACTCGACGCCATTCGCGCAGGAACTCCGCCGCCCGCGATGGATCCGGGCGCCAAACAGCATGCCGAGTTCCAGCTGGGACCTCTCGACGGCAAGGCTTGCGAGCGCACGTGGCACGTGCTCGAGTCGCGCGCCGGTCAGGCGCCCGCCGTCGCTCCGCCGTCGACACCGCGCGCGTTGGGTCGCCGCAAATTGGCACACCTGTGCGTGCGTGTGCTCCACGAACTCGGCGGTCGCAAGAATGACCGCTTGCGGGCGACTCGCTTTCGCTTGCGCAACGAGATCAAGCTGCTTGGTGAGATTCCCTTGGTCGAAGGACTGTTCGGATGAAGGTCCTGATGTACGCGCCGTTCGCGAAGTGGGGGCCGCACCTCGAGACGGACCTCGAGATCGCCGAGAACCATCTGCGCGCCGGTGACCAGGTCGTCTGGGTCGGTTGCGGTGGTGAGCTCGAGGCCTGCGAACCGAACGTCGAACACGCGGCACGCGACTGCGCGAAGTGCGTGGGGCGCGGCAATGCAGGAGTCGCGTTGTTGGCCGGCAGCGTCGAGCGCATTCGTTCGTCGGACCTGTGGAGCGTCGAGGACGAAGCGCGCGTGGGCGCGATCCCGACACGGTTCGCCGATCACGACGAGCTCAAAGCGGTGATGCTGGACACGTTCGACATCGGGTACGCGACGCTGTCCTCGATCGTCTGGTGCGATCGCGACGCCAACGTCGACCTGGGGCACAAGACCCCGCGATTGGGGCGGTTCCTGCGCAGCGCGGGCATGACCTATCTCGGCATGCGCCGCTACCTCGCCGCGCATCCGGTGGATCGCGTCTACGTCTTCAACGGTCGCATGGCGGCACCGCGTGGTGCGTTGCGCGCGGCCCAGGACCTGGGTATCCCCGTCTTCGTGCACGAGCGCGGTTGCGACGTCACGCGCTATGCGCTGACGCCGAACGCGATGCCGCACGAGATTCGTGCGTTCACCCAGCGCGTGAACGAGCGTTGGGAATCCGCCGAGCCGAGCCTTCTCGAGAAGACCGAGATCGCCGAAGCCTGGTATCAGCGACGCTCGAAGGGCGTCATCGGACACTGGCACTCGTTCACCGAGCAACAACAGGACGGTCGGTTGCCGGCCGGGTGGGACGAGTCGCGCCGCAACATCGTGCTGTACTCCTCGTCCGAGTACGAGTTCGCGTCGATCGGCGAGGAGTGGAAGAACCACCTCTTCGACGTACCGACCGAGGGCATCGTGAGGATCGCCGAAGTGTTGTCGGCCGCGGGCCAAGTGCATCTGACGATCCGCATGCACCCGAACCCGGATGGTTCCCAGAGCTCCAGCGCGGCCTTGCTGCGTGGCCTCGATCTGCCCGGCGTGACCGTCGTGTCGCCCGAGTCCGTCGTGTGCAGCTATGCGCTGATGAACGCGGCCGAGAAGATCGTCGTGACCAGTTCGACGATGGGGATCGAGGCCAGCTTCTGGGGCAAGCCCTCGATCCTGGCCGGTCGTTCCTTGTACTGCGAGCTGGGCGCCGCGCATCACCCGCAGACGTTCGAGGAACTGATCGACGCGATTCACGATCCTGACCTGGGACCGGTCGATCGGGAGCCCGCCCTGCGCTACGGCTACGACCAGGCGACCTTCGGCACCCCGTTCCAGCACTTCGTACCCGAGGACCTGTTCAACGGCCCGTTCAAGGGCGTGCATATCAAACCGCGGGGCATGGACCGCATGCGCGTGAAGTTCCACTCGATCGGCTATCGGGCGAAGCGCCTGCTCGGGATCGGCAAGACGAGCTCCTGAGCCAGTTCCCTAGGTTCGCGCGAACCGCAGCCGATGGACCCCAGAGCCGGGCGGAGCGTGGCCGTCTGGACTCACGGCCATTGGAGCTTGAACGAGGGTGCTCCGGGTAGGGCCGAGCGTGGACCGTTCGGACTCATGGCATCCCCCGTGGCTTCACCGACGCCGCAGGTTGACGCACCCCTTGGGAGTCCCGACAATCGACACGTCCCCTGCCGCCCCGCATGCCTCGCCAAAACACGGTTGCCCTCTCGGGCCTGGTCCTGTGCCAGAACAACGCGTCCACCATCGGACACGTCATCGACAACCTGCTGTCGGTGTGCGAGGAGGTCGTGATCGTCGATGGCGGCAGCTCCGACAACACGATCGCCGAGGCGCGCAAGCGGCCCCAGGTGAAGGTCGTCGAGCGCAAGTTCGACAACAACTTCGGCGCTCAACGCAACGCCGGCCTCGAGGTCGCGCGCGGCAAGTGGATCCTGTCGCTCGACACCGACGAGCTGATGACCAAGCCGGGCCTGCGTCGCCTGCGCTATCTGACCATGGTGCCCGGCGCCGGTTGGTGGTCGATCCCGCGCTACTGGCTGGTCCCGCACGAAGGCGGCGTCGGCTACATCGCCGGCCCGACGTTCTATCGCGACCGTCAGGTTCGCTTGATCCGCAACGTGCCCGAGCACCGTTTCGCCGCGAACCGCGTCGTGCACGAACACCTGAACACGCGCAAGGGCCTCGGTCGTCCGCTGCGTGGCCCGCACATCTTCCACTACGCGTTCCTGATGCAGGACCGCGCCACGCGCGAACGCAAGTTCGAGTACTACATGGGTTTGCAGCCCGAACTCGAGCACGTGCACCGCATGTACCTGTGGGAAGACCTTGGAGAAGAGGTCAAACCGCTCGCCGAGAAGCTCCCCGGGATGTTGCCCGGTGCTTCGATTCGCTCTCAGGGTTCCGTTCAGATTTCCAAGTAGGCTCGTAGAGGGAGCGCTAGCCGTGCCACGACATGAAACGCATCGAGTCTAGAGAACTCCGCTCTCACTCCGTTGCACTGTCGAGTCATGATCTCGATGAGCTAGTGAGTGTTGTTCGGTCAACAAGTGAGACCGGAGACGTAGAGCTCCAAGATGCGATCGCAGAGTACGAGAGCTTGGATGAATGGCGGCAACGTAGAAGGTGGAATAGCAAGTTCCTGCTGATCAGGGGCGGGTTCATGTTCTCCATTCGGCTATGTGTTTCTCACTTGCCTCATAACCTTCACCATGTGGAGGCTTCCTATTCGCAGGACCAAGACCAGGCTGCGTTTCAAGAAGTCACAAAGATTCTGAAGCAATCGACCAGGAGTCCCATGGTGTGGGCCTGCAAGGTGCTGGGGGGAGCTGCACTCTTGTTGCTATCAACAACATCCAATCATGTCATTGGCTGGAGTCTGGCCATGAGTCTGATTCGGATTCCACTTGTCTTGTTCTTCATGGCCGTCGTCTTAGTTCCCACTTCACTGGTCCCATGTTTGCTTGACAGCAAGCTCGGCTTAGAGTCTGAAGGCTGGCTTAGTAGGAACAGAGATGCACTATTCGTAGGAATCATTGTCGCGGTAACGGCGGCCATTCTAGGATTAGTTCTAAAGTAGCGACGTGGGGCTCTGGTGCTGAGCACCTGGGTATGACCAGCCCGCACTCAGCGGTGCTGATCGATCAGGATCGAGTTGCCGTCCGGGTCGACCAGGACGAAGCTCGCGGGGCCGGTCGTGTCGGGGTCGGCCTTCGTCACGGGCTCGAGGCCCTGTGCGATCAGTCGGGCCTGCAACTCACGGACGTCTGTGAACGTCTCGGTGTTCTGCGCGCTCTGATCCCAACCCGGGTTGAAGGTCATGATGTTGTCCGGGAACATGCCCTGGAACAGGCCGATCACCGTCGAGCCGTTCTTCAGGATGAGCCAGTTCTGGGCGGCATCGCCGTGGAACTGCTCGAATCCGAGCTTCTCGTAGAAGGCGCGGGAGGCGGCGAGGTCCTTGACGGCGAGACTGACGGAGAAGGCACCGAGTTCCATGGTGGATTTGGGAGTAGGTTGAGGAGCGGGAGCGTGGTCCGTGCTCTAGCACGCGCCGAGCACGAACGCCACGATCAGGAGAGGGGCAGACGTGAGCTTCATCCACGCACTCTGCGGCCCATCCACGAACCCTGCTTGACCGATCTTGCGAAACGAACCTGAAATTTCGAACGACTACGTGCAGCGCCTCAATCGGGTCGTGGACCACGTATTGGCGCATCTGACCGAACCGCTGTCGCTCGAAGCGGTGGCGCACGAGGCTGGTTTCTCGCCGTTCCACTTCCACCGCATCTTCCATTCGATGCTGGGCGAGACGCTGCATCAGTTCGTGCGACGGCTGCGACTCGAGCGGGCGCTGAAGCGCAAGTCGTTCGAGCCCGACCGTACGCTGACCGACATCGCCCTCGAGTGTGGCTTCGGATCGTCGTCCGACTTCTCGCGATCGTTCAAGAAGGTGTATGGCGTCCCGCCGAGCCAGTTCGACGTCGACCTGTGGCGTACGTCCAAACGCGATGCCTGGCGTCAAGCCGTCGATGGCCCCGGAACCAACCGTTTCGAGCATCTGCCCAAGGAGGCGAACCCCGACGGCTTCGTCGCCGAAGTGCGTGAGTTGCCTCCGCGGATCGTGGCCTACATTCGCGTGATCGATTCGTACCGCCCCGACGCGGTGGCCGGTGCGTACGAGCGGCTGATGGCGTGGGCCGATGCGCGCGGTTTCGGGGACGGTCAATGGCTCGGGTACATGTGGGACGATCCCGACATCGTGCCGCACGAGAAGTGTCGCTACGACGCGGCCGTCGTGTTGCCGGAGAGCGAGACTTCGCTCGAGGCGGACGGGGAGGTCGGGCGACTGCGCTTCCCTGCGATGACCGTGGGCGAGTGCGAGATCCGCGGGACCCTCGACGTCGAGAGTCGTGCGATCGACTGGATGTTCCGCACCTGGTTGCCGCGCAGTGGATTCGTGCCGAGCGACCAACCTTGTTTCGAAGTGTGGAACGGGCGGCCGTTCGCTCACGGGGTCGAGCACTTCGAAATCGCGATGCATCTGCCGGTCGAGCCGGCGACGCCATTCGGCAGATAGAAGCCGGTATCGGCAGCTAGAGCAGGTCTGCCGCAGCCGCGCGAATCGTCGCGACGACGCGGTCGACATCCCCGTCCGCGAGCGCCGGGTACAGCGGGATGCTGATGGCGCGCGAGCTGAAGTCCTCGGCGTTCGGGCACTCGCCGGCCCGATGTCCGCGATCCGCATAGAACGGATGCAGATGGACCGGATCGTAGTGCACCTGCACGCCGAGTCCGTCCGCGCGCAAGCGATCGAACAACGCGCGGCGCCGACCCGCGTCCTGGACGCGGATGACATAGATGTGCCAGCCGGGCGTCGTGTTCGCTGCGGTGGGGGGCAGGTCGATGCCGCCGACGTCCTCCAGGTCGCGCGCGTAACGCGCCGCGAGCTCTTGGCGGCGCGCGATGAACGATTCGAGCTTGCCCAGTTGCGACAACCCGAGCGCGCACAGCACGTCGGGCATGCGGTAGTTCAGGCCGAGCGCCTGGACCTCGTACGCCCACGCTCCGGCATCCTCGTCACGCAAGCGCCCGGGGTCGCGCTCCATGCCGTGGTTGCGGAACTGCGCGACGCGTCGATCGAGTTCGGGATCGTCCGTCAGCACGGCGCCACCCTCGGCGCTGGTGATCGGCTTGACCGGGTGGAAGCTGGTGGCGGTCAGGTGCGCCAACGTGCCGACCGGATCCCCTTCGTACGTGGCACCCAACGAGTGCGCGGCATCCGCTACCAACGTGGTGCCCGTCTTCTCGGCCAGCGCGCGCAGGGCCGTGTAGTCGCACGGATGTCCTGCATAGTCGATCGGCACGATCAACCGCGTGGAGGAATCGACCAAGGCCGCGGCGCTGTCCGCATCGATCAAGCCGGTGGTCGGATCGACGTCCGCAAAACGCACGTCCGCGCCCATCCACAACGCGCAGTGAGCGGTCGCGACGAACGTCAAGGGTGACGTGAGGATGGTGTGCCCTTTGCCCAAACCGGCTGCGGCGTAGGCCGCGTGCAGGGCGGCCGTGCCCGAGTTCACGACCCGCGCGTGGCGCGCATGCGTGAAGCTCGAAAGGCCCGATTCGAACGCGTCGACGGCCGGTCCGGTGGTCAGCCAGTCGCCGCGCAACACCTGGAGCACGGCCTCGATATCGTCGGCATCGACGGATTGGCGTCCGTACGGCAGGAACGGCTGATCAGCCATCGAGCATGCCGTGCAGGCGTTCGTGGTCGAGCCAGTCCTCGTTCTTCTCGCTCGAGTAGTGGAAGCCCGGGGGGACGGGGCTGCCGAGCTTGTCGGCCTTCGGATCCTGTTTGCCGATGTCCGGCAGGATCACGTAGTGCGTGCCACGGTCGACGGTGCGGCGTGCGTCGTTCGGGCTGATCATCTCCTCGTGGAGCTTCTCGCCGGGACGGATGCCGATGAACTCGATGTCGGCTTCGGGCGCGAGCGCCGTGGCCATGTCCATCATCTTCATGCTCGGGATCTTGGGGACGAACGTCTCGCCGCCCTCCATCGTCTCGAACGCGTGCAGGACGAGGCGAATGCCCTGGTCCAGCGTGATCCAGAAGCGCGTCATGCGCTCGTCCGTGATCGGACATTTCTCGCCGGCCTCGAGCGCCCTGAAGCGCGGGACGACGCTGCCGCGGCTGCCGAGCACGTTGCCGTAGCGCACCACGCCGAAGCGCGTCTCATGCGTGCCGACGTACGAGTTGCCGGCGACGAAGAGCTTGTCGCTGACGAGCTTGGTCGCGCCGTACAGATTGATCGGGCTGGAGGCCTTGTCGGTCGACAGCGCGACGACCTTCTCGACGCCACGGTCGATCGCGGCGTCGATGATGTTCTGGGCGCCCAGGATGTTCGTCTTGACGAACTCGAAGGGGTTGTACTCGGCCGCCGGGATCTGCTTGAGGGCGGCCGCGTGCACGACGAAGTCGACGCCATCGAACGCGCGGTAGACGCGATCGCGATCGCGCACGTCGCCCAGGAAGAAGCGCAGGCGCTCCTCGCCGTAGTGCTCTTGCTGCAGGTTGTACTGCTTGAGCTCGTCGCGGCTGAAGACGATCAGCTTCTCGACGTCCGTCTCGAGTGCGTGTTTCAGGAATTGGCGTCCGAAGGAACCGGTCGCGCCGGTGACGAGGACGACCTTGCCGTCGAGGATGGAGCTCATGATGCTGGGGGGGCGACCGGGGACTGCGCCGGCAGGGGCACGTCCCGGGGGCCCGGTGGGGGGGGACCGCTGGGGAAGCGTCGGGCCCGGATTCTATTCGGGGCCCCGTCACCTGGCCACAGGATCAGGGGTCTTGATCCGGACTCCTGGTACAAGTCCGTAGACCTGCCCGTAGCCCTGTCCCCGATCCAGGAGGCTGCGTAGAATGCACCCGGCTCTCCGCCCTGCCTCACCTTGTCCTGTCCCCCGCTACAGAAGGACGCCTTCCTCGCATCGGAAGGCGACGCCTGGTTCTTGCGCAATGGTTCTGCGCGCGCCGACCTGGAGACCGCGGCGGCCCACGACCCCCTGTTGGGTGCCTTGCGAGACTTCGATCTGCCCGCGGAGACCGTGCTCGAAGTGGGAGCCAGCGATGGATGGCGTCTGGAAGCACTCCGCCGCGAGCGCCCCGACACCCGATGCTGGGGGATCGAGCCCAGCGCGGCGGCCGTGACATCCGGACGCGAGCGTTTCCCCGAGCTGCGTCTCGAGGTCGGGACCGCGGACGATCTGCCGTTCGAAACGAACTCGGTCGATCTGATGCTCTTCGGGTTCTGCCTCTATCTCTGTGATCGTTCGGACCTGTTCTGCATCGCAGCCGAAGCGGATCGCGTGCTGGCGCCGAACGGGGCGATCGTGATCTACGACTTCCACAGCGAGGTGCCGTACGCGAATCCGTACGCCCACCTGGAAGGACTCGCCAGCTACAAGATGGATCACGCGGGCCTGTTCACCTGGAACCCCGCGTACCGCGTTCAGCTCCAGGACGTGTTTCCGCACCCCGGACCCGACGGCCGCATTCCGCCCGTCGGCTCACCCGACGACCAGGTCGCCGTGACGATCCTGCGCCGCGACCTCGATCAAGGTTGGCCCTCCGGCCGGCCCGACCACGCACATCAGCCCGAAGCTCGCTTTCCTGCCGAACCCCTGTGACTGCAATGACGATGGAAACCAGGGATGCCCTGGTCGTGGGAGGAAACCTGGCGGGCCTGACGGTCGCCTACCTCCTGGGACAGTACGGCTACAAGACGACCTTGATCGAGCGCGCGCCCTTCCTGGGCGGCGGCGACGGGTCCTTCACCAACGAACACGGGCGCATCTTCGACTTCGGGATGCACGCGCTGGATCACGGACGCAGCGAGTTCGTGTCGCGCCTGTTCGAGCACGCGGTCGAAGGCAAGTTCCGGCGACTGCCCAAGAACCGTGCGATCCTGCTGCGCGATTCGCTGATTCCCTACAACACCGGCCCGCAGGACTGGCCCGATGAACTCCAGGCTCTGCTCAAGCCCGGCGAGATCGTGGACGACCTGGGCAGCGACCCGCCGACCCGCGAGGCGCTGGGCAAGATCTACGGCCCGGCGTTCGCGGGCTTCATCTTCGACGAGGTCCTGAGTTCGTTCCCGGCGGAGCGCAAGCACCTCGAGTTCGGCGTGGACGAGTCGCAGTTGATGACCAACATCTACCCTTGGTTCTTCCCCAAGGTCGATCGCGTCGGTCGCAGCGACAGCGCGCACACCAAGTACCAGACGCGCATCCGCCAGGACGGCGGCGAGCACGTCATCTACCCCGAAACGGGTGGTTTCAACGGGTTCGCCGAAGGCCTCGCCCAACGGGCCCGCAACGTCGGTGTGGAGATCGAGGTCGGAGCCAAGGACCTCGAGGTCGAGATGGATCCGACAAGCCGCCACGTGCGTTCGATCGTCGCCAACGGTCGCACGCTCCACGCCCCGCGCGTGTACTGGTGCGGCCCGGCGGGCGTGCTGATGGGACTGCTGGACCAGCCCGTGTTCGACGCCGTTCCCGAGACGTTCGCGCTGGGCTCCATCCAGTTCGAGCGTCCGCTCGATTGCGAGTTCATCGAGCTGATCGGCGGCTCCCCCGAGCATCTGATCAAGCGCGCGTCCTTCCCGGGCAAGCTGCAGGACGGACCCGACGACCTGATCCAGATCGAGTTCCACTACCCCAAGGGCGATCCGAACTACGGGACCGAGAAGGGCTGGTGGCACGAATCCTGGCTGAACAGCCTGCGCAAGATCGGCATCGCGCAGCCCGACAACGAGGTCAAGGCGCTCGACCTGAAGCTGATCCCGATGCATTACAACGGGTTCGGCATCGAGGGCAAGCCGACCCCCAGCGTGGAGCTCCCGGACCTGCCCGCGGACTCGAACCTGCGCCCGGTCCTGCCGTCCTACCAACACATCAACATCAACACGCGGTTGCCGCTGTTCCTGCAATACCTCACCGAGGACCTGACGCGAGCCTGACGCCATGCAAACATCCCACCAGGACGAGCACTACCTGTCGGCTGAAGCGGACGCCTTCCACGAGCGCAACCACGCCTCGAACGACCCGCACACGCTGCGGCCGTACAAGCGCCGGATCCTCGATCGACTCGACAAGGTCGCGATCAAGCCGAAGCGCATGATCGAGTTCGGCTGCGCTTATGGCGACCTGCTGAACCACTACGCCGTCGATCACGGCACCGAGGTCTTCGGCGTCGAGCCTTCGGCCAAGGCCGTCGATGTCGGCATGAATGCCTACGACGGTCGCGTGAACCTGATGCAGGGCACGATGGCGGACAACCCGATCTGCGCCGATCCCGCGAACGAAGGCACGTTCGACCTGATCGTCGTGGACGACGTGTTCTGCTGGGTGTCGCGCGAGACCCTGTTCCAGTCCGTCGCGAACTTGGATGCGCTCCTGGCCGACGGCGGCTCGTTGTACATCCAGGAATTCTTGCCGCTGCACCAGACGCGCAACGCGAACCACCATGTGACCGAAGGCGGCGTGTACTGCTACAAGCCGCGCGGACCGCACATGTCGATGTTCACGGCGTCGGGCATGTACGAGGTCGTCTACCAGGAGATCAGCTTGGACACGGCCGACGCGTGGGTCGAGGATCGCGGCAAGCCCCCGTTCGAGTCGCGCTGGTCGAACGTCGTGCTGCGCAAGTCGCTCGGCGACTACTTCGAATAGCGACCGACCGCATGAAGCTCGGTCTCGGAACCGTTCAGTTCGGTCAGGCCTACGGCATCACGAATGCGCGTGGCGTCACGCCTCAGGCTGAAGCGCATGCCGTGATCCGGCGCGCGGCGGAAGCGGGCGTGATGGTGCTCGACACCGCGCCGCGCTACGGCGACGCCGAACGCGTCCTCGGCAGTTTGGGGCCGCAACTGGCGGACCTGCGCATCGTGACCAAGACGCCGGACTACGCGGGAGTTCCGGACGCTGGCGCGCACGCCAGCGCGTCGTTCGATGCATCGCTGAAGACGCTCGGACTCGAGCGCGTTCACGGTTGGCTCGAGCATCGCGTCGAAGCCCTGTTGGGTCCCGACGGCGACGCGATCTGGCGTGCGTTGAGCGATGCTCGCGACGCGGGGCGCGTGGCACGCATCGGCGCCTCGGTCTACACGACCGCCCAGCTCGACGGCCTCTTGGAGCGCTATCCGATCGACCTCGTGCAGCTGCCGGCCAACGTGTTGGACCGCCGCCAGCTCGATCCGGAGCGCCTGGCCCGCCTGCGGGGGGCCGGGATCGAGGTCCACGCGAGGTCGGCCCTGCTCCAGGGCGCCCTCCTCGGCGATCCGGCCGCCATGCCCCAAATTCCTGGATTGGGGCCCCTTGTGGGCACTTTCCAGCGGATCTGCGCCGATGCAGGCTGCTCGCCGCTGGCCGGGGCGCTCGGATTCCTGCAATCGATACCGGAAATCGACGTCGTCCTCCTCGGCGTCGAGGACACTACGCAGTTGAACCAAGCCCTCGAAGCCGCGGCGATCCCCCTGGATCCCACCCTCTTCGACGGCCTCGCGTGTGACGATCCTCTGATCGTCGACCCCTCCCAATGGAAAGCCCGGACATGATCGTCGGAGTTCTACAAGCGCGCTGCACCTCGCGGCGCTTACCCGGAAAGGTGCTGGCCAACGTTTGTGGCCGGCCCATGATCTTGCGACAGATGGATCGATTGGAACGTGCCGAGCGCATGGACCGCATCGTCGTCGCGACGACCACGGATCCCTCGGACGATCCGCTCGCCAAGCTGTGCGCCAAGCGCGGTTGGGAGTGCTATCGCGGCAGCGTCGACGACGTCCTGGATCGCGTGCTGCAAGCCGCTGGCAAGTCGGACCACATCGTACGGCTGACCGCGGATTGTCCGTTGGCCGACCCCGAGTTGATCGATCGTGTGATCGCCACTCACCTCGAGGGTGGTCACGACTACACCTCGAACACGGTGACGCGAACGTATCCCGATGGACTCGACGTCGAGGTCGTGACTCGGGCCGCGTTCCAGACGGCCGCGAGCGAGGCCAAGCTGCCGAGCGAACGTGAACACGTCACGCCGTTCCTCTACAACCATCCCGAGCGATTCAAGATCGGCCAGGTGACCGAGGAACACGACCACTCCGCAATGCGCTGGACGGTCGACGAAACGGCCGACCTCGAGTTCGTGCGAACGGTCTACGGCGAGCTGCTGCCCACCGTCCCCGAGTTCACGACCGAGGACGTGCTGGAGCTGTTGGAGCGACGCCCCGAACTCGTTCAGTTTAACGAGCACATCCCCACGAACGAAGGCTACGACCTGTCCCTCCAACAGGATCCGACCGAGTCCACCGAGGCGGGTCCCACCGCCTGATCCCATGCCGCGCGACTATTCCGCCTCCCTGACTCAACTCGAGCGCGCCGAGCGTTCGATCCCGTTGGGTTCGCAGACGTTCAGCAAGAGCCGCACCGCGTTGCCCAAAGGCGCGGCTCCGCTGTACCTGACCCACGGCCAGGGCGGTCACGTCTGGGACGTCGATGGCAACGAGTACGTGGACCTGGTCTGCGGCCTGGCGGCCGTGCTGCTCGGCTATCGCGACGAAGGCGTCGATCGCGCCGTGCAAGCGCAGATGCAGCAAGGCGTGTCCTTCAGCCTGCCGCATCCGATCGAGGCCGAGGTCGCCGAGGCTCTGATCCAGGTCGTGCCCTGCGCGGAACAGGTGCGTTTCGGCAAGAACGGCAGCGATGCCACCAGCGGCGCGATCCGCCTGGCGCGCGCGCACACAGGCCGGGACCACATTCTGATGTGCGGCTACCACGGCTGGCAGGATTGGTCGATCGGCACGACGACGCGCAATGCCGGCGTGCCCAAGGCCGTGCGCGCGTTGACCACGACGTTCGCGTACGGCGACCTCGAAGCGGTCGAGCGCGGGCTGCGTGCCAACCCGGTCGCGGCGATCATCCTGGAGCCGATGAACTTGACGGATCCGCCCGCCGGTTTCCTCGAAGGGCTCCAGACGCTGGCGCGCGAACACGGCGCCCTGCTCGTGTTCGACGAGACGATCACCGGCTTCCGTTTCGCGGTCGGCGGCGCCCAGGAACTCTTCGGCGTCACCCCCGACCTGGCCACCTTCGGCAAGGGACTCGGCAACGGCCTGCCGATCTCGGTCGTCTGCGGTCGCGCGGACGTCATGGCGGGGATGGAGGAGATCTTCTTCTCGTCCACGTTCGGCGGCGAGACGTTGGCGTTGGCCGCCGCGCGCGAGGTGCTGCAGCGCCTGCGCACGGAACCCATTCTCGAGACCTTGGCGACGCGTGGACGTAGGCTCGCCGAGGGCCTGACCGACCGCATCACCCGCTTCGGCGCCGGACACCTGATGTCGGTGTCGGGTCATCCGACGTGGTCGTTCGTCAACCTGAAGGCGCCCGAGGGCACGCCGCTGTGGGACCTGCGCACGCTCTTCCTGCAGGAGATGCTCGAGCGCGGTGTGCTGACCTTGGGCACGCACAACCTGTGCGCGGCCCACGACGATGCGGACGCCGCCCAGATCCTGGCGGCCTACGACGAAGTCGTCCCGATCCTGGTCGACGCGGTCGCGCACGGCGACATCACGAAGCGCCTGCGCTGCGACCCGCTCGTGCCGTTGTTCCAGGTCCGCGGCTGATCCGCATGCCTGTCCGCGCCTTGTTGCTGGACATGGACGGCACGCTGGCCGACAGCCTGCCGTTGATGCGCCGCTTGTACGCCGAGTTCGTCGAGGCTCGCGGTGGCCGGCCTAGCGACGCCGAGTTCTACTCGTTGAACGGCGTTCCGCTGCTCGGGATCATGCGCGCGTTGCAGGCCACGCACGGATTCGGCGGAGATCCGGCCGAGCACGTCGAGGCCTACCTCGCGCGCATCCATGAGCACTACCACGAGGTGCCACCGATCGCCGGCGCACGCGAGTTGTTCGCGGCCGCGCGAGCCGCCGACGTGCGCATCGCGATCGTGACCAGTTCGAGCGCCGGCCTCGCTCACGCGTGGTCCACAGGTGTCGAGCTCCCGGTCGACACGGTCATCGGCTGCGAGGACATCCGCATCGGCAAGCCGGACCCCGAACCGTTCCTGCTGGCCCTCGAACGCTTGGGCTGTTCCGCTGCCGATGCGTTGGCCGTCGAAGATGCCCCGTTGGGAGCGACGTCCGCCGTCGCAGCGGGCGTCCGGACCTGGATCCGTGGCGAGCGCGGCACGTACGACTGGCCCGCGGTCGCGGGTCAGGTCGAGCGATTGGACGAGCTGATCCCCGAGCTCGACCGCTGACGGGCCGACCTCACTCGCCCACAGGCGCCGCGTCGATCAGGTCCCAGGACAACGGCGTGCCGCGTTTCGCATCGCGTTTCGCGACCTGACCGAGCACTTGCGGCAGATGCTTGGGCGGCAAACCGTTGCCCGGACGCACCGAACGCACGTTGCGTTCCGTCAACCGCTCACCGGCCTTGACGTCTTCCACGACGAACAACGAACGCCGGAACGCCAGCGTCGCGCGCTCGGCCTCGGTCGGTTCGAAGCGCTCGCGTCCCAAAGCGGTTTCGGTCAAGCGGACCGACTTCACCATGTGCGCGAACTCGTCGGGCTCCATCGAGAAGCCGCCGTCCGGACCGCCGTCGGACCGCTTCAGAGTCACGTGACGTTCGACGACGCAAGCGCCCAACGTGACGGCCGCGATGACGACCTCGGGGCTGAGCGTGTGATCGGATAGACCCACCAGAACGCCGAACTCGCGCGCGAGCGCCGGAATCGTGCGCAGATCGAGCGCGTCGGTGGGGGAGGGATACGCGCTGGTGCACTTCAAGAGACAGATGTCGGTGGCGCCGGCGCCGCGCGCTGCTTGCAACGCCGTCTCGACCTCCTCGCGCGTCGACATGCCCGTGGACATGATCAACGGCTTGCCCGTGCGAGCGCACTGCTCGATCAGTCCGGTGTCGACCAGTTCGAACGACGCAATCTTGTGCGCGGGCACGTCGAGGGATTCCAGGAACGCGACGGCGGAGGGATCGAACGGCGACGAGAACGGCACCATGCCGAGTTCGCGCGACAGGTCGAACAGCTCGGCGTGCCACTCCCAAGGTGTCATCGCTTCGCCGTAGATCTCGTGCAGACCGCGACCTGCCCAGGGCGTGCCCGGCCCGATGCGGAAGGTCTCGCCCTCGCAGTCGAGCGTGATCGTGTCCGGCGTGTACGTCTGCAGCTTCATCGCATCGGCGCCCGCTTCGGCGGAGGCGCGGACGATGTCCTTGGCGCGCTCGAGGTCCCCCAGGTGGTTGGCGGAGAGTTCGGCGACGAGGAAACAGGGCTGGCCCGGGCCGATGGAGCGCGGGCCGATGCGGAAGGCGGAGGACACGCGCCGATCCTACGAGGAGACTGGCCTAGCTCGCTCCGCAAACCCCCGCGACCCGCCCGGAGAGGCCGTCAGGCACGGGTCGGCCCTTGGACCGCCCCCTCAGAGACACCGCCAGGGGGCCTTCTGGTGTTTGCGGAGCGAAACAGGCCAGCTCCCCTGCGGCACCCGGTTGGGCCCCGGCGAGGCTCCGGGAGGTCCAACCCCCTCCCTGTAGCCGCATCCACCCTCTTCCTGACCCGTTCTGGGCACCTTCCGGCCCCGAATCCGTCACCGAACCGCTTCCACGTCATACTCCCAGGCGGTCCGATGTTGGCCTAGGTTCGAGCTCCCGCGGCTCCACTTCCAGACTCATGCGATTCGCTTCACCCCTCCTTCTGACCTCGGTCCTGAGTTCGCTCCTGGCTCTGTCCGCGTGTCGGACCGAGTCCCGCACCGACGTTCAGGCCGACGTCCAGCCCATCGAACCGCCGCCGCCGCTGCTGGACGTCGGGCCCGTCTACGAGGCTGCGATTCGCTACGAGTTGCCTCCGCTTCCGGCGCACGAGTATCCCGGGTTGGCCAACGTCTATGCGCTGTCGGCGTCGATCGTCAGCGGAGGTGAGCCGCTCGAGGACGCGTCCTTCGACCACCTGGCGAAGTGGGGCGTGCGTACGATCATCTCGGTCGACGGGAAGGCGCCCGACGTCGAAGCGGCCGAGGCGCGCGGCATGCGCTACGTCCACATTCCGTTGCGCTACAGCGGGATGACGGAGCTGCAGATCGCTCAGGTCGCCAAGACGTTCCGCGAGCTCGAGCCGCCCTTCTACGTCCACTGCTTCCATGGCGTGCACCGAGGTCCGGCCGCGGCTGCCCTCGGGCGTGTCGTGCGTGACGGAGCCAGTCGTGAACAAGCGATGGCCGAGATGCGCCAGTGGTCCCGCACCGCGGCCAAGTACGAAGCGCTGTACGCGACGATCGCCAGCGCGGACCTTCCGACGCCCGCCGATTCGGCCGCTTGCACGTTCGACTTCCCTTCGACGAAACCTGCGCCCGCCGGACTGCTCAGCTCGATGATCGAACTCACGCGTGTGCACGACGATCTGAAGCTCGTGGCGAAGGTCGCCTGGATGACGGATCCGACGCATCCCGACATCGACGCGTTCCGCAGCGCCGAACAGCTGGCCGCGTACTTGCGTGGCGCCAACGAGCTGCCCGAGGTCACCGACGGCCCGGCCGATCAACGCGAATGGATGAACGAGGCCGTGGTCGCCTCGTCGGACCTGGTCGAGGCCTTGCGCATTCTTCGCGACGGTCCCCAGGTCGAAGGGAAGGCGCTGGAAGGCGTCGAGCGCGAGGTCGCTCTGCGCGTGGCCACCTCGCAGGCCGACGAGGCCTTCGGTCGCGTCAAGGACAGCTGCGCCACCTGCCACGCTCCGTACCGCAACCGTTGAGGTTGTGTCCCCGGGTGGGCGATCGAGGTGTTCGGAGTAGGATGGCAACATGACGCCCATCACCGATCGTTTTCGTCGCGCCACCGATCTGGCTCTCGAGCTGCATGCCGACCAGCGGCGCAAGCGATCGCCCGTGCCGTACGCGGCGCACCTCTTCTCGGTGGCGGCCCTGGCCATGGAGCACGGCGGCGACGAGGACGAGGCGATCGCAGCGCTCTTGCACGACGCCGTCGAGGATCAAGGGGGGCTCGAGACACGAGCCCGCATCGCGGCGGAATTCGGCGAGCGCGTCGCCGCGATCGTCGACGGTTGCACGGACGGCATCCCCGACGAGGAGACGGGCGAACGCGGGCCTTGGCGTGAGCGCAAGGAGGCCTACGTCGAGCACCTGAAGGACTGCGACCTGTCGGTGTTGCTCGTGGCGAACTGTGACAAGCTGCACAACGCGCGCTCGATCCTGTCCGACCAGCACGAGGAGGGCGACGCCGTCTTCGACCGCTTCTCGGCCGCCAAGGAGGAGACGCTCTGGTTCTATCGTGCCGTGGCCGACATCTGCATCGCGCGCCGCGACGACCGACTGTCCCATGAACTGGCTTGGACCGTCACCGAGATGGAACGTATGGCGGCGCAGGCCACCTCCTGAAGCGCAACCTTGGGCGAGGTCACAACGACACGGGGCCCACCAGCATGAATCTGGTGGGCCCCGGTGTGTTGGACGACCGTTCGTCGCTCAGAAGTTTGCGCCGAACGCGTCCGAGAAGTTCGCCGACGGCGCGCCGCCTGGTGTTCGATCGCGATACCAGAGCTGGAAGTACCACGTCTCGCCCGGTGCGATGAACTGCGGCGTCGGTCCGAAGGGCAGTTCGTTCGGAACGTCGAAGCCACTGCCTACGGTCGATGTCCCAGAGTTGTTCTGGAAGAACCCGGCGTTGTTGAACTGTCCCAGAGAGTTGAGTTGGGGCAGTCCCATGTTCGTCGCGACTTGGCTGTTGTAGCGGCCCGTCGGTTGCGAGAGGCAGTGAATGCCCTGGAAGACGGGCAGCGCCGGTCCGATCCCCGGACCTACGAAGAAGAACCCGAATTCACCGACCGGGCCGTTGCTTGCGATGAGGTGCAGGCCGCTTCCCGGTGATCCGTTGAAGTCGCTGAAATCGAGCGTCACCGAACCGCCTTGATAGTGCGAATTTGCAGGGGAGCACTCGAGCACCGTTCCCGATCCCGCGACCTCTAGGTCGTCGATGAACACGCCCGGGAATCCGTTGAGTTCGTTGTCGAGCGTGTCGAACGAGAAGACGATCTGTACCTGACCCCAGGTTCGTTCGAGCGGCAAGGTGACTTGGAACCAGTTGCAGAGTCCCGTGAGTTCTGTGAGGCAGATCTCGAGGGGCGGCGCGGCGCCACCGACCGGTTCGATGGTCAGGTGAAGTGCATCGAAGACGCAGCCCTCGTCCTCGATGTGGTAGCCGACCCAGAACTTCAGTTCCGGATCCGTGTCTGCTAGCGAAAGATCGATGACCGGTGAACGAGCTTGGCCCGAAGCGATCACGCCGGTCGGTTGGCCAGTGGGTTGCCCATAGTTGGTCCCGTCGTTGAAGTTCAGGCTGGCCGGTGCGCTGCGGAAAGCACCCGCACAGAACGTGCTCGGGGTGGCATCCGCCGCCCAACCGTAGTTCGGGTCGTCGAAGGAACTGGTGGTCCAGCCCGTGAGGTCCGTGAAGTCGGTGGCGTAGAGCTGTTGGGCGCCGGCGGTCGCCGAAAGGGTCAGCGCTGCGAGGCTGAGAATCAGGTGTCGTCGCATGAGAGATCTCCTTGGATCAGAACGTGGCGCCGAGTGCGTCGGAGAAGTTGGCCGAGGGTGCGCCGCCCGAATCCAGGTCGCGGTACCACAACTGGAAGAACCACGTCTCTCCCGGGGCGATGGCTTGAACCGGGAGTCCGTAGGGGAGTTCGTTCGGCACGTCGAAGCCGGTGCCCGTTGCGGACGAGCCCGAGAGGTTCTGGAAGTCCCCGATCGAATCGAACTGGCCCAGCGAGTTGAGCGCGGGCAGTCCCATGTTGGTCGCCACCTTCTGGTTGTAGCGACCGATGGGTTGCGCCAAGCACAGCACGCCTTCGAAGGCGGGAACCGCGGGGCCCAGGGCGGGTCCAGCCAGGAAGAATCCGAACTGCCCGGCGGGGCCGTCCTTGGCGTCGAGATGGAGGCCGCTGCCAGGGGCTCCGGTGAACGCGGAGTCGGTGAGCGTGACGAACTGGCCACCCGCGTGGAGGGCGGCGGGGGAGCACTCGAGCGTCGTGCCCGATTCGAAGATCTCCAGGTCGTCGACGAAGACCCCCGGGAACTGCTGGAACTGGTGATCCAGGGTGAAGAACTCGAACCCGACCTGAGTCGGACCCCAATCGCGATCCAGGCGGAACGACATCTCGTGCCATTCGCACTCTCGACCGAGCTCGGCCGCGCAACCGAGGTAGATGGGCGCCGCACCGCCGATCGGCTCGGCGGTCGTGGCGGCACCATCGAAGAGACACATCCCCGTGTGCTCGACGCGGTAGGCCACCCAGTACCTCAGCGTGAGGTCCGAGGCCGCCGACGACAGGTCGATAATGGGGGAACGCGCGAACCCTCCCGTCTGGATGTGGTTCCCGGTCACAGGATCCACGCCGTACGTCTCGCCGTCGTTGAAGTTCAGGCTGGACGGAGCGCTACGAAACGGTCCAGCACAGAACGTCGCGGGCGTCGCATCCGCGTTCCACACGAAAGGGTCCGAAGTCGTGTCGAGCGTCCAATCGGATACATCCGTGAAGTCCGTACTGTAGAGCTGCTGGGCGCTGGCGGTCACGCTGCACATCAAAGTGCCAAGTGCGAAGTAGGTGGCTCGTTTCATCGGTTGTGTCCTTGGGTCGATCGAGTGGAATCCATCCACGTGATGTCGTTCACGATAGCACCTTGCTGCTGCACCGGGGCGCGACCTATCCAGCGCGCGTTGAGATCGAATCTCGTCCTCAACGAGATCCGGCCCCCGCGATGATTCGCGAGGGCCGGAGCTTATACCGATCGGTACGAACCGCGCTTCTAGAACGTAGCGCCGAGAACGTCGGAGAAGTTGGCCGAAGGTGCGCCTCCCGAGTCCAGGTCGCGATACCACAACTGGAAGTACCACGTTTCTCCGGGTGCGATGATCTGGACGGGAGTTCCATACGGCAACTCGTTGGGTACGTCAAAACCAGTCCCTGTCGAGGACGTGCCGGAGACGTTCACGAAGTCTCCGTTGAAGGCGAACTGGCCGAGCGAGTTGAGGGCCGGCAGCCCCATGTTGTTCGCCACCTTCTGGTTGTAGCGACCGGTGGGCTGCGACAAGCACAGCACGCCTTCGAAGAGAGAGACGGGAGCGCCGAGTGCGGGGCCCGCCAAGAAGAATCCGTACTGCCCGGTGGGGCCGTTCGTGGGCTCGAGGTGAAGGCCCGAACCCGGAGCGCCGGTGAACGCGGATTCGGTCAGCGTGACGAAGTCACCTTCCGCGTGCATGGCGGCCGGTGTGCACTCCAAGGTCGTGCCCGACTCGAAGACTTCCAGGTCGTCGATGAAGACCCCTGCGTGATTCTGAAACTTGCCGTCGAAGGTGGAGAACTCGAAGCCGATGCTGGCTCCGCCCCAGTCGCGGTCCAGTCGGAACGTCTTCTGGTGCCAGACGCATTGTTGGTTCAGGTCACCTGCGCAACCGAGAGCGATCGGGCCCGGCCCTATACCTGGATCGATGAAGACCTCCGTGGTGTCGAATCCGCAGAAACCCGACAGCTCGACCTCATAGGCGATCCAATAGGTCAGGAAGGGATCCGAGGCCGCCAACGACATGTCGACATAGGGCGAGAGGGCGATCCCATCGGTCGGGACCCCAGTGTTCGTCACGGGGTCGTGTCCGTACGTCATGCCGTCATTGAAGTTCAGGCTGACGGGCGCGCTGCGGAACGGTCCGCCGCAGAAGGTCGCGGGGGTCGCATCCGAGTTCCACTGGTAGGGGGCGGTCACCGTGCTGAGCGTCCAGAGGGAGACGTCGGTGAAGTCCGTGCTGTAGAGCTGCTGGGCGCTGGCCGTTGCGGTGAAGACCAACGAGGTCAAAGCGAGATAGGTCGTGCGATTCATGGAGGTGCGTTTCGGTTTGGTCGTGAGCTTGTCCCCAGGATAGCCATGCCAGGAGTCTCCGCGGTGGGGATCGGCGTGGAGCTTCGAATTCGAGACTCGGCACCAACGGGAGCCGGCCCCCACGAAAGTTCGCAGAGGCCGGCGAGAGCGAACGATCGTTCGGTCGCAGGTCAGAAGTCGCGGGACTCGTCGTCGCCATTCGCTTCGTCCTCGTCCGACGCTTCGAGCAACGCTTCGATGCGCTCGGATTCGGCCTCGGTCTGCACCCAGTCCGGATCGGGGAACGTCGGGTCCATGCGGACGTCGATCGTCGCGGCGTGGGTGGTGCCGTCCACCTCGAGCACGACGCGGTAGGTGCCCGGCTCCATCAAGCGCCCGCGACGACGGCGGCGGCGGCCGGAGTTCTCTTCGGCCTGGGGAGGCATGCCGCGCAGGTCCCAGTTCACGACGTGCAGGCCCTTGTCCCCCGAGGGTTCGAACTCTCGGATCGTGTTGCCCGCGTGGTCCTGGATGCGCAACGAGATGTCGCGTGCCTTCTTGTCGAGCGAATACGTCAGCTGTCCGCCCGATTCCGGGTTCTCACCGACGAACGCGCGCATCGTCGTCGTGGCGCGGCGCGGCAAGGACCTCCATTGGTAGGCGGTCTTCGGCGTGAACAGGTGCGCTTTGGCGTCGACGATCTCGGCGGTCGCCTGGCGAAGTGCCGAGACATCCAGGATCCAGATCGAGCGACCGTGCGTGCCCGCGATCAGCTCGCCGCTGGTCGGATGCTGCGCGAAGTCGTGCACCGGCACGGTGGGCAGGTTGCCGTTCAAACGCGTCCACGATGCGCCGCGGTCGATCGAGACGTAGCAGCCGAACTCGCAGCCGATGTAGAGGACGTCGCCGTTGGTAATGTCCTCGTGCACCGTGCGGATCGAGCCGACGTCCTTGTTCAAGGTCTTCGTCATCGACTCCCAGCTCTTGCCGTTGTCGTCCGAGCTGAACAGGTGCGGAGCGTCGTCGTTCTGACGGTGGCCGTCGAACGCGGCGTACACGCGACTGCGCTTGTGATGACTCGGGTAGATCTGGCTGACGTAGGTCCGGCCCGGAAGCAGGGCTTCGAGGCAGTCGTCCGGGATCTCGCGCTCGACTTCGATGACCTCCTCCTCCTGCGGCGTCTCGTCGTGGTCCTCGATCACGAGGTCCTCGTCGTCTTGGATCTCGTCGGTCGAGGCGGCGGTTGTTCCGGTGTCGGGCAGGTCGTCCTGACCCACGTATCCGATGGCCGCGAGGTGCACACCTTCCGTCGACTCCACCTCGAACAGGTCGATGACCTTGCCCGACGTGTCTTTCGGACGGCGCTTGCCCGTGGCGGTGAAGTGGAAGGAACCACCGGCGCCGCTGAGCGTGCCGTCCAGTTCGTCACCGGCGACCTGGAGTTCGAAGTCGATGCGGAACGTGTCCTGGACGAACGCGAAACGCAGCGTGCCTTTGGCCGCATCGTAGCGACCGTCGCGGATCTCGCCGTCGCCGATGGGACTCTTGATCTCACCGGTCACGGCGCCGGACTCGCCGAGTTCGAGGTCGAGCGTGAACTTGCCCTCGTCGTCGGTCTCGATGCCATCGCCCTCCGCGACGCAGTCCCAGATGCCGGTAACGACGTCCTTCGCCACGGCGTCCGGTGCGTCCGGGGTATCGGTGGCGACCGGTTTCTCGGCGACTTCGATGGTGGGGACCTCGACGACTTCGGGCTCCTCAACGACCTCGGGCTCGCTCGCTTCCGGATCCGTAGCTTCGGCGGCTTCCGCAGCCTCCTCGGCCGCATTTTCGGCAGCCTTCTCAGCCGCCTCCTCGGCCTCTTCGCGAGCCTTCTCGGCTTCGATGGTGCGAATGGGGTCCGCGACCGGGTTCCACAGGTCGATCCAGGTGAGGCCGCCGTCCTCGGTCAGCATGACCGAGCCGTCGTCCGTGCCGACGTACAACACGGCCGGATCGTGGAACGACTCGGCGATCGTCGTCGCGCTGCCCTTGTCGGTCGCGCAGACGTCCGGCGAGATGCGGGCGGCGTCCTCGCCGAACTGGATCGAGCGGAAGACGTGGCTGCCCGCGGAGTAGAAGATCCCCGCGTTGAAGTTGGACAGGATGAACGGCGTGTTCCAGTTCCAGCGCAGGCGACGTCCGCGTTCCGCACTGGGGCGAATGAAGCCGCGCGCGCCCGTCACCAGATGGCGCCGACCCATGCCGGCGTTCTGGCTCTCGCTGTAGACGAGGTCGGGGTCGTTCGGATCGACGCGCACGACGAAGCCGTCGCCGCCGCCGATGCTCATCCAGTCGTGGTTCACGGGACCGCGGCCCCAGCGCACCATCTGGGGCGCGCCCCACGTTCCGTTGTCCTGCAGACCGCCGTACACGCGGTAGTCCGCTGTCGAGTCCACGGCGACGTTGTAGAACTGACCGATCGCGACGTGGTTGTGATGGTCCCACGCCTCCATGCGGTCGTACGTCACGTAAATGCCGCCGTCACAGCCGAGCATGATGTGCTCGCCGTCGTTGGGATCGATCCACAGCGCGTGATTGTCGACGTGCACGCCACCGGCCAGGCCGTCGCCCGCGAACGTCGCGCCGCCGTCGAAGGAGCGGTAGAGCGACGTGCCCAGCAGGAACACGTGCTGGCCGTCGCTCGGGTCGACGCGAATCTCCGAGTAGTACATCGGCCGCGGGTTCAGCGTGTTGATGCGCGTCCACGTGACGCCGGCGTCCTCGGAACGATAGACGCCTCCGTACTCGAATCCGTCCGGACCTTGTTCGTCGGGGGCGCCGCCCCGTTGTCCGCCGAGCGTGCCACGGAACGGGCCGGGGTTCGGATAGCCGAGCAGGTCGGTGTTGTCCTCTTCCTGTTCGGGACGGCGGCTGAAGGAGACCTCGATCTCCATCGCTTCGCCGTCACGGATGACCTCGAGATAGGACGTCTCGTCCGCGAAGCGCTTGCGCAGCATCGTCTGCATGGCGTTCCAGGACACGACGGTCTCGCCGGCGAGGCGCAGCACGATGTCGCCTTCCTTGAGGCCGGCCTTCTCGGCCGGGCTGTCCTCGGTGATGCCGGTCAGGCGCGCGCCGACCTCGGCGTTCTCGGCGGTCACACCCAGGTACGCCGCGTTCTCGGGCTCCTGGCTGATCTTCTCGGTCTCGATGACGGCCAGGACGACGTTCGGCTCGGACACCGACCAGTCGAGGCCGATGCGACCCAGTTTCACGGTCGGCAGTCCGTTGGACTTGCCCTCACCGGTGATGCGTTCGAAGGTCTCGCCACCGTCGGTCGAGCGCCAGAGCGCGGAGCCCTCGCCCCACTTGCGGGCCGGATCGTTCGTGTCGAAGTCGTCGCGCTGGCGGTCGTACGTGCCGACCAGGATCGTGTTCGGGTTCCCGGGCTGGAAACCGATCTCGACGACGCCGGTGCGGTCGTCGACGAAGAGCACATTCTTCCACGTCTCGCCGCCGTCGGTCGTCTTGAACAGACCGCGCTCGTCGTTCGCGCCCCACAGGCGACCGAGTGCTCCGACGAAGACCGTGTTCTCGTCCTCGGGGTGAACGAGCACCTCGCCGATCTGGAACGAGTCCTCGAGGCCCATGTGGAACCAGGTCGCGCCGGAGTCGGTCGACTTGTAGACCCCGTTGCCCCAGGACACCGAGTTGCGCGGGTTGCACTCGCCGGTGCCGGCCCAGATCACGCTGGGGTTCGACGGCGCGACGCACAGGTCGCCGATCGAGGCGGTGCGTTGGCCGGTGAACTGGTGCTCGTACTTCACGCCGTTGTTCGTCGTGTGCAGGATGCCGCCGGTCGCGAGGCCGACCCAGTACTCGCTGGGGTCGTCCGGGTTCACCGCGTAGTCGGTGACGCGTCCACCCATGTTCGCCGGACCGACCGAACGCCAGTGCAGCGCATCGACCCACTCGAGCGGCAGCGTGCCTTCGACGCGCGTGGGCAGACCCTTCTTCGAGGGCTTCTTGGGTTCGGCCTCGCCGGCGTCTTCCCTGGGCGCGGACCTCGGTGATTCCTCCGACTCCTGGGCGGCGAACGTGGTGGGGGCGAGCAGGCAGGTGGAGAC
>TARA_R110002096_G_scaffold435828_1_pt1 | contig 43228 bp, 44 predicted proteins | sample TARA_R110002096 | Tara Oceans TARA_R110002096 (sample SAMEA4397295) | marine metagenome | biome: Polar Biome; feature: [DCM] deep chlorophyll maximum layer (ENVO:01000326); material: water (ENVO:00002006), including particulate matter (ENVO:01000060) such as... | depth 35 m
ACTTTTACGCCGCCCTGTGGCCTGTTTTTACTCCGCCCTTGACAGGCGGTTCACGGTATTAATATTTGATACTGTCACGCTCTATTCATGTTAAGTTTTGCTTTGGCTGTATCAAAATTTAATACAGTTTTGTCATTTTTTGATACCGGCTTTTATTTTGGTGGTGTCCATTTCATATATTCTTTTGTTGCTATTTGATTGTTGTATCCGTGCAGGGTTACTATCCATTCGGTGGCGTGTCGCTGTTTAAGCGTGAATGAGCCTTTTAATCTTGGGATTATGAATCCTTTATCAATTAAATCCTTTATGGCCTTCTGTGCAGTGTTATTGGCGCAGGAAAGCAATTCAGCGGCCATTCTTACACTCATGAATATTTCACCGTTGTTGTTGCCAATGTATTTATAGAGAAATTCAACAAACATAGCTCGGGAGATGGGCTTTAATGCTCTATAAGCCTTACTTTTTATAAGATGCCTTGGGAGCTGAACAAAGCTGTCTGTTTTCTTGTTTCGGCGATTATTGCCCATTGGATTTATCGTGATCAGTATGGAATGTTTTGCCATCGATGATCTTTTTGAGAAATTTATGAGATACAAGGATTTTGTTTCCTAAAGTATCACAATAATGTTTCAAGCAAACGGGACAGATTGTTTTCTTCTTTTCGCTCATGCGTCATGTCCCTCTTTGTCAGTAGTAGACTGGCGCGAGCATTGCTCCAGATATTTATCCAGGTCGCATTGTCTGTACCTAACTGCTTTTCCCAATTTGTGAAAGATAGGTCCGAATCCTTCGACTCGCCATCTCTGCATTGTTCTTACTGGTATGGGAGAATTTTTCCCTCCTAGATATTCGCCTGCTAGTTTTTCGTCATAAAAATCGCTCATTGCAAAATCCTTTTTGGTTAATGATGCGATTAGTATGCTTTAAGCTGTAGTCTATGACTTTATAGCTTCGTATCCTTGTAAGTCAGATTTGTTGTTCCAAGTAAATTCAAGCTCTATTGGGCATGAGTGATCTAGCGCTATTTCAATGGCGCTCTTCTCATTTAGTAAAGGTCCTTTAGGTCTGAGAGGTTCGTACAGACAGCCTTGCTTTAATAGCTCACGAGCCATTGTAAAAAATTTATAAAATTGGTTACTCCAATAAGGGAAACAATCTGTTCCACCTCTTGCCCTATTTTCTTTTTCCAATTCCAAGTATGCTCCCCAGAGATGAATGACTGGTTTAAAATGAGGCCAAAGGTTATTTACCAGATGCTTTTCACCAGCTCCAAACTTTATAGATTTTTTTAGTAGATCGTCTTTTGCTGAGGCTACGGCCTTTTCAATTGTCAGCTTTTCTCCATCTTTATGCGGTGCTTTAATCATATTCAAAAATGCCGTGCCGAACAAAGCCCCCAATCGTCGCCGTTTATTAAGCTCTTTGGAAATCTGTTCTGCGTGCCTTACATTTGTTGCCGTCTTTAATAAATCACGCCAAACATAAATAGGAATATCCTCTGGTTTCAAGTGTCCCTGTTCAAACTGCCCTTCTAGCAAACTTGGAATAAAATAATCAAATGCCTCACTCTGCTTATTAATATCTTTGGAATAAGACATGATGGAAGCTATTTTTGCTTGTGTATACGGCAGCAAATCTTTGGTCTTAATCTCTGCCTTTGTTATCGTCAAAGTAGGCATTATGCTAACTCTCCATCTATAGCATCTACATTACGATTCCTCTTTCCCATCAAGCCATCCAGTCGCCTGCCAATTGCTTCATTCGCGGCCTTTACCGGATCATCGGCTAAATGTGCGTAACGGGCAGTTGTTGTTGCCTGAGCATGACCCAATAACTTGCCTATCATGGGCAAAGACATTCCCCCCATTGCAGCGACACTTGCAAAGCTATGTCGAAGGTCATGAAGACGTACATCTTGAAGTCCCCCACCCAGCTCTATTTTATGTTTATTTGCCAAAGACTTAACAAGTTTTAGCGTCGGATGTTTTTTATGTTTATTTTTGTAATTATTTATATAATCGGCAATTGCAGGGTCTTGCTGCCAAAGTACCTTAGTTGCGCGATCGCGGGTGCGGCACCAAGGTTTACGAAGGTTGACCAAATGCGCTCCCATATTTGCGCCACAAATGACATAAGGGTTGCCCTTTTGCTTTGGCAAGTATGCTAGAATTTCCTTAGCAGGGGCATTGAGATAGATAGGTTTTGCGCCCGTCTTTGAATCGGTTAAAGAAATAATGCCGAGATCAAGATCGACCTGATCCCATTTCAGGGTCAGAATTTCATTGCGCCGCGCTCCGGTAAAAATAAGTAGTTTAATGGCTGCGATAGGATAGGGATTTGAATCTTCACTGGCCTCTTGCTGAATAGCTTCGGCCAATGCCTCAAATTCAACTTCGGAAAGATAGCGCTCAATTTTGCGTTCCTTATATTTTTCAACTTGGCTAACAGGGTTATCAGTGCGCCATCCCCATTTAATAGCCAGATTAAAGGCCGTGGAAAGCAATGCTAGGCATCTATTTGCAGCGCCGCTACCGCCCTTAACAGGTGAACCTATGGTTTTCCCCTCTAGCAGCCCTCTGGCTGTTTTACCTGCCTTTACAGCGCGCTTAAAAGCGTCAACATCAGACAGTGTAACATCTTCCACAAACTTTTTACCAAGCAATGGCAGGATATGATTGTCGATATTCATTTGATCAACATTAACGGATGATTGTTTCTTATGCTCTTTGGCATAATCATTCATAAACCTATTGCATAACTCTTTTACTGTTGGCCGACCTTTTAAATCATCCCGAACCTGAGCAGGGTCTTTGTTGTCAGCGATCTGACCCAATATAATTTTTGCTCTGGTTCGGGCTTTGTCAGGATTCCACGGTTCGCCATGTTTGCCAATTGTCAACCAACGCTGAGTTCCTTTGATCCGCTTTTTGAGGATGTAGACAATAGCCTTCACTTGGCAGCGAACACCGAATCCCGCCAATTCTGTATCCCAGACGATCTCGCCCGGTTTTAAGCTTTTGATAGTTTGCTTTGTGATTTTTGCTTTTCTGGTTGCCATAATCATGTCTTCAAGTGGTTGCTAGAATATCTATAGCTACCATATAGCTACCATAATAGCGAGTTTCAATGGGTAATTATGAGAAAGTTATTTTAATTAGTGGCTTAATATATGGGGTTGTGAGACTTGATTAGTATTGATGAGGAAATAGACCTTCACACTGGCAGTGTAGAGGTCAGCGGTTCGAGCCCGCTTAGCTCCACCAAATTCCTTAAAGACCCGGCCTTTTATGGCCGGGTCTTTTTGTTTGGACGGACATGTAATTGAGCGGTTTTAAATAGTAGATGATTGATCGATAAATCCACTGTTGAAGAACATTAATATTTATGTTTACCTGAGACCAACTTTTATGAGCAGCAAGGTGCCCGCGTCGATGACGGTGATGACATGACAGACAATATTGAAATTCGTGAAAGCGAGCCAAGAGACGTACCCCTGATCAAAGCGCTTTATCCGATGGCATTTCCGGATGAGGATTTGCTGCCCCTTGTGAAGGAACTTCTGGAAGGCTCTTCGACTGTTCATTCGCTTGTCGCGATAGTTGAGGGGGGGCTTGTAGGGCATATTATCTTTACTGTGTGCGAAGTCGCCGGAAAAGTCGATAAAGTCGCACTCCTGGGCCCACTCGCTGTTGCCCCTGCTCACCAAAGACAAGGTATTGGCAGTGTAATGGTCAAAGCGGGTTTGACGCTGATGGAAAATGCCGGAGTTAACCACGCCTTTGTTCTGGGTGATCCTGCCTATTATGGGCGCTTTGGCTTCGAGCCAGATGACGGCGTCATGCCACCATATCAATTACCTGATGAGTGGCGTGGTGCATGGCAATCGCTCAGTTTGAACCAAAACAAGACCTCTCTTCTAGGAAAACTAGTTGTTACGAAGCCATGGCGTCAAAAAACGCTTTGGGTATCTTGACGCGGTTTCTTGCCAGTTGCGAAGAGGGCTTTTAGTTGATATCCGATGAGGAGATTCCAGTTTTCTGGCGAAGAAAACTTTGCCACCTCTCTCTTAAATATCAGTACCGCCAACAGTAATGCCATCGAGCCGAAGTGTTGGCTGCCCAACCCCGACAGGGACAGACTGTCCGGCTTTTCCGCATATGCCGACGCCGTTATCCAATGTCATGTCATTGCCGATGGTACTAATTCTTTTTAGCGCGTCCGGACCGTTGCCGATCAGGGTTGCGCCTTTCACCGGTTCTGCGATTTTACCATTTTTAACCCGGTAAGCTTCTGTGCAACTGAAAACAAATTTACCGTTGGTTATATCCACTTGGCCGCCGCCGAAATTAACGGCATAAAGACCGTCTTTTACACCGGAAAGAATTTCTTCCGGGCTCTGATCGCCACTGAGCATATAGGTGTTGGTCATGCGCGGCATCGGTTGGTGCGCATAGCTTTGCCGTCTGCCATTTCCGGTTGAGGCCGTACCCATGAGACGGGCGTTCATCCGGTCCTGCATATATCCAACCAATATGCCGTCTTCGATCAATGTTGTGCAATTGGTTGAGGTTCCTTCATCGTCAATTGTAAGCGAACCACGCCTGTTTTCCAGGGTTCCATCATCAACAACGTTGACACCTTTTGCGGCGATGCGCTCGCCCATCAAGCCAGCGAAAGCCGAAGTTCCTTTGCGGTTAAAGTCACCTTCAAGCCCGTGACCAATGGCTTCATGAAGGAGGACGCCTGGCCAACCCGGGCCGAGCACAACGTCCATTTCACCTGCTGGCGCAGGGACGCTATCAAGATTTACAATCGCCTGTCGGATGGCATTGTCGGTTTGGCTTTTCCAATTATCAGTGCCCAACAACTGATTGTAGCTATAACGCCCGCCCGATCCTTCGTAACCACTTTCCATGCGGTCACCATGCTTTGCTACGACACTGACATTGAGGCGAACAAGTGGGCGGATATCACGGACGCGGTGACCACCGGGACGGATAATTTCAACGATCTGCCATTCGCCTGAAATGGAGCAACTGACCTGACATATTTTAGGGTCCTTGGCCCGGGCGTATTCATCTATTTCCTCAAGAATGCGGATCTTTTCCTTAAAGTCCACACCACCAAGCGGATTGGTATCGCTATAGAGTTTCTTGTTGGTTCGTTGCGGTGGAATTGCTAGGGTCGCTCCGCTACCTGATTTTATCGACTTTACTGTTTCTGCAGCACGTTTGAGAGCGTCTTCGCTCAGTTCCGAAGAATGGGCAAAGCCCGTCACTTCACCAAGAATGCTTCTTAGGCCAAAGCCTTTTGAAGTGTCATAAGCCGCATTCTTCAGACGTCCATCATCAAAAGAAAATGTCTCGGATTGCGCATATTGCAAATAGAGCTCTCCATCATCCATTCCGTGCAGCGCTTCATCAACGCATCGTTGAGTGCGTAGGGAAGACAGGCCAGAATCATTATCAGAATCGTCAAAAAAATACGTATTATGGGAAGAATCAATAGTCATAGGGAAAAACAAACTTTTCAATCATGAGGGTAAAACAAAGCCTGATTAGTATTATCGATTTGCCTTTGAAATTGCAAGCACAAGCAAATGCCTCTATTTTTTGAACTAATTCCCGTTTTGCTTCCCGACGATATGTGAGGTAAGAAATTGATCTATGTCAAAACGCATAAAAATGTGAATTTTATGAAATGTTTCCTTGAGCTAGGTCATTTTTCTGGTATAAGATTTTCCGAAGGTCGTTTTATGCGGAGGAGGGGATCATCTTTAGCGTTTTGAAGATATCGGTTTCTCTACATTTACGTCTACTTGCAAGTCCATATCCGTATTTTAAGGGGTAAAGAGGAACATGTTGTTGAGAAAAACATATTTGACATTTGCTACATTGATAGCAACTTTTATCGGCGCCGTCGGTGCTTCTGCTCAAGTAATTGAAGATGGTATCCATAGTGCCAAACCAGGTCAGCTTGGTTTTATGGAGCCTGCGTCGCCTATCATGGAAGATCTTATAGCGTTTCATGATTTATTGATGATAATTATTACCGTTATCACCATATTTGTGACAGTCGTACTGGGGTACATCTTTGTACGGTTTAACGCAAAGGCGAACCCTGTTGCGTCAAAAACCACCCATAACACCTTGCTTGAAATCGTCTGGACAACTGTTCCTGTGCTGATTTTGGTCGTGATCGCGGTGCCATCATTCAGACTCCTTTACGCAGCGGATGTCATCCCGGAAGCGGATGTGACCGTAAAAGCGATCGGTAACCAATGGTACTGGTCTTATGAATATCCTGATCACGAAGAAATCACGTTTGACGCCATCATGCTGGAAGATGCTGAAGCAATAGCCGCCGGTCATCCAAGACTTCTTGGTACTGACGAGCGTGTTGTTGTTCCGGTAAATAAAATTATCCGTGTTCAAGTAACATCAAACGACGTAATTCATGCATGGACAATTCCCGCTTTTGGCTCGAAGATTGATGCAGTACCAGGCAAACTCAACGAGACCTGGTTTAAAGCAACCAAAGAAGGCCTTTACTACGGGCAATGTTCAGAACTATGTGGTATCCGTCACGGATTTATGCCGATCATGGTTGAGGTTGTTTCTGAAGCTGAGTATGAAGCTTGGCTTGAAGAAGCAAAAGTGAAATACGCATCTAACGATGCTCCGCGTCTGCGCCAGTATGCGACAGCGCAAAGCATAACAGAATAATTGGAGAGTACTACAATGAGTTACGATTCACATGCCGATAGCCACGACGATCACCATACTCCTACGGGATGGCGTCGTTGGTTGCTATCAACAAACCATAAAGATATCGGAACACTTTATCTGATCTTTGCGATTGTTTCTGGTGTTGTCGGAGGTGCTTTCTCTGGATTAATGCGCTGGGAACTTATGGAACCAGGAATGCAAATTCTACCGATGCTTAAGGGCGGCGACATTGATGCAGCATATCATTTCTTTAATGTTTTGATCACGGCCCATGGACTTATCATGGTGTTCTTTATGGTTATGCCGGCACTCATTGGCGGCTTTGGTAACTGGTTTGTTCCGATTATGATCGGCGCGCCGGACATGGCATTTCCGCGTATGAATAACATTTCATTTTGGTTGCTACCGGTGGCCCTTACTCTGCTTGTACTTTCTACTATGTTTGAAGGTCCTCCGGGTCAACTTGGTGTTGGGGGCGGCTGGACCGTTTATGCACCTCTTTCTACATCTGGACAGCCTGGTCCTGCAATGGATCTGGCAATCTTCTCACTCCATGTGGCGGGTGCGTCATCAATCCTCGGTGCCATTAACTTTATCTGTACGATCTTCAATATGCGTGCTCCGGGCATGACACTTCATAAGATGCCACTATTTGTGTGGTCCGTTCTTGTAACCGTGTTTCTTCTTCTTCTTTCTCTTCCTGTTCTTGCTGGTGCGATCACCATGCTGCTAACAGACAGAAACTTCGGCACTGCATTCTTTGATGCATCTGGCGGCGGCGATCCGGTTCTTTATCAACATCTATTCTGGTTCTTTGGTCATCCTGAAGTGTATATTCTTATCCTTCCTGGTTTTGGTCTTGTTAGCCACGTTGTCTCCACATTCTCCAATAAGCCGATCTTTGGTTATCTTGGTATGGCTTATGCCATGGTGGCAATTGGTGTTGTTGGATTTATCGTGTGGGCTCACCATATGTTTACTGTTGGTATGGACGTTGATACCAAAGCATACTTTACAGCGGCAACCATGGTTATTGCGGTACCAACAGGGATTAAGATTTTCTCGTGGCTCGGTACCATGTGGGGCGGATCGATCCGTTTTGAAACGCCGATGCTGTTTGCAATTGGCATGATCTTTCTGTTCACCATTGGTGGTGTGACCGGTGTGGTTCTTGCAAACGCATCAGTGGATACTGCTATGCATGATACATATTATGTTGTAGCGCATTTCCATTACACAATGTCAATGGGGGCTCTTTTCTCAATCTATGCCGGTTGGTACTATTGGATTGGTAAAATGAGCGGCAAACCTTATCCGCAGCTTATTTCCAAAATCCACTTTTGGCTTACATTCATTGGTGTGAACCTGATCTTCTTCCCACAGCATTTCCTCGGACTTGCTGGAATGCCTCGCCGTATTCCTGACTATCCAGATGCCTATGCGCTATGGAATTTCTGGTCGACTATGGGGTATGCCGTAACGGGTGTTGGTCTGATTTTCTTCTTCATCGGTCTTGTTATGACACTACGTTCAAAAGAACGTGTTGGTGACAACCAGTGGGGCGAAGCAGCGACAACACTTGAGTGGACGCTATCATCACCACCACCATTCCATCAGTTCAATGAACTGCCGAGAATTAAGTAAAGAATTGGCCGCCGGGTCCCATTAAAGGCCCGGCCGCTTTTAAAGTTTAAGTGTGAAGAAAAAGTAACATGGATATTACATCGGCTAATCAGGATATCGCTGACTATCATCTGCCCAGTGCAGGCGATTATTTTAGCCTGCTTAAGCCGCGGGTGATGTCGCTTGTTATTTTTACCGCTTTTATTGGTCTTCTTGTTGCACCGGGGGAAATTCATCCTGTGATAGGTTTTACTGCAATTCTTTGTATCGCCGTCGCTGCTGGTGCTTCCGGATGTCTGAATATGTGGTATGAGGCCGATATTGATGCGAAAATGAAACGTACTGCCGAACGTCCTATTCCATCTGGCCGCATTGATGCACAGTCGGCACTTCATTTTGGTGTTGCTCTTTCTATAGGCTCAGTGCTTGTTATGGGCCTAATGGTCAATGTGATGGCAGCGGTACTTCTGACGGTTACGATCCTTTTCTATGTGGTTGTCTATACAATGTGGCTTAAGCGCCGCACCGCGCAGAATATTGTCATTGGCGGTGCCGCGGGCGCATTTCCACCTATGGTGGCTTGGGCCGCTGTTACTGGTGATGTCAGTCTGGAAAGCGCAGTTCTTTTTGCCATTATCTTTATGTGGACCCCACCGCATTTCTGGGCTTTATCACTATTTGCCTGTAAAGATTATGAAAATGCGGGTATTCCTATGCTTCCGGTGGTTCGTGGCGAAGCGCATACCAAAAAGCAAATTATGTTATATACCGCACTGATGGTTCCTGTGACGATCCTGCCGTGGTATTTGGGATTTGCCGGAATCTTTTATGGTGCCACTGCGGCGCTTCTTGGTGGGATGTTTATCTGGCTTTCATTCTCGCTTCTCACCGACAAGATGTCTGTTGACGAAAACAGTGCCAGTGCCAAGAAAGTCTTTTTCTTCTCGGTGTTTTATTTGTTTGCACTATTTGCCGTGCTTGGCATTGAGAATTTAATCGGGAGGGTTATTTGATGCCACTTCATGACGAACATAAAAAACGCGCTGGGCGCAATTATGTGCTCGCTGCTATACTTGGCGGTTTGGTGTTTTTATTCTTTTGCATTACGCTCGCAAAGCTCGGAGTGATATAAACAATGACCGCGCACACTCAGAAAAATAACGTGCATACAAAAACGCTTCTGCTCTCGCTTGGGATTGTTTTTGCAATGGCGATTTTGACAGCGGCTGCTGTGCCACTTTATCAAATGTTTTGTGCGGCAACCGGAATCGGTGGAACCACAAATACGGCTGAATATGCCCCTGATGAGAATATGATTTTAGACCGTGAGGTCACCGTGCTGTTTAACGCGGATATCAATGGAAATCTTCCGTGGTATTTTAAGCCAGCTCAGCGCCGTGTGAAGGTAAGAGTTGGCGAAGAAGCCCTTATTTTTTACAAGGCGGTTAATAACAGCGACAAGCCGATAACGGGCGTCGCAACCTTTAACGTAACCCCCTTCAAGACGGCGTACTATTTTAACAAGGTCGAATGTTTCTGTTTTACTGAACAGACGCTTCAGCCGGGTGAAGAAGTTGATATGGCAGTGAGTTTCTATATTGATCCAGAATTTGTCGAAGACGAAGACGTGGATGAAATTAAGGAAATGACCCTGTCCTATACCTTCTTTCCCTCAGATGATTACAATAAACAATTTGAATAGATATATAATATAAGGAATAATTTATGTCAGATTCACATGCACCTAACCATAATTACCACCTGGTAGACCCCAGCGTCTGGCCAATATTTTGCGCATTTTCCGCATTTATATTGTTCTTCGGTGGTGTCCTTTATATGCATTTTGATAATGTGTGGGTTGTCAGTGTTGGCGGGCTTCTAACCATATTTGGCGCTTATAGCTGGTGGGGAGACGTCATCAGAGAAGGCGAACATCAAGGCCATCATAGCGCGATTGTTCAACTTGGCCTGCGCTACGGCATGTTCCTGTTTATCATCTCCGAAGTTATGTTCTTCGTTGCTTGGTTTTGGGCGTTCTTTAACGCCAGTATCTTCCCGACGGAAGCAATAAATTTTGTCTGGCCTCCAGAAGGTATTGAAACCCTTGATCCATGGCATCTTCCACTTGTGAACACATTGGTGCTTCTGCTTTCAGGATGTACTGTAACATGGGCGCATCATTCACTCGTTGAAGGTGACCGCGCTATGTTCAAGCAAATGCTTCTTTATACAATCCTGCTCGGCGCATTTTTCACATGTATTCAGGTTTATGAATATAGCCACGCTACATTCGGTTTTGCCGATGGCATTTATGCCTCAACTTTTTACATGGCAACAGGTTTCCATGGGTTCCACGTTCTTATTGGAACCATATTCCTTCTTGTGAACTTGTTCCGCGCTATGGCTGGCCACTTTAAACCTGATCACCACTTTGGCTTCGAAGCCGCCGCATGGTATTGGCATTTCGTTGACGTTGTTTGGCTTGTTCTTTTCTTCTGCATTTATGTAGGGATTACAGGTTAAGTAATTTGCCAGAATTTGAAAATTCAGACACCCCAGTCTCGCCAGTTAAAGCGGGGCTGGGGTGTCGTTGTCCTAGATGCGGAAAAGGTAAGCTTTATAAAGGTTTTCTTGATTTCGCTGATCGATGTAGTATATGCGATCTTGATTATGCCGATTTTGAAAAAGGTGATGGACCGGCCGTGTTTATAATACTTATTATGGGCTTTATCGTTGTTGGCTTTGCTCTCGTGGTTGAGGTAAACTATCAACCGCCCTTATGGCTGCACGCAATGCTATGGGGGCCAATGATTGTCGGTGGTTCTATTGCAATGCTGCGGCCAATGAAAGGACTGATGATTGCCATGCAATATATTTACAAGGCCAAAGAGGGCAGGTTGGACGATTAGAAATGTTTCCCTATAGCTTTAAACCCCGGCTGTGGCCGACCGTGATGACTGTACCGATCCTGGTCTTTCTGCTTTTTTTGGGAAATTGGCAGATGGAGCGGCTCGAGTGGAAACTTGGGCTTATTGACCAGATCGAAACTCGCGTGTTTATGGACCCTATAGCGCTGCCTTTTAATACAAGTAACCCTGATAATATGGAGTATCTTTCTGTTGAGGTGACCGGACGCTTTGTTAACGATCAGGAAATGACCCTTTATAGTGTGGGGCCAAACGGTGAGGCCGGATATGATCTTTATGCGCCATTTAAGACCAATGACGAGAAACTGATTATCATCAATCGTGGCTGGGTACCAGAACGTATGAAGGATCAGGCCAGCAGGCCGGAGACGCTAAAGCACGGTGAACTTTCTGTCACGGGACTTCTTAGAAAACCATCAGAAAAACTGTGGTATGGCCCTGAGAACGAACCACAGAATAATAACTGGTTCTACGGTGATCTTGACGCGATGGCACGAGCACATAATTTAAACGGTGTTTATCCGATGTATTTATATGCCGCAGTGAATGACAATGATCCAATGTTCCCCGTTGCGGGACGCACAGAATTTAACATCGTCAATAATCATCTGGACTATGCGATGACTTGGTACGGACTGGCGATCGTGCTGGTTGGTATTTATATTATTGCTTGCACAACGCGCAAAGAGCACTAATCACTTGCAAGTGATGAACATATCGCTAATGTGACTTGCGAAAACAATACCTGAAGGACAAAAAAAGTGAGATACATAAGTACGCGCGGTGAAGCGCCAGACTTAAATTTCGAAGACGTACTTTTAACCGGACTTGCCCGCGATGGCGGCCTATATCTGCCGCAGAGCTGGCCGAAAATTTCGTTCGATCAGATCGAAGCGATGCGAGGGCAGAGCTATCAGGAAATAGCGTTTACAGTGATGTCTCCTTATGTCTGTCCGGAAATTCCTGAAGATGATTTTAAAGGTCTGATCGAAAAAGCCTATGCCAGTTTTCGTCATGATGCCATTGTCCCATTATCTCAACTTGATAGCAACGAATGGATACTAGAGCTTTTCCACGGCCCGACGCTAGCCTTTAAAGATGTGGCCTTGCAACTGCTTGGTCATTTGTTTGATTATGTGCTGACCAAGCGCGGCGAAAAAGTTACCATCGTCGGTGCCACATCCGGTGATACCGGTTCAGCGGCCATCGATTGCGTAAAAGGTCGTGATTGCGCCGATATATTCATGCTCCATCCAAAGGGGCGGGTGTCGGACGTTCAGCGAAAACAGATGACAACCGTTATTGAAGGTAATGTTCATAATATTGCCATCGAAGGTGATTTTGATAATTGCCAAGCACTTGTCAAGGCGCTGTTTAATGATCATGAATTTCGTGACCAGATAAACCTATCAGCCGTAAATAGCATTAACTGGGCCCGGGTTATGGCACAGATTGTTTACTACTTTACATCCGCAGTTGCGCTCGGGGCGCCGAACCGGAAAATTTCCTACAGTGTTCCTACCGGTAATTTTGGTGATGTATATGCGGGGTATATCGCCAAGCAAATGGGCCTGCCCATTGATCAGTTGGTGGTGGCAACCAATACAAATGATATCCTTTCGAGAACCCTTTCAAACGGCGAATATAAAGTGGGTGAAACGGTCCCCACTATTAGTCCGAGCATGGATATTCAGGTCTCGAGCAACTTTGAACGGCTTTTGTTTAACCTTTATGGCAGCAGTGGAACTGAAGTGAAGAACCTGATGGAAAACCTTCAGCAGGCTGGGCAGTTTAATATTTCTGAAGAACGACTGGCTGTCGCCAAAGAAACATTTAATGCTATGCGCGTCACCGAAGACGAAACCAAAGCAACTATTGTTGAGGTTTATAAAACCGGCGGCGAACTTGTTGATCCGCATACTGCTGTTGGGGTCAATGCGGCGCGTAAAAATTGGAAAGACCGTGCTAACCCAATGGTCAGCCTAAGCACAGCTCATCCCGCGAAATTCCCCGAAGCGGTGGAGGAAGTAACAGGTGTTCATCCTGAGCTTCCCGCTCATATGGCGGATTTGTTTGAGCGGGACGAAGAGTTTGATGTGCTGCCCAATGATCTCGCCGCACTTAAGAAATACATAGTGGAACGTATATGAGCGTCGCTGTCAGTACCTTAAAAAACGGCCTTCGCGTCGTTAGTGATACGCTGCCTAATGTAGAAACGGTAACTGTCGGCACATGGGTGGATGTGGGCAGCCGTTTTGAAAGCGCCGCTGAAAATGGTCTCTCGCATATGCTTGAACATATGGCCTTCAAGGGGACCGAAAAACGTAGTGCTTATGATATCGCCGAACAGATCGAAAATGTTGGCGGCTATCTTAACGCCTATACGTCGCGCGAACACACCACATATTACGCGAGGCTCCTTAAAGAAGACCTGGAACTTGGTATTGATGTTCTTGGTGATATTTTACAAAATTCCACTTTTGAGCAAGATGAGCTAGAACGCGAACGCGGCGTTATCATTCAGGAAATTGGTCAGGCTGAAGATACCCCTGATGATGTGGTTTTTGATCTGATGCAGCAAGCGGCCTATCATGATCAGCCTCTGGGAAGGCCAATTCTTGGAACAGTCGACCTAGTTAACAATTTCAGCCGTGACGACCTCTCGCGGTACATGTCTGGTCATTATAAGGGTGAAAATATGGCTGTGGTTGCTGCGGGCAACCTTGAGCATGATGCATTTGTAAATATGGTTGAAAACCACTTCAGCGATCTTGAACTAAGTCGCGATCATGAAAAGGCTTCTGCTATATATTCAGGTGGTGAAGAACGGCTAGAACGTGATTTGGAGCAGGTTAATTTGTTGTTTGGATTTGACGGTATGTCTTTTTCAGATCCGGATTATTATGCATCACAAGTAATGTCGATGATCCTTGGCGGCGGCATGTCATCGCGCTTATTTCAGGAAGTGCGCGAGAAACGCGGCCTGGTTTATTCTATTTATTCCTATATGGGGTCCTACGTAGACGGCGGCACATTTGGTATTCACGCTGGCACAGGGCCTGACCAGGTTGCTGAGCTGGTCCCTGTTGTTGCAGGTGAAATTCACAAGCTCGCGAGTGAGCTGAGTGAACCGGAGGTAAATAGAGCGAAAGCACAAATCAAAGCGGGCATACTGATGTCGCTTGAAAGCACCACAAGTCGTATGGAGCAGCTTGGCCGTCAGCAAATGATATTTGGCCGCCACATCCCGCGTGAAGAAACGCTTGAGAAAATTGATCAAGTTGATACTAAGGCGGTTATGAACTGTGCGTCGCGTATTTTAAAGGCTGGCAATTTGAGCCTCGGTGCCATCGGGCCGCTGGATACTCTTGAAAGTTACGACAAAATCGCTGAATTATTCTAATCCGGCGCACCTTCATCGTAGCATGGCAGTCCGTCCTCTAAATTTACGTGTTTGAGCGCTCTTTTCGCCCAAATGTGTTGGGTGATTTTTATGTCATCAGGGCGTTCGAGAACACCGATGGGAAGATCAAAACACTTATCCGTATGAATAGATACGTTTGAGCCGCAATTTGAGCAAAAGCCGCGCTGCAATTCAGGGCTGGAATTATAAAGGCTGATCTCGCCTTTTGTGACATTGACCTTTTCCTTATCAAACACGACCCAAACCATAAAGCTTGAACCAGAAGACTTTTGACAGGTAATGCAGTGACAGTATTCCGCATAGTTGGGATTGCCACCCGCCTCGATTTGAATGTCGCCACACATGCAGCTTGCTTTGTGAACTATTTCACTCATTATGCGCCCCAGTTTTCAGGATACATGGCCAAATAGTTAGGCTCAGCTTCTATACGCTTAAACCATGCGTTGATAGCTGGGAAGCGTGACATATCAAACTTGCCCATATGAGCTTTATGAGTATAGGCATAAAGCGCAATATCGGCGATGGAAAGGCCATTGCCGACCAGATAGTCGTTTTCAGTCAGATGATCCTCCATGATTTGCAAAGCTGCGTACCCTTTTTCATGAAGGCTGGGGATCTCGGCACGTCTTGGCGTATTCTCAGGCAGCATTGTCAGGATAAATTTTGCGACCGCAACAAACGGTTCATGGGAATATTGCTCAAAACACATCCATTCTATGACTTTTGCCTGATCCCAAGCATCTGTCGGAAAGTAGGGGGTGTTTTGTGCAACATAATAAAGGATAGCATTTGATTCTGGCAGGCATCGTCCGTCTTCGAACTGCAGCACCGGAATGCGGCCATTTTTATTGATATTGGTTAGGTAATCTTCCGTGCGCGTTGCGCCGTTGACCACATCATATTGAATAGATTTAAATTCACATCCGATTAGGGAAAGAAGAAGGCGTACTTTGTAAGCATTGCCAGATTCGGTATTGTCATGAAGTATCAGCATATTTATAGATCCAGTAGAGGTTCGCCCACATGGGCAAATATTTTTTTCATTACGGTGGGAAGGGCGTAATTATCCCGGTCTTCGACGACGCACCATTCACCTTCCTGAAGATTAATCATTTCTTCTAGCTCAAGTCGAATTATTTTTAACTCAAGATGAAAATGGGTAAATGTGTGGCGAACGACGCCGGGCAGGATGTCCCAGTTGGCGATAATTGGAACGCGGGGCGGCGGAATATTTTCCCAACTGTTGCTAGGGGCCCATTCATCTGATGGCACCTCCATCATGCCACCGAGCAAGCCTTGTTCCGGGCGTCGACGCAGCCAGACCTTTCCATCATATTCGGCCCAGAACGCGTAACCTCTGCGGGTTGGTCTGGTTTTTTTTCTTACGCGTGCCGGTAGGTCCTCTGCGGTACCAAGGGATTTTGAAATGCAGTCTGCTTCAATTGGGCAATTACCGCATTTTAATGATCTGGGCGTACAAATGGTCGCGCCAATGTCCATAATCGCCTGGGCATAATCGCCTGGGCGATGATCGGGGGTCAATTTTTCTGCTACGTCACGGATGATCGGCCGCGAGCCAGGAAGTGGGGCAGTGATATTGCAAATACGCGAGAGAACTCGTTCTACATTGCCGTCAACAACCGTCGCAGGAATATCATAGACGATAGAGCTGATGGCCGCTGCCGTGTAGGTGCCAACACCGGGCAGCTTTAAAAGATCGTCGTAAGTTTTTGGAAACTCACCACCAAGTTCCTGTGTGATATAAACGGCGCATTTATGTAGGTTTCTGGCGCGGGCATAATAACCAAGGCCAGCCCATGCGGTCAAAATATCGTCAAGATCTGCCGCGGCCAGCTTTTCAATGGTCGGCCATTCTTCTGTAAATTTCTCAAAATAGGGGATCACGGCGGCGACAGTTGTTTGTTGCAACATTATTTCACTAAGCCACACATGATATGGATCCGGTATGATGCCACCTATTTTCGCTTCGGGGGATATGCGCCACGGCAGGGTCCGTGCATTGTGGTCATACCAATCAAGGACAGCATCAACGATCTCTTCTTTATGTTCTGTGCTTAGAATTATGCCGTTCATTTTTACCCTGTTATACCGATTCTCAAGCATAACTATACAATAATGCGTTCTCAAATACAGTCAGGAATCATTCTACTACTGCTTTAGGCCTTAATTTTGCCACCAATTTTTATATCCTGATATATTATAAACGGCTATGGTGACGATTATGTCTGAAACTGAAGCAACAAAAAGAACCTTTAAAACGAGCTCTATTGCGGATATTGCGCGCGGCATTAATAACCGTGCCTTTCGCCGCTTCGGATTTGCTCGCAGTGAAATTTTGATGCATTGGCCAGAAATTGTCGGCCCGGTTCTTGCCCGTTCCAGCCTGCCGGAGCGCCTTGTAACGCCAAAACAAAATGAGCAAACAGACACGAAAGCCGGCGTCCTTCATATTCGGGTTGATGGAAGTTTTGCACCTGAAATGCAGCATCTTGAACCCCTCGTTATTGACCGGATCAATTCTTATTATGGCTTTAACGCGGTTTGCCGACTTATTTGTCATCACGGTATTATCGACAAGCAGGCACCCCTAAAAAAATATCAACCACCGATTCTTACCGATTCTCAAAAAAGTGAACTGGATTTGTGCCTAAAAGATATAAAAGATGACAAATTACGAGAAAGTTTATTCAAAGTCGGTGCTGAGCTGGTTGCCCGGCAAAAACCGCTAGAGGTAAAGAAAACCAAGCGTTTTACGAGGCGCGGTCAAGGTGGCCTCGATAGCGAAAGTTAAAAAGAACGTAAAATTATGAAACTTTGTCATTCTTGACTTGATTTGTCAGAGTTTTCATTTCTATATTAATAACAACATATTGTAGGTGGATTATGATTAAACAACTATATAAGCGAAAATTGGCCGTAATCCTAGGTGCGGCATTTCTCGGGGTATTTTCAGTAGCATTGCCAGGATGTGCTCAGGAAAATAGCACAGAAGATGGTGCTGCAGCGAGCGAAGCTGCGGTAGATATGCCGTTTCTTGATCAAGATATGGTGCTTGGAGATCCGAATGCACCAGTTGAAATCATTGAGTATGCGTCACTCACCTGCAATCACTGTGCGACATTTCACAATACGGTCGTACCGAGACTTAAAGAGAAATATGTTGATAGTGGGAAAGTGAAAATCGTTATGCGTAGCTTCCTACTCAACGCGGTTGATGCTTCGGCATCACTGCTGACACGCTGTGTGCCTGAAAAACGTTATTTCAAATTTATGGAAATATTATTTGCTCAACAAACAAAATGGTACAACATTCCTGAATATCAAAGATTGTCTGGTATTCATGATGCAAGAACAGCCAATATGATGTTTGTGGACTCGACTATAGGTGAAGTCTCAAAAATCGCCAGACAGCTTGGCCTCAATAACAAAAAAATTGAAGCTTGCTTCCTCAATGACAAAATTGGTGAATATCTCTACTCAGTCCATCAAGAAGGCATTCAAAAATATAAAGTCACTGCGACGCCTACAATTTTGGTAAATGGGAACAAAACAAGCAACACTTATGCCGCTGTTGAAAAGGCGATCGAAGCTGCACTTGACTAACAGAACATTTTTGCAAAATTAAACGGGAAGGGAGTTTTTTGCATTTTACGCGACTAAGATTATCGGGCTTTAAGTCATTCGTTGATCCGACGGAACTGGTGATTGAACCAGGACTGACGGGTGTCGTTGGCCCCAATGGTTGCGGAAAATCAAATCTTCTCGAAGCCCTTCGGTGGGTTATGGGCGAAAATTCAGCTAAAAGCATGCGCGGTAGTGGTATGGATGACGTGATCTTTGCCGGCACGTCGACCCGCCCTGCAAGAAATCTTGCCGAAGTTACTCTTAGTCTTGATAACGAAGACCGCACTGCGCCAACGGCGTTTAATGATGAGATTGATCTGGAAATTTCCAGACGAATTGAGCGGGACAGCGGTTCCGCATACCGCATGAATGGCAAAGAAATTCGCGGCAAAGATATCAAACTGATGTTTGCTGATGCGTCCACAGGCGCCCATTCACCGTCACTGGTAAGCCAAGGTCGAATTGGCTCTTTGATCAGCGCAAAGCCAAAAGAACGCCGCGCCATACTTGAGGAAGCCGCCGGGATCAGTGGTCTTCATTCGCGGCGAAAGGAAGCAGAAAGCAAGCTTCGCAGTGCCAATAAAAACCTTGAACGCCTTGGCGATGTTGAAATAGGCCTCAACGACCAGATCAGAAGCCTGAAGACCCAAGCCAGACAAGCGACTAGATACAAGAACGTGGCCGGTGAAATCAGAAAGCTTCAGTCGCTTCTTCTCTATATCGAATGGCAAAGCATCCAAAAAAATATTAGTGAAGCATCCCACGAAGATCAGCAGATCTCCCTTATTGTTGCTAAGGTAACAACAGAACTTGCTGAGCTTAGCAAAGAGCAGGCCATCCTTGCTGCCAAGCTTCCGGAACTTCGCCAAAGCGAAGCGGGGCATGCAGCCAAACTACACCGTATCACTGTGAGCCGTGATGGTTTGGACGGTGAAGAACAGCGTGTGGTTGAGACTCAGCAAAAACTGAGCTTTCTTCTTGAGCAGATAGATCAGGACGAGGTGAGGGAAAAAGAAGCCGTCAAAGACAGCCTTACAACCATAGAACGCCTCGAAATTGAAAAGAAAATAATCGAGGATGAAATCTCCGGTGCTTCGGGAGATATCGAAGAACTAGCCAAGATTTTACAAGAAAAGCAATCCGGCACCCTTGAGGCAGAACTGCTGCTTGAGGAACTTATGACCAGTCAGGCCGAACGAAACGCCGACCGTCTTAATTTTGCCCGCGAGATCGAAGAACGCAGAGAACAAATTCAAAATCTTGAAGATCAGAAAATCACTGTCGAAGAAAGACTGGCCACTCTCGAAGACAATAATCTGTTCACCCAGTCACTGAGCGGGGCAGAGAAAAGTTTAACTTCCGCAGAGCAACTCATAACCAAAATGCGCCTTGAATTTAACGCGGCGGAGGACAAGAAACAGAAAGTCCAGCAGCTCGAACAGGATGCCAGAAATCTGCTTCAGGCATGTGAAGGAAAACTGGCGCGTGTCAGGGCCGAAAAGGAAGCGCTTGAAGAAGTATTAAGTGCTGAGTATGAAGAAGACGGCGTACCGATGCTTGAAAAATTAGAGGTAAGTAAAGGTTATGAAACAGCGCTTGGCGCGGCACTTGATAGCGATCTTGATGCCAGTGATAATCCGTCTTCTGCCGTTCATTGGCACGATCTGCCGCCGTTAAAAGAACAAGGCAAATTTCCTAAGGGCATAGATACTCTTGATCAATTTGTAAAAGCGCCTTCAGTGCTCAAACGCCGACTAAGCCAAATTGGCGTTGTCGGTAGCGAAGAAGACGCACTTAGGCTTCTTGGCGATTTAAAATCTGGTCAGCGGCTTGTCACCCTTGGTGGTGGCGTGTGGCGCTGGGATGGGCTTTGCATTTCCCCGGAAGCCCCATCAGGTGCAGCCGTCCGGTTGGCGCAAAAAAATCGCCTGCAAAATTTGAACGACGATTACAAAATTCGCGAGAAAGAAGCTGGCGAGGCCAAGGTAAAACACAGCAAAACCTTTGAAGAACTTAATGAAATCAAAGAGATAAGTCGTGGTGCCCGCGATGAATGGCGAAAGGCAGATGAACAGGCTATTGGTGCCCGGCGAGAGCTTACCGAAGCGGAAAAACTGGCCGCACGTCATCAGTCCGAAGAAAGCGCTTTGAAGGACCGATTGGAACATCTGCTCAAGGATATTGAAGATCAAAATATTCGCTACCATGCAGCGATAGATAATCTTGAGAAACTTCCGGAGACGGTTGATCTGGAAAATGAGATAACTAAAAACCGCGATATAGTTGAAACCAGACGCAACGAATTTTCCGAAGCACGTATCGCCCATGACAGCCACTATAGTCAAAGTGAAATGCGCCTTAACCGACTAGAGCAGATTAAAGCCGAGCACGATACATGGAAGGCCCGGGCACGAAACGTCAATGACCATCTGGAAAACCTGAGCATACGCCGTGAAGAAGCCAAGGCGGAACTGACAACTCTTGAAAACAGACCGGGTGAGATTGTTGTTGAACGCCGCAAGCTCAACGGCATGATTGACGAGGCAAGCGATGCGCGTAAAGAAGCGGCTTTGAAACTTTCTGAGGCCGAGGAAGAGCTTGCGACTAAGGAACGCGAAATGCGCATCGTGCAGGAAAAAGTCAGCGAAGCGCGTGAGACGAAAGTCCGTCTTGAGACCAATCTGGAACAATATAATGAGAATAAAGAAAACCTGAACCGCCGCATTCATGAAGAATTTGATTGCGAGCCGGCAGATCTTTATGCGCTCACAGAACTTAAGGACGATCAGGAACTTCCCGATGAGGACGCTTCGCATCATAAGCTAGAGCGACTTAAAATTGAGCGAGAGCGCCTTGGTGCCGTCAACCTTCGCGCGGAAGCAGAACTTGAAGAAATTAACACGCAGCTAACCGTATCCGTTAAAGAACGTGAAGAGCTCGAAGAAGCGATCAGGCGCCTGAACAAGGCGATATCCGACCTAAACCGCGAAGGTCGTGCGCGGATGTTAAAAGCGTTCGATGAAGTGAATAACCACTTCAAAAATCTTTTCATATCGTTGTTTGGTGGCGGCGAAGCTTATCTTGAACTCACCGAATCTGACGACCCACTTGATGCTGGTCTGGAGATCATGGCGAGCCCACCGGGTAAGAAAATGCAAAACCTTGGACTTCTAAGTGGTGGTGAGCAGGCGTTAACAGCGCTATCACTTATCTTTGCCGTTTTCATGACCAATCCGTCACCGATCTGCGTCCTTGATGAGGTTGATGCGCCGCTGGATGATGCCAATGTGGAACGTTTTTGTGATCTACTTGATGAAATGAACAAAAATACCTCGACCCGCTTTTTGATCGTTACCCATAACGCCATTAGCATGAGCCGCATGAACCGCTTGTTTGGGGTAACAATGGCGGAAAGAGGGGTCTCTCAGTTGGTTTCCGTTGATCTTGAAAGTGCTGAAAAAATCCGTGATCGGGTTGGGGATTCTCATTTTGAGAACGCATAATATTTTTTTCGTCAAATGACGAAAATTTGACGATTGCAAAAATCTTTTATTATCAATAAGTTAAAAATGGAAAATTGGGTGAAAAATCAGTGCCTTTTGGTGCTTGACAGCAGTAAAGTCTGAAACTATGTTGCACTCAATTTTAAGGGTGTGGGCATGGAAGGTCAAAATTGACTTTTCTATCCATTCAAACAAGGGAGCTGACCTTGACTGACGATGAGAAAAAGTCGGAAGAGATGAAAGCGACACTGGATGATTTAAACACCCGTGTGAATGCTGCACGCGAGGCTAATAAACCGAAAAAGGCTCGCGGACTAAACGAAGCAACAACTTATGGTATTGCCACAAGACTTGTCGCTGAGTTAGTCGCCGGATTACTGGTTGGAGTGTTTGTTGGCTGGTATTTAGACCAGTATTTTGGTACAAAGCCGTGGTTGATGGTCGTTATGATCATGCTTGGAGCCGCGGCAGGAATAACAAATGTTATGCGGGCCGCGAAGCAATTGGTGCCAAGTGAGCCGCATGATGAAGATGATGAAAAGTAAAAAGGGATAGTGCCGTGGCAAGTCCGCTCGAACAGTTTACAGTTAAACCCTGGGTTCAAATCGATGTAGCCGGTTACGATATTTCATTCACCAATTCTGCTGCGGCAATGGTGGCGACGCTTATTGTTGTGACGCTCTTCGTGACGATCGGCATGCGCAAAACTGCTCTTGTGCCGGGTCGCTGGCAGTCTGGTGTGGAAATGTGCTACGAATTTGTAGCCAAGATGCTCGGCGATACCGCTGGGCCAGATGGCCGCAAATATTTCCCGTTTATCTTCACGCTCTTTATGTTTGTGCTGGCTGCGAACCTGATCGGAATGGTTCCCTGGCTTCACTCATTCACGTTCACAAGTCACATTGCCGTAACGTTTGCCATGGCAGCATTTGTGTTTCTTGGTGTTACTTTAATCGGCTTTATCACACATGGCTTTAAATTCCTTGGCTTCTTTGTACCGCACGGTGCACCATGGTATCTGCTGTTGATCCTTGTTCCGATCGAAATTATTTCTTATCTATCACGTCCTATCAGCCTCTCCGTTCGTCTGTTTGCCAATATGGTGGCCGGACATACTATGCTGAAAGTGTTTGGTGGATTTGTTGTTAGCCTTGGTGCTCTCGGTGGTGTATTTGCGGCGAGCGCGTTTTTGCCATTTGCATTTATCGTTGCACTAACAGGGCTTGAATTACTTGTTGCTTGTCTGCAGGCATATGTTTTTGCCATGCTGACTTGTCTCTATCTAAACGACGCACTTCATATGCACTAAGTGGATATGGGGTATTAATTAATTTAACGAATTAAAACTTTTCATAATTAAAGGAAAATAAAATGGAAATGGAAATCGCACAACTCGCAGCAAACGCTGATATTCAAGCTGCTCGTTACATTGGTGCTGGCCTTGCTTGTACAGCTCTTATCGGTGCTGGTGTTGGTATCGGCGTGATTTTTGGTAACTATGTGTCTGCGGCTATTCGCAACCCAGCTGCAGCAGGTCCGGTTTTCGGTCAAGCCATGCTTGGTTTTGCGCTTGCTGAAGCGACTGGTCTATTTGGTCTGGTTATCGCCTTCATCATCCTTTTCGCTTAATAGTCTTTTTTCTAAATCCAAGATTATTAACGATCAGGCCTGATCCAAAAGGATCAAGGAGGAAACCATGCCACAATTAGACATAGCGTTTTTTGCACCCCAGATTTTCTGGTTAGTCGTTGTTTTTGCAGCGCTGTATATCTTTATGGCCCGAAGTGCGGCACCAAAGATTGCGGATGTTCTTAAAAAACGTCAGGATGTCATTGCGGATGACTTGGCGGAAGCGGAGAGTTTGCAAAGAAAAGCCGAAGAAGCCCGTCTGGTGTACGAAAAGGCGCAAGCAGACGCGCGTAACAACGCAGCGGCCGTGGTGCTGAGTAAACGTGACGAGCTAAAGGCTGACGCAGAAGCAGAATATCAGAAACTATCTGAGCAGCTAACAGCAAAAGCCGATGAAGCACAAAAACGAATTGATGATGCCAAAGATAAAGCATTAAGTGAAGTTCGCGGGGTTGCTACAGAAGTTTGCGCTGACATTGTGTCTCAGGTCTCAGGACTTAAGCTCAATGCCAAAGACGTTGCAAAAGTTGTTGATGCGAAAACAGATGCTGCCATCAAGGGAGAAAGTTAATGGAAGAACATGTAACTTTCTGGGCCGACCCGGCAACATGGGTTTCTCTCGCTGTAACTCTTTTCTTCGTTCTTATCATCTGGAAGAAGATCCCGGCGATTTTTGCCAAGATGCTCGATGATAGATCAAATGAGATTGAAGAGCAGCTTGAAAATGCCAGAAGCCTTCGCGAAGAAGCGGCGGCACTGCTGGCAAAATATGAGCGTGATCAACACGAAGCTGAAAAACAAGCGACTGAATTGATGGAAAATGCGCAAGCGGAAGTGAAGCTAATGATTTCCGACAGCAAAACGCACATGGAAGAAATGACCAAACGTCGCGGAGAAGTTGCCGAGCAGAAAATCGCTCAGGCTGAAGCTACTGCGCTTAAGGAAATTCGTGCTTTGACGGTGAGCGTGGCAACAAATGCAGCTCGTGAACTTATCAGCACCAATATGAAAGATGCTGATCATGACGCGCTGATCAAATCAGGCACTGATAAGCTGGACGCAAAACTTCACTAAGCAAGTTTGAAATGAAAACATCAAAACCCTGCCATATCAATTGGCGGGGTTTTTTTATGGTTGCCTGGAATAGAGTGAGGTTTCGCTGGGCACGCTATCACTGTTTATCTCACCAAGTGCGGCCAACCTTATCAAGTGCGCAAACAGGGTCCGGCTTGCTGCCAGATGAAGTTTTTGATCAAGGCCAGGATAAATCTTTCCGACCAATTCTTCTATCGACAGTGTGCATTCTTCAAGGGCGCGAATTATTTCTTTGTCCCGCCGTAGACGGTGGCCAAGAAGCTGTTTAACAAAACTAAGAGGGTTTTCAATCGGCAGTCCGTGTGTAGGGTAATATATCTCATCATCGCGCCCCAACATCATTTTAAGACTGTCCAGATAATCCTGCATGTTGCCGTCAGGCGGTGAAATTATAGTCGTTGACCAACCCATCACATGATCACCGGTAAAAAGCGCCTTTTCTTCGCGTAGCCCAAAGCAGATATGATTGGATAGATGGCCCGGCGTGTGCACCACTTCAATGGTCCAGTCGCCGCCGAGTATCTCGTCACCATTTCTTAAAATCACGTCAGGGCAGAAGTCCTTATCAAGCCCTTCTTCAGCGTCTGGCGCGGAGTAAAGCTGGTTTCCGACATCGAAGGCATAAATTTTGGCACCACAAATAGCAGCAAGTGGCCGCGCACCAGGCGAATGATCCTGGTGATTATGGGTGACGAGAATATGAGTGATGCTCTCGCCGTTAAGACCTGCCATGATGGCGTCGATATGGTCCTGAATGTGTGGTCCAGGGTCAATCACAGCCACGTCGCCATGGCCGATGATATAGGTGCCAGTACCTTTGAAGGTGTAGGGGGCAGGATTGGGAGCTGTTATGCGTCTGATAAGCGGACTTATAACTTCTATTTCACCATAGGGGGGTGAGAAATCCTGCATAAATTAGTAAGCTCTGTTGATACAGAAATCGACAACGCCGATCAGCGCTTTGCGGTAGTCATTGTCCGGAAAAATAGCCAGATCATCACGGGCGATGGATCCGTAGTGACGAGCCCGTTCAATAGTATCGGTAAGCGCATTGTGTTTTACCATTAGCTCGATAGCATATTCAAGATCGCCCTCTCTTTGATCAAGGTCTTCCATTGTTCGTTTCCAAAAGGTGCGTTCTTCGTCAGTGCCGCGTCTAAATGCAAGTACGATCGGTAGAGTAATTTTGCCTTCCTGAAAATCATCACCAACGGATTTGCCCAGCGTTTTTTGTTCTGCTGAATAATCAAGCACATCATCGATGAGCTGAAAAATGATACCGAGATTTTGCCCGTAGCTCATCAATGCTTCACATTCTGATTTGGGACGGTCAGCAATAACGCCACCAATTTCACAGGCGGCCGCAAACAACGCGGCAGTTTTAGCGCAAATCACTTCCATATAGGCATGTTCTGTAGTGTCGGTATCATTGGCGGTCACAAGCTGTAAAACCTCGCCTTCCGCAATCACTGACGATGCACTAGAGAGTATCCGTAGTACTTCAAGAGAGCCGTCCTCGACCATCAATTCGAACGATCGGCTGAATAGAAAATCACCGACAAGAACACTGGCTTTGTTGCCCCAAATGGCATTGGCAGTATCTTCGCCTCGGCGCAGGTTACTTTTATCGACCACATCATCATGAAGCAGGGTTGCAGAGTGAATAAATTCGACGCATGTTGCCAGTTGAATGTGACGGTCACCCTCATAGCTACAGAGGCGGCTCGCTGCGAGCGTCAGCATTGGGCGTAGCCTTTTGCCTCCGGATGCGATCAGGTGACCGGCAAGCTGCGGAATAAGCGCCACGGGGCTCTGCATTTTAAGAATGATAGTTTGATTTACTTTTTCAAGATCATCATTAACAAGATCGACAAGCATCGCAAGAGCTTCCTTGCCCTTGTCTTTCTTCTCATCTTCAAAATTTATTACAAGGCCCACTTTTCTTTTTCCTGTTGTGGTTTGGCATATTCGGGTACATAAATTGTTACCGCAAAATAGTCATAACAAGCCATATTGGCAAGAAGACAAACGATAAACCGTACAAAAAAGGAAAAAATCGCCTTGAAAGACCTGTTGTTTAGCGATAATGCCGTCGTAATCTCGAGGATTTCTGCGCTTCTTGAGGCGGAAGATATCGAATTTGTCGTGCTCGGCGCTCATGCCAGTTTGTTAGGGGGCGGTATTGGAGTTATTCAAAGCAGGGTAATGGTTGAGCCGAAAAAACATGCAGAAGCCGTTAGATTGATTCGTCAAGAAAATCTTGAGAACGATGTGGATCTTAAATTATGAATAGTAAGGACGTCTCGGTAGATGATTTTTTAGGTGGGCAGGTTTCTTTGAAACAACCGAAAAAAGGCTACCGTATCACCAGTGATAGTGTTTTCCTTGCCGCGTCGATTGCGCCAAAAGAGGGGGATAAAATTCTTGATGTTGGGGCGGGAAGCGGCGCAATACTATCCTGCCTTGCTGCGCGCTTAGGGGAAGACTTAAAATCGATAACGTTACAGGGCGTCGAACTTCAGGATGATTTGATTTCCTTGGCCAGGGAAAATGGTACAGACTGTATCACATATTTTGACGGGGATATTTTCAAAGACATTGATGGTTGCGAGCCCAATAGCTATCATCATGTGATCAGCAATCCTCCCTACTATGAGAAAGGCAAGATCAGTGCGTCGCCCTATAAATCAAAAGCAGTCGCCCATGGTGACGATCTGTCTGATCTTGGCTTATGGATCGAACGGTGTATGCGTATGGTGAGGCCCAAGGGGTTTCTGACGGTGGTACACCGTGCTGATCGGCTGGATGATATTGTTACGGTCATGAGAGACAAGGCAGGATCAATAATTATATATCCCTTCTATTCAAAAGTCGGAAAAGACGCCAGTCGGGTGATTGTGCGTGCTCAAAAAGATGCAAATGGACTTTTGACCTTGAAATCGGGCATGATCGTGCATAAATCTGATGGAACCTACAGTGATCAGGCGGAAAATATCCTCCGTCATGCCTGTTTTTTAGATATTACAAAGTAAAGAAGACATTTTATGAAAAAAGCCATTCGAAACCTTATCTCTAAACTCCCAATTGATGCACTGGCAAATCCTGCCCCTGTGGTTGCCGTGTTGCCACTCGAAGGTGTGATCGGGACGTCCGGACGTTTTAGCAATGCCATTAATCTGGCCAATCTTGAAGAGAAGATTGAAGCGGCTTTCGATGTCTATAATGTTAAAGCAGTGGCGCTGACTATTAATTCTCCTGGTGGATCACCTGTGCAATCTGAACTGATCGTCATGCGTATTCGTGAACTGTCAGCCGAAAAAGAAATCCCGGTTTACGCGTTTGCAGAAGATGTGGCAGCGTCCGGCGGATATATGCTTGCATTGGCTGGTGAAGAAATTTATGCGTCCAAAGCATCAATTGTTGGAAGCATTGGCGTGATCAACGCTGGGTTTGGCTATCCTGCAGCCATTGAAAAGCTGGGCATTGAACGCCGGGTCTATACGGCTGGTGAAAGTAAATCCCTAATGGATCCATTCAAGCCGGAGGTTGAAAAAGACGTCAAAATGATGAAAAGCCTTCTCAAGGAAGTACATGATTTCTTCAAGATGTTCGTTAAGGAAGCGCGCGGCGATAGGCTCAAAGGTATTCAAAAAACAATCTTTTCCGGTCAGGTCTGGAACGGCGACGAAGCAACGAAGCTTGGACTTATTGATGGTGTGGGTGATATGCGTTCGGTGATGAAAGAAAAGCTCGGTGATGAGGTTAAATTTAAACGTCTTAAGGATGAAAAAGGCCTTTTCAAAAGTATGCTTGGAATGCGCAGCCCGAAAGTGTCCATTGCCGAAGACGTCATCAAAACCATCGAAACGCGCGGCGAATGGGGGCGGTACGGTCTATAGACCGATTACTTTCCTCTTAATTTTCTAAGAAATTCAGTAAATCCACACAGCTCGGATTCGTATTCGAGCTGTGTTATGCGCGCACTATCCAGAAATCGGCTCCAAGCGTGCACTGGCGTTTCTGGCGTGATTAGGCCATTGTCGCAAGTCGTAGACGTTTTAATGCCCAGCTCATCAAGAATATGCCAGTGCTCCTTTGCCCATTCACCACTGGGATAGCAGAAGTGGCTCATCGGTTTAGGCAAAAGCGGATTAACACGCGCTTTGTTTTTCTCAATTTCGGTTACCGCTTGGGCCGGGTCGGTCGGGAAATTATGACGATGCGTGTGTAGTTCAATATCCATGGCACCATTGATACATTCTTGAAGTTCAACTTCATTGATCAGGTTTAAGATACGGCTGTCGTTAAGGTCGGCATAGTCCTCGCCAGTAATATTACCAAGCTTTTCAAGCAGCTCGATACGCTCTTCATTATCCTTAAATGCCTGACCGATTCCGGTGATCTTCAATTTACATTGTTCCAGTTCGACTGAACCGGCCTTTACGGTGTTGAGGCCTTCAATACCCAATTTGCCAAGATCAAATTCTGCATAATCACTGTTCCAAAACATATAATCTACGGCCAGGGTAAAGATAGGACAGTCGCGATCAAAATAATAGGACGTAAGATACAAAGTCGAGGGGAGGTCGTATTTTTTAAAGATCGGCAAAGCGCACGAATAAACGCTGTAAAACCCGTCATCGATGGTGATAACGACACTATCATCGGCGATATGACCTGACTTTGCCGCAGAGTATGCATCCTCTAGTGAGATCACATTAAACTTGTTTTCACGAAGGTATTTCAACCGGGCTTCAAAGATTTCCGGTCTGATAAAAAGTCCCGGCACGAATTTTTCCTCGTTTCTCAGGCTAAATCCATGATAGCAAAGAACACGAATGCGGTTCTTGTATTTCGATCTGAAATAACGAAACAGTCCGCTGTATTTGGCGAACAAAAGAATCATATATTTGATGGTATCACTCACGGTGTATTATCCTTATGACCGTTTTGATTACTGACATCAATAAGCATTTTTTCAATTTTTTCGAATTGAATTGATCTGGCAAATTTGTCCCTGTTTGTAGCGGAATATTCAAGTGGTTTTTCACTTTGTTTCGCGGCGAGACAGTCTTCGAGATAGTCTACTATTTCGTCCACGTCATTGCTGACAGTACCAAAGCCGTTATCACGGATAATATCTGCGGCTTCACCGGTGGTGCTGCCAACAGATAAAATTGGCTTTCCAGCACCAATATACTCAAATAATTTTCCGGCGATGACACCATTTTCCCGGGGGTCATCCCAGCGCAACAACAGCAGTACATCGACGCCAAGCTGAATACCGAGAAGATCTTGTTGAGGAATATATTTTTTAGCAACAATCTGATCGTGTAAATTATACTTTTCGATGATCGCTTTTTGTTTTTGATTAAACTCGCCAAATCCATCAGGTGTATAAAAAAGTACTTTGATATTTTTCGCCTTGTCATCCATTTTACCCAGCGCTTCAAAAAGTTTGGATGGATCTCTTTTGTCACCATAAAACTCGCCAGCATAAAGTAGGGTAAGGTGATCGGGATATAGTGTATTTTTATTTTTTGGGTCAAAATCATCCGGATCAAATCCGTTCATAGCAAGGCTAACGGGAATGTTATAGGTGTTTTCAAGATTCTTTACCCAGCTATTGGTTACTGTGACCAGCCCATTGCAATTTGAAAGAAATCGTTTTTCGACAAATTGATTTACGCGGCCTCTTGGGGTTTTGTAGTCATCATTGCTTTCATCGTTCCAAAGATCGCGGTAGTCCGCGACCCACGGTGTTTCAATCATTTTAGCCAACCGACTGGCCACTACCAAGCCGGTGTAAGGCGGTGCTGTGGCAAAGATGATGTCGGGGCTCCAACTTGCGAACAACTTGCGACCAGCCTTTATCGCTGATGGATACCAGCCGATCATGCTGTCAGGAATATTTGTGATACTCCTGTAATAATAGCTCAACGCCGATTCCTCCCCCTGTTCATTCTCGTCATTCGCAGGGTCTTTTAAAGTCGGTGTTTGATTTTCGGGAGTGGTACTTTTGGCGGACGAAAATAAATCCTTGATCACCTTTTTTACCCGGTTCGGGAAGCTGTTGATGCTGGTATAGTCGGTGAAAATTATTTTATCCATCGAAATTTCTGGCGTCAGGGACATGTGCGGATCTGGGAATTCTGGCGCGAGTACTCTTAGCTCATGACCTTGCTGTTCCAGAAATTTGGCAAGCTTATTCACTCTGCTGGCAGATGAAGGCGCATAGGGAGGAAACGTTCCCGCGACGATTAATATTTTCACTCAGCATCCTTTATGGCTGTAATTTTTACCTAAACCTACAAAATAATATCTTTAAAACTTCGATTAAACAAGTTTCTTTGATCGGTTAAACCTTGCAGTAACCTTATAGGCAAGCATAATTTAAATTGCGTTAATTTATTGATAGTTACCATGTTTATGAAAATAGAATCTGTTTCGAATGAAGCAAATATCATCAGGACAGCCTGCGCCACAGGACTTGAGTATATGTCATTGAACGCTATCCAACAGATTCTTGGATAATTATTAGAGAGAGGTTATTGTTAATATGCTGAAAATAAACAATATTATTAATGAAAGAGAAATATGTTCATGTGGGGCGAACTAACCTCCAATTTAGTATAAATGATTTATAATTTCAACCCTTGACCTTGCGAGGTCTGATGGGTAGTTTTCACCCAGATTTTCTACTTTTTTTTAAGCGAAAGATCCTGCCTCATGAGCGGCGATAATGTGAACGACAATTGTTTTCAAAACCTTATTTTGAAATTGCAACACTTTTGGGCGGACCAAGGGTGCCTCATCCTGCAACCTTACGATTTAGAAGTAGGCGCGGGAACGTTCCATCCCGCTACGACACTGCGCTCGCTTGGTAGTAAGCCATGGAAAGCGGCCTATGTTCAACCGTGCCGCCGTCCAACTGATGGCCGTTACGGTAAAAATCCGAACCGTTTGCAACATTATTACCAGTTTCAAACTGTGCTTAAACCATCACCAGACAATATTCAGGAGCTTTATTTAAAAAGTCTTGAAGTTCTTGGCATAAACAGCAGCGAGCATGATATCCGTTTCGTTGAAGATGATTGGGAAAGCCCTACACTTGGTGCGTGGGGTCTGGGTTGGGAAGTATGGTGTGATGGTATGGAAGTGAGCCAATTTACCTATTTCCAGCAAGTGGGTGGATTTGACTGTAAACCAGTGATGGGAGAACTTACTTACGGATTAGAGCGTCTCGCTATGTATATTCAGGGTATCGACAATGTTTATGATCTGCGCTGGAATAGCGAAGGGGTTAAATACGGCGAAGTATTCCTGCAAAACGAACAGGAATTTTCCGCCTACAACTTCGAACTTGCCAACACAGAAACATTATTCAGGCATTTTGTTGATGCGGAAGCCGAATGTCAGGCGGTGCTGGAACAGGGAAACTATCCGCTTCCAGCGTACGATCAATGTATCAAGGCATCGCATGTTTTTAACTTGCTTGATGCCCGCGGTGTGATCAGTGTGACAGAACGGCAGGCATATATTGGCCGCGTTCGTACACTGGCCAAGGCATGTTGTGAGGCTTACTTGGTTTCACAGGGCGAAGGGGCGTAACATGGCTGAGTTTTTGCTGGAAATTTTCTCAGAAGAGATCCCCGCGCGTATGCAGGAAAAAGCGTCTGATGACCTTGTAAGGCTGGTAACGACCAAGCTTACGGAGGCGGCACTTGAGCATAGTGGCGTAACATCCTATGTAACTGCCCGCCGCCTCACTTTGCATATTGCGAAATTATCAACAGAACAACTTGACGTTAGTGAAGAACGACGCGGACCACGCGCGGATGCACCGGACCAGGCCATCGACGGTTTCCTTCGTGGGGCTGGTCTCACCCGTGATGACCTAGTTGAACGTGAAGATAAAAAGGGGACATTTCTTTATGCTGTGATCGACAAAAAAGGTCGCGCCGCAGTTGACGTTATTTCAGAATTTATGCCGGACATTATCAAAAATTTCCCATGGCCAAAATCGCAGCGCTGGGGTTCGGGGACGCTACGTTGGGTACGTCCGATACACAGTATTCTTTGTATTCATGGTGGCAAAGTGGTGGGTTTTGAAGTCGACGGCATTAAATCCGGCAATGTGACGCGCGGCCACCGCTTTATGGCGCCGGCTGAAATCACAATATCTTCTTTTGATGATTACAATCAGGGCCTCAAAAATGCTTATGTGATGATCGACCGCAGTGAACGGATTGAGACTATTGAAAAAGATGCCGCGAAGCTGGCTTCGAACGCTGGCCTAGAGATTGTCGGGGATAAGGTATTGCTTGGAGAAGTCGCAGGTTTAGCAGAATATCCGGTTGCATTGCTTGGCTCTTTCGATAAGGATTTCCTTGGTGTGCCGCCCGAGGCACTTACATCTGCCATGCGCACTCACCAGAAATATTTTTCTCTTAAGGATAAAAAAGGCAAGCTCGCGAATAAATTTATTTTCGTGTCAAACATGAAAACCAATGATAATGGTGTGAAAATTATTGATGGTAACGAACGTGTCCTTCACGCGCGTCTCAGTGATACGAAATTCTTTTGGGATCAGGATTTAAAATCAACTCTGGAGGATCATTTGCCGGCGCTTGATGAGATCGTGTTTCATGCAAAACTCGGCACAGTCGGCGAGCGCGTCAAAAGGTTAGAAAGTTTATCTGGCCACATAGCCGGACAAATCGGCGCTGATCAGGAAAAATCAATACTGGCGGCAAGATTGTCAAAATCTGATCTCGTGACCGGTATGGTTGATGAATGCCCTGAACTTCAGGGGTTGATGGGTAAATATTTTGCCCTTGCCGAAGGACTTGACGGTGAAGTCGCGGATGCGATCGCTGATCATTATTCACCGAAAGGACCATCGGACGTGTGCCCGTCAACACCAGTGAGCGTTGCCTTGTCACTGGCAGAGAAAATGGACACATTGGTTGGTTTTTTTGCCATTGATGAAAAGCCAACAGGATCAAAAGATCCATTCGCTTTAAGGCGGGCGTCGCTCGGTATTATAAGGCTCATAACCGAAAATAAAGTCCGGATAAATCTTGATGATACCATCTCACATTCTGCAAAAACTTATGAAATGGATTTCGATCAGGAAGAACTCCAGAGTTTCTTTTGGGACCGACTTAAAGTATACGCGAAAGATAAAAATATTCGTCATGATATTATCGGCGCAGAATTTACCTGGGATTTTGTCAAGCTGCTTGCTAAAGCAGAGGCACTCCAGAACTTTGTTTCAACAGATGACGGCGAAAATTTGCTGGCAGGATACAAGCGCGCAGCAAATATCCTGAAAGCGGAAGAAAAGAAAGACGGCACATTATTTGATGGTGATGTGTCGCAGTCTGATCTTTCAATGAACGAAGAAAAAATATTATATACATCACTGCAGGATGTTGCAGGTAAAGCAACCGATGCGGTGGAAGCAGAAAATTTTGCATTGGCCATGACAGAGCTTTCCGGTTTGCGGGCGCCAATTGATGCATTTTTTGATAAAGTCACAGTCAACAGTGACGTAGGTTCGGAGCGGGAAAACAGACTTAAAATATTATCTCAAATCAGATCAACTATGAATATGGTGGTCGATTTTTCTAAAATAGAGGGTTAAGTAAAAATGACTAAATGGGTTTATAATTTCGGTGATGGATCAGCTGAGGGCGAAGCTTCCATGAAAAATCTATTGGGAGGCAAGGGGGCGAATTTGGCAGAAATGTCAAATCTTGATCTGCCTGTACCTCCGGGATTTACAATTACCACGGAAGTTTGCACTGCTTTTTACGACAATAATAATACTTACCCTGACGATCTCGCGCAGCAGGTCAAAGCTTCGATCGCTGTCGTTGAAGACACCGTTGGTGCCAAGTTTGGAGATGAGCAAAACCCACTTCTTGTTTCCGTACGCTCTGGTGCGCGGGTCTCCATGCCGGGGATGATGGATACGGTGCTCAATCTGGGCCTAAATGATGTCACCGTCGAAGCTCTGGCGAGGAAATCTGGCGATGAGCGTTTTGCTTACGACAGCTACCGCCGCTTCATTCAGATGTATTCGGACGTTGTCCTTGGTGTTGAACATTACCTGTTTGAAGAACTTCTAGAAATTCATAAAGAGGAAAATGGCTTTACCCTTGATACAGAGCTGGAAGCGCAGGACTGGAAAGCACTTTCTCAGGCTTTTAAAAATAAAACTGAAGAGGAACTTGGCCATCCGTTCCCACAGGATGTTAATGAGCAGTTGTGGGGCGCGATCGATGCTGTGTTTGGCTCATGGATGATTGAGCGGGCGATGACTTATCGCCGTCTGCATAACATTTCCCACAATTGGGGCACGGCCGTTAACGTTCAATCAATGGTATTTGGGAATATGGGTGATGACTGTGCCACGGGTGTTGCCTTTACCCGTGACCCGTCCACTGGTGAAAATTCCTATTACGGTGAATATCTGATCAATGCACAGGGCGAAGATGTGGTGGCCGGCATTCGTACACCGCAAAACTTGACGAAAGAAAGTCGCATTGCTGCTGGCTCCAACATGCCTTCCATGGAAGAAAGCATGAACGGCGTTTATAATGATCTCGCCGATGTTTTTCAAAAGCTCGAGAGTCATTACCGGGATATGCAGGATATCGAATTTACAGTGCAGCAAGGAAAATTGTGGATACTGCAAACCCGCAGTGGAAAAAGAACAGCACCAGCCGCTCTTAAAATTGCTGTTGAAATGGTTCATGATGGCATCATTAGTAAGGAAGAAGCACTCCTTCGTGTTGACCCAGCGGCTCTAGATCAGCTACTGCACCCAACCCTTGATCCTGATGCGCATCGCGACGTGCTAACCAAAGGTCTTCCGGCGTCGCCGGGGGCAGCAAGTGGTATAATCGTTTTTAACGCTGATGAAGCAGAGAAACTTTCAAAAGCAGGCAAGGACGTGATCCTTGTTCGCATAGAAACAAGCCCTGAAGATATTCATGGAATGCACGCGGCGAAAGGCATTCTCACCAGTCGCGGCGGTATGACGTCACACGCAGCCGTGGTTGCCCGTGGTATGGGGCGTCCCTGTGTTTCCGGCGCTGGCGCTCTCTATATCGATATGGCTGAAGGTACGATTTCAGTTGGCGGACGTACCGTAAAAAACCATGATGTGATCACTATTGATGGCGGAAATGGTGAGGTGATGGCCGGCGAGGTGGCAACCATTAAACCCGAGCTTGGAGGACATTTCTCAGAGCTAATGGGCTGGGCTGATGGTAAACGGACGCTTAAAGTGCGCACTAATGCAGAAACACCGCTTGATGCATCAGCGGCCCGTGAATTTGGCGCCGAGGGTATAGGACTTTGCCGTACCGAACACATGTTCTTTGATGCGGACCGTATCATTGATGTACGCCAAATGATCATGTCTGATAACGAAGAAGGCCGCAGAGCAGCACTTGCCAAACTACTGCCGGTTCAAAGAAAAGATTTTACCGAGCTATTCACTATCATGAAAGGACTTCCGGTTACGGTTCGCCTACTTGATCCGCCGCTTCATGAGTTTTTACCTCATAAGGATGAGGACTATGAAGATGTTGCCAAAGCAATGGGTGTGGATGTGGCGTTTTTGAAACGCCGCGGTGAAGAGCTCCACGAGACCAACCCGATGCTTGGTCACCGTGGTTGTCGCTTGGGTATATCGTTTCCGGAAATTTATGAAATGCAAGCAAGGGCCATTATCGAAGCAGCACTCGAGGTCTCCCAAAATCTTGGTGAAGCAGTTATTCCAGAAATCATGGTGCCGCTGGTTGGAACCCGTAAAGAGCTTCAAATTCTCAGAAAACTTATTTGCACCACTGCCGATGATATAATTGCAGCGTCAGGTCGAAAGCTAGACTATATGGTCGGCACTATGATCGAACTGCCGCGAGCGGCTCTTCAAGCTGGCGAAATAGCGCATGAAGCCGAATTTTTCAGTTTCGGTACCAATGATCTCACTCAAACCACTTACGGTATTAGTCGCGATGATAGTGGCCATTTCCTTGATGACTATCTAAAAGCTGATATCTTTGAACAGGATCCGTTTGTTACCCTCGATCAGGATGGCGTTGGCCAGCTCGTGAAAATCGGTTTTGAACGCGGTCGCGCGACGAGGAGTGATCTTAAAGTTGGAATTTGTGGTGAACATGGCGGCGACCCAGCGTCAGTCGAATTCTGTCATCGTATCGGACTAGATTATGTATCCTGTTCGCCTTACCGGGTGCCTATTGCCCGCCTGGCGGCAGCGCAAGCAGCATTGAAAGAATAACCGGCTTTAAATAATTAATAAAAAGAGCGTCCATCGGGCGCTCTTTTTTTATGAAATAACCGAAAGAACAGCAATGGTCAAAATGACCGCGACCACTAAAATAATGATCAGCCTCTTGTCTTTATTATTTGTTGCGTGTTTTTTTTTATTGCGGTGAAACTTGCTCATAATTTAACTCTCCATGAAACTGCTTAATAGTACAGCAATTTACCCTTGTGCATCAAGTATTTGAATGGTCCTGTTTTGGTACAGTGTAATATAGACTGTAAAAATACTTTACATACTTAACCGCGTTTGGGTGCTGAATGTGATGTAGTCCTTTTTTAACATGTTGAAAAATAACACTATTTGATTTGTGGCATGTGTTTTGCTATATAGTGTTATAGTTTATTAATAAAAAGTTAATGTGTGTAAATTTAGCCAATAAGGGGTGAGATAGTGTGTTGAAATCTATAAGCGCGAAGTGTTTGTTTTTTGTAATGTTTGCGGTAGCAATGATTTCAGGGGCTCAGGCGTCAACTCATCAGGCTATTCCAAATATTGACGAGCAGAAAATAGTTGACCTCAACTATTTCGAAAGAAAACAGGCCCGCTGTCTTGAAGCGTTTTCCCGGTCTGATTTCGAAGTGGCTTATTCGATTTGTACACCACTAGCAAATCTTGGTTACCGCGATGCGCAGCTGGTTACAGGGCTTCTCTACGCATACGGCGAGGGCGTTGGTAAAAATCTTCACCGCGCAAAAATTTGGCTGCAAGAAGCACTTAAGAATGGTCGTCAAGATGCAGCACAGGCACTTAGCGAGTTTGGTATGGACTAAATTCAAAAATAAAGCTGTACAATGAACAGTGAAGCTCTTAAATTCCGGCGAGTTTAAGAGCTTTTTTATTTTTGAGAATATACCATGTCTGAGCTTGACAAAGAAGTAGACCGCAGAAAAACATTCGCGATTATCGCTCACCCAGACGCCGGTAAGACGACACTAACCGAAAAGTTACTCCTCTTTGGTGGTGCTATTCAAATGGCTGGTGAGGTTAAAGCGCGAGGTGCTCGCCGTCGTGCCCGCTCTGACTGGATGAAGGTGGAGCAGGAACGCGGTATTTCTGTCGCGTCGTCGGTGATGTCATTTGAATATGATAATCGAATGTTTAACTTGCTTGATACCCCAGGCCATGAAGACTTCTCTGAGGATACTTACCGTGTGTTAACTGCGGTTGATAGCGCGGTGATGGTTCTTGATAGTGCCAAGGGTGTGGAAGGACAGACGCTGAAGCTCTTTGAGGTGTGCCGCCTGCGCGATATGCCGGTTATTTCCTTTTTCAACAAGATGGACCGCGAAGCCATGAATCCGTTTGATCTTCTCGATGATCTTGCGGACAAGCTGGCGCTTGATGTGGCGCCGGCAACATGGCCGATTGGTATGGGGCGGGATTTTAAAGGCTGCTATGATCTGATTAACGACCGGCTCATTCTGGTCGAGCGAAGCAAAGGCGATATTCCCGATGCTGGTGTTGTTTGTCAAGGTATTGACGATCCAAAGCTGGATGAACTTCTACCCTCAAATCTGGTGGAGCAATTACGCGAGGAAGTGGAGATGGTGCGCGAACTTTGTCCGACGTTTGATCAACAGGCTTATCTGGAAGGGACATTGACACCAGTTTATTTTGGTTCCGCCATCAATACTTTTGGTGTTAAAGAACTGCTTGACGGGCTTACCAGCTTTGCGCCAATACCGGGCTGCTATGCGACCACGTCGAGGAAGGTGGACGCCCACGAATCGAAAGTCAGTGGTTTCGTTTTTAAGATACAGGCAAATATGGACCCGAAACACCGGGACCGCATTGCTTTTTTCCGTCTTGTTTCAGGTAAGTTCAAACGAGGGATGAAGCTTAAACATGTGCGCGACGGTAAACTTGTCAACTTGCACAATCCTGTTTTGTTTCTTGCTCAGGACAGGGAGCTGGCGGAGGAGGCCTGGCCCGGCGATATTATTGGAATCCCAAATCATGGTAATCTGCGCATTGGCGATAGTCTGACTGAGGGGGAAGATCTTAGGTTTACAGGAATTCCGAGCTTTGCACCGGAGTATATTCAAACCGTGAGAGCCGAAGACCCAATGAGAGCTAAGCATCTGGCCCGTGCTCTGCATCAGCTTGCAGAAGAGGGGGCGGCGCGCGTCTTTAAGCCGGTTATCGGTGCGGAGTGGTATGTTGGGGTTGTCGGCATGTTGCAATTTGAAGTCATGGCTGACCGCATACGTACAGAATATGATGTTCCTTGCCGGTTTGAACCAACATCCCTCTATACGGCGCAATGGGTCGAAGGAGATGATCCGTACAAGCTCAAAAAGTTTATTGATAGCAATAAGGCCAATATGGCAGAAGACCACAACGGCTCCCCAGTGTTTCTGGCGCGAAACTCCTGGCGGCTTGATAAGGCGATAGAGGATAATCCGGATTTGCGTTTTCTCAAGACAAAAGAGCAACTTATTTAATATATTAAATAAAATATTCTCCAACGATTATTAGTATGATATTTTGTTCATAACTATGGCAGGACGTGCTTAATATCGAACATATGAAGGATTTTCTGCCGAGTTTGATGTGGACCATTGAAAACAAAAAGCCCTATTACGTATTAAAGAACCTCGATAATATTGACAAAAAGTATGTCAGAACCTCATTCATCGTTCTGCTGTTATCCGAGAATGGAATTGATGTCGATAAGGTACTGGTTTCGCACCATTTTTCATAAAATTAGATGTAAACTTGATTGACTTGTAAACGGTTTGTTATTGCTTTTTAACTATAAGTCTTGCTCTAGTATTTAAATAGTTTTGAGTATCGATTTATGATTAACACGTCAGATTTTATTCCTGATTTTACTGATGAAGATTTAACTTCGCGGCATCAAAAGGATTTTTTTTACTATTACAATAAAATAAAAGCTGATCGGCAAATACCGTCCCGTTCAGATATCAATCCGGCTGATATAGTAAAAATTCTACCTCACCTTATTTTAATTGAAAAAAGCAGAGGTAAATTTACTGTACGTTTGATGGGGACAAAGTGCGCCAGCGTTTTGGGAGAAAGAACAGGAAAATCTTTAAATTCAATTGACGGATCAACGGAAGAAATCGATCGATTAACGTGGAGTTCCGATAATAAAAGGCCCTACTTCCATAAAAGTCTTCTTGATAAAATCAGCAAAAAACACGTCAAGTCATCTGCGATTGTAATGCCACTCTCGGAGAACAATAATGACGTTAATATGTTTGTTGCCGTCCATCATTTTTATTAAGCCTACCCGTTCCATTTTTGGACAAGATCAGCAAGCTTTGGCCGGCCACGTTCGGTAGGTTGTTTGGTTGCGGTGCCAATATAGATAAAACCGGCAATTCTTTCTCGCGGATCGAGGCTTAACGCCCCAAGCACCTCTTTGTCATACGCATACCATTCGGACAGCCATTGACCCGCAAAACCCATAGCATTTGAAGCGATGAGAATATTTTGACAAACGGCACCAGCGGTCAAAATCTGTTCCCATTCTGGTACCTTGGGATTGTCGGCGCTTGCGGTAGATATGACAGCAATCACAAGAGGCGCTCTCAAAAATCGATTTTCCTCAAAATCAAGAAGTTCCTCGCTGGTTTCTGGATTATTTTTAGTGAAAACCAATCGAAGAACCTTACCAATTCTTGCCCGCGCGTTTCCTTCAAATGTCAAAAAGCGCCAGGGGACCTGTTTTTTATGATCAGGCACCCTTGAGCCGATTGCAAGGATCTGTTCTAGTTGCTCTTTACTGGGGCCAGGCCCGATCATGTCTTTGACCGTGAGGGAGCGGCGTAACTTCAGAAGATCAAGTGTTTCTGGAGAGGGATGGCTTGCGGCAAGGCGGTCACACGTGTCCGGTGCTTTTTTCGATGAATTCATTAATTGGTCCGATTGTTACTTGTCTGGATTGATCTTGACTGTGTTTGAGGAGCCGTTTTCGCCAGGAAAATCCTGAAATAGTGCTTCGATCATAATAGGCATGATCTGCGCCAAATTCTGGTTTCGATTGATGCTTTCAACGTGACCTTCATAGAGCCTCTCACCCGTACTAAGGTCAATAATATTCATGGAAAGCGCGCTGATATATTGCGCGGTGTTGTTTGAAGAACCGAATGAGGTGGAAATTCCGACACCAACGGAGGTCCCACTGCGGCGCCCACCACTTCCCATACCAACCCCCACAGAAACGGGAGAACGGTTTTCGACAATTGCGTCCTGAAGCGGCACAATCCTATAGCCAATTTCCGCCACGTAATGGGTCGCGTTACCAGTCGGTGGGTTGTAGCCAACAGTTCCAAGTTTGTGTCCAATCATTTGCGCATAACTAGCAAACTCAATGGATTGTTGCAAAGTAGGATCCATAGCAATAACCTCAATGGTTTGCCCGCTTGGCGGCGGTAATTTGTGAAAGCGGGTTACATTATTCTTTATGCCTGAAGAACAAGCCGCCAAAATAATTGCCCCAATAATCACCAAGCTCATTTTAAGATTATTTTTCATCATATCCATCCTTTGCGAAGGGGTTAGAATACCAAACTCTATCTTAATCTTCCATGAATAAAATTTATATCTTTGGACTTGCTTCTTCGTGCAAATTGAGTATAAATCGACTTCCACACTATATCGTCTTGTGTGGGCGGTTAGCTCAGTGGTAGAGCGCCTCGTTGACATCGAGGAGGTCACAAGTTCGACCCTTGTACCGCCCACCAGCCAGTCATCCAATTAGTTCGAACTGCTGTCCTCTCTGTATTTTATTTATAAATATCAAAGGGTTATGCGTTGTAATTTTGTCGATTTAGCGGCGCAGAGACGTTTTTTTACGATGAATTTTGGCAATATAACCCAAAGTCTCTGAGGGTAGTCGAAGTGTCCGCTGTTTTCGGTTCCAAAGGAATATTGTTAATATTCTTTTTTTAATGTATGCTTCAATAAGATTTAAATTTTAAATTGTCTTATGGGGGACATCATGAAATATTTCATTATTCTTATTTTTAGCGCTCTATATTCGTTATCTGTACAAGCACAAGAACCGCCATCATCATTCAATAATGCCAAAAAAATACTTGCTGATCTGCACGAAGAAATTGGTCAGATGAAAACACTATATTGTGGCTGCTCTTACGAAAGAACAACTACTTCAGGGGGCCAGGTTGACAGAGAATCATGTGGGCTGAAAGCCCGTAGAAATGAAAATAGGAGTAAAAGAATAGAGTGGGAACATGTTGTTCCGGCCAGCTGGTTCGGCAATACCAGAGCATGCTGGATTTTAAAAGATAAAGTCTACCCGGAGCAGTGCGCCGGAAAGTCCGGTAGAGCATGTTGTGAAGCTGTAAACGAGAGTTTTGAGTTGGCACACAACGATCCAAACAATCTATTTCCTTCCGCAGGTGAAATTAACGGTGATCGTTCCAATCATCCATATGGGGAAGTGTCTGGAGAAGAAAGAGTGTATGGTCTATGTAATTTCGAAATTGGTCGAACTGATGAAGGGAGAATAGTGGAGCCTGGAGACGATGCTTTGAGAGGTGTACTTGCTCGAGCAATGTTATATATGTCGCAGGAATATGGTGTCGATACCAAGGTTGATATTGAAACTCTTTGGAAATGGCATGAAGATAATCCCCCTGAAGAATGGGAAATTATAAGAGCGACACGGATAAATCAAATTACAGGTTTAAAGAATGAGTGGATATTGGGACGTGAAACAAATTAAATAATGGGTTTGATGAGAATTTAATTGATCAAGATTGGGGAAAACAATGAAACGAATAGTAATCTGCACGGACGGTACTTGGAACAAACCAGATCAAAAAGATCGAGGCAAAAGAAAACCTACCAATGTAGTGAAAATTGCTAGGGCTGTATTACCGAATGCATCTGATGGTGTGTCACAAATAGTGTATTATGCCGATGGAGTGGGTACTAATTGGGGGCTTGATAAGATCGCTGGTGGTGGATTTGGAGCTGGATTATCTGCTAACGTTGTAGACGCCTATCAATTTTTGGTACTAAATTTTAATCCAGGTGACGAAATTTACCTATTCGGTTTCAGTCGAGGTGCTTATACCGCTAGAAGCCTAGCAGGTTTTATACAAAAATTAGGCCTGCTGAGAAAAGATTATTCCTTTTACACGCCTGATGCATATACATTATATAGAGACAAAGCGACTAATGATGATATAGCTAAATTTAGAGCCGAAAAGAAGACCCGAGAAACTTCTATCAAATATATTGGAGTGTGGGACTGTCAAGGGCGGAGTAAAAACAGGCCACAGGGCGGCGTAAAA
>TARA_R110002096_G_scaffold196599_1_pt1 | contig 43165 bp, 48 predicted proteins | sample TARA_R110002096 | Tara Oceans TARA_R110002096 (sample SAMEA4397295) | marine metagenome | biome: Polar Biome; feature: [DCM] deep chlorophyll maximum layer (ENVO:01000326); material: water (ENVO:00002006), including particulate matter (ENVO:01000060) such as... | depth 35 m
GGAATCGAAGCCTTGTCCGCGTCCCCAGTTAATGCGCTTTGTTAGCTGGCTGGCTTTGGGTTAAATGATTATTCGTTAGCGGATAAAACTTGTCTTATGAAATTATCGAACTGGATTATTGATCTGTTTAAAGTATTCTGCAATAATGTAGATCGTTGTTCCATTGGATTCTTCTTAGAAAAGGTTCCGTATTCGGTAGACTGTGTTTCTTGGTATTCTGATGAAGACACCTCAAACTCATTTTGATAAGTTTCACCTTTATATTCAACTTCTACATTTATGATACCAACTGCCTCAACATTTGACTTATTATTACCTGTAAATAATTGAGCACCTATTGAACTAGAACTTTGCTCTTCTAAATATAAATCTTTTAAAGTAGCAGTAATCTTCATCTCGTCATCTGAAAAATTATTGAACTTATTATCAAAATATGAAGACCACATCTGGGTGAATGCAGTTTCAGATTTATAATCGAATTCTTTACTACCCGATCGATTCCCATTCTTCTGAATATAGACCTGTTGTATTTTACCATCAGGGACTTCAGAATTAAGTATAAAATCAGCCTTTATATTTTTATTTTCCGCCATAAGCAGGGTTTGATCACTTAAATTTGATTGTAACGGAATTGTTGTTGAGCAGGCATTAGCCAGAATACAGAAGAGGATTAGTGATGTAATTGAAACATATTTCATAAATGAACCCGATTTTTGTTATTTATTATTGTTTATTAGCGATAGATTATTGATTTAATCTTCAAAACCCTTGATTACTCGATATTTAATTTCAGAAGAAGAGGCTTCCAAAACTTCAATTCTCGCACCTTTGAAAGCTATAAGTCCCTCACCGTTATCATCTAATTCATATTCAACATTTTGAGTAAAGGCTGGCCTTGCAATATTGTTATTGTATTCTCGATATAAGACTTTGATCTGATTATCAGTAAGACCTTGATAAACCAATTCAAGTTTAAATCCACCTGACTGCGTTGGTATACTTTCAGCTTCTTCATATGCAACTTCAGGTTGTAGATTTCTCCAACTGCTATTCATACTCGAAATGTCTTTAATTCGATCTAATTTCCCATCTTCATTTTGATCACTTAAAAGAATTCCAGGATAATTAACTGTTCCATAGGGGCTGTAAACAAGTACTCCATCCATTGTCATGGCCAAGAATGTGGTATTTGCAGGAATATCGGCTAATGAACTGTTTACATTTTCTGTTAATTTGATAGTTTCTGTTTCCTGATAATCAAATTCTGTATAAATAGTACTTCCTACATCCGTGGAGCTTTCTTGATTTATTTCAGGAATTTTTCCCTGTCTGTAAGTCGTAACATTCTGAAATTGAGGAATCGACATTGACATGCAACCCGTTAGTATCAATGACGAAACAAGTAGTTTAATTTTCATAGTGACTCCCGAATAAATTTTATTTAAAGCGATTTATTTTTAGATATTTTTCGAATAATTGGTCAACAATTTGATGTGGCTTATAATTAGAAAGCAGCTTGTTCATTTCTATTTCTTTGGAAAGCTCTCCTTCAAAATCCTCAATTTTTGAGTAAATTAAATCATGCTGATAGTCTTTATTTTTCTTAAGGAAATTTATTGTATGAATACGCCAAAGATCAATTTTTTCACCAAACTCAACAAGAAAATCCCAGTAAATTGAAACAAGAATTTGTAGGTAGTTAAAAGACTCTTCTAAAAAGTTCTCTGGTATTTTGATGGTTTTGAATTTATTGGAGTTATGTGACAGGTAGATTTCAGAAACCATCTCGCCTTTTTCATTTGTATAAATTGTTCCTCCAGTTAATTCTGAGACGCCTTCTTTAAGAGCAACATTTCTGAATTCTACGAAATAGGTAGAAAACTCGTAAATCTGAAATTTCTCTTTTTGTTTCTCATACCAAGCCTCAAAGCCACTAAACTCTTTGTTATTTTTGCACATTTTTTGAAGGACAAATGTGAAGCTTCGGGCAGCAGACAAAAATGCACTCAAATAATATTCTGTTTCAGATCTATTTACTGGTTCAGTGGAAGAGTGCTTTAACTTCTCAAAGAAGAAATCAGCTTCGTTGATCTTATTTGTAACTGCGTGAATATTCATTTCGATTGTTTTAAGCCAGCTAACATATTATTGATGAACATTTCATCTTTAGTAAGATAAACAAAATTAATAAAAAATCATCTTTTATAACCCGTAAGCTTAATTTTAATGATTGTTAAGTTCATATAAGTAATTCACATAAATCGGTTACTAATGACATTATTGAACTCTATTTCTCAAACCAACTCCCCAATCTTCTCATAAATCATATCTAATTCATCTTCGGTTACACAATATGGAGGCATTAGATATAACACATTGCCCAGCGGACGAAGTAGCAAGCCGTGATCCACACATTCTTCTTTAATGCGCTTTGCCACAGAATTTAGATATCCGCCCTTTTCTTCGTTAATGATATCCATTGCGGCGATAGTTCCTTTAACACGAAGCTTTTCTAATCGTGGATGATCTGCTAATTTTGCTAAATGTTTGGTGTGAATGGCTTCCATTCCTTTGAAAACTGGTTCGTTTTCTTTCAGCAATTTCCAGGATGCAATTCCGGCTGCACAGCCCAATGGATTTCCAGTATAACTGTGTCCATGCCAAAACGTTTTGATTGGATCTGAGGAATTGAAGCTTTCGTAAATTTCATCACTAGAAACGGTGATCGAAAGAGGCATGAATCCGCCCGTAATTCCTTTACTCAGGCAAATGATGTCTGGCTGCACTTGCGCCCGTTTACAGGCAAAATAATCGCCTGTGCGACCAAATCCCGTCATTACTTCGTCAAATAATAACAGCGTATCAAACTGCCTATTACTCCAGTGTACTTTTTGGAGGAATTCTTCAGAACACATCCGCATTCCTCCTGCGCCTTGAACGAGTGGCTCCATCAAGATTCCGGCGTATTTATCAGGATTATTGGTCAGTAATCCTTCCAATTGTTCCATGACAGCATCTTCTTTATTTGCTCTTTCTTTATCTCCAATCCATGTTTCAGGATAAGGAATCACTTCTACATCGAACATCCAGTCTTTGAATACATCTGTGAAAATAGACCGCTCCCCAACCGACATCGCTCCCAACGTATCTCCGTGATAAGCGCCTTCAAAACAAATGAAGGTTTTGCGCTCTTGTCCAACATTTTTCCAGTATTGATAAGCGATCTTCATTCCTACTTCAACTGCGGTAGAGCCGTTATCAGAGAAAAAGACTTTATTTAAATTTTTAGGAAGCTCGTTTGTTATCAGTTCCGAAAGCTGTTCTGCAGGATCGTGTGTAAACCCGGCAAAGATGACATGTTCTAAAGTTAGGGCTTGTTCGTAGATCGCTTTTGCAATATCCGGATGAGAATGCCCATGCATATTAACCCACCAACTGGAAATACAATCAAGAACCTCCCGACCATCTTCTAACGTGAGATAAGCTCCCTTACCGCTTTTCACTTTTAAGGGCTCAGGTGCATCTTTTATGATAGTAAATGGGTGCCAGACGTTTTTCATAGAATTAAGAATGCAGAATTAAGAATTAAAAATTAAGATCGGTTTCTATTCTTAATTCTTAATTCTTAATTGAAAGGTTTGTTTAAAAGCTTTGGGTAGTGATTTTGAATCAATTTCCTGTAGAGTCTCAATCTCGAATACAGCCACATCCCCAAACCTCTCAATGGTTTCTTTGTTTGATTGATGCTTTTCACCGTTGAGGATTACCCCAAAAACTTCGATTCCTCGATTCCTTAGCGCTTCCAGAGATAAAAGCGTATGATTCAGCGTTCCCAAACTGCTTCTGGCTACCAATAAAACCGGAAGATTTAAGTGTTCAATCAAATCCAGTACAGTTTCTTTCCAGTTTATAGGGACAATTAAACCGCCTGCTCCTTCCACTATCAAATGCTGGGTTTTGTATTCCGGAAGTTTAAAATCAGAAAGTTTTATCTCAGCATTATCAATATCAGCTGCAGCGTGCGGACTCATCGGTGTTTCCAGTCGGTATCTTTCGGGAATTATCTTTGATCTATCAGCTTCTGAAACCCGTTGTACAAACTCCGTATCTGTTTCATCCTCTAAACCCGCTTGAATAGGTTTCCAGTAACTCGCATCCAACGCTGACATTAACATTGCAGAGACCAAAGTTTTACCTATTCCGGTATCGGTTCCTGTGATAAAAAATTCTTTCGGAAACTTCATTCTCCATCCTTTTTGGCAGCAAGATATACCACATGCCATTTAACTTTTATAGAACCGGATTCTTTTTTATCCCAAAAATTAGTTAATAGCTTTAACTGTTTAGGAGAAAGATGTTTACCTGTTACTGATATTGACACACCAATTTCCTTTAAGTGTCTAAAAAAGTCTAACGATTTCTCAAATTCCTGATAAAGATCGTTCTCATAATAATCAACCTGAACCGGATTCATCGACAATTTTATCACAACTTCTTCCACATCAGGTAACGGATTTGCAGTAAAAGGAAGGCCGAGTTCAAGACAGTTCGTGTACCACTCACTAAATGTATGATTTCCCGGAAAAGTACAAAGCAATAATCCATTCGGTTTTAGTTGTTTAGACAATTTTTCTAACCCAATAGCTGTGTCAGAAAACCATTGAGGAGTAAAATTACTGATGATCAGGCTGTATTCCTCAGTTTCATCAGTCAGTTCATCCACATTTAGTTTATCAAAACTGATCTTATTTGTAAGCAACCCTTCCTTTTCTAATCTATTTTCACAAAACCGAAGCATTCCTTCAGAAATATCGGTTAGCAAAATATCTCGATCAGGAAATTCTTTAATGAGCTGTTCGGACAGAAACCCCGTTCCACATCCTATTTCGAGAATTGGTCCATCCTGGAGCGTATTTTTCCACGGCATCAAAGAGGAAATCAATCCATTAGCCACTTTTAGTTGGATTTCTGCTTTCTGATGATAGTTTTCAGCGACTTCTGAGAATGTCTCGGCTATGCTTTTTGATCGAATAGTTTGTTCAACGGTTATTTTCATGGCGCTCAAAAATAGGAATGATTGAGCAGAGATACGACCAGCATTTTTGTGGATTTAAGAATGGCAAAGCGTGCCCTTCATCTTCAAAAATTTTCACAAATTTTTTATTGTAATGCGCTTTTGTGATACTTTCACCTCTTGGTGACAAGAGTATCTTGTCTTTTGCTCCATCTACGGCAACCATCGTGGAGCCAAAATCCAGATCAATAAGCGGAAATCTTGTGTTTCGAAGCTGCTTCAAATCTTCTAGTAGAACATCTTTATTCAACTTGTTTGGGACTTCCACGTTGTATTCCGATGGATGAAAGCAGTTTTTATAAAAAGCTTGGAGCGTTTTCTCAGGCTCCTGTTCAAATCCTTTTATTATTCCTTCCAGACCATTTTTGCTGATGGAGTTCAGCTTTTTGTCTTCAGGATGAAAATCTCCGAAGCCGTTAAATATAACGAGTACATCCGCTTTGCTTAGTACGGCAGTGTTACACCATTGCAAGCCGTAGGAATGGGTAAAAACGACTCTGACTTTGGTATCTGCATCAAATCGTGGATAAAATGGCTTGCCAAAATATCCCCGATTGGCAGGTTTCAGTGTTATAGAATTCGGTATAACTGCATCTAAATTTTTCCAAAAAGAAGCGTTAATCCCCCAACCATGATAAGCCAGTATTTCTACCTTTTTTTCCATTCTGATAACACCTTTAATAGTTGATCGATTTGTTCTTTAGTGTGTTTTACGGACAAACTGATTCTGAGCCTGGAGACACCTTTTTCTACCGTAGGCGGACGAATAGCTGAAACCCACAATCCATTTTCTTTCAATAGATTAGAGATCTCGATTGTATTTTCTTCACTACCTATAACAACCGGAATTATTTGGCTGTCAGAACTTATTATATCGAAACCTAATTGTTGAATTTGATTTCTCAGATAACTCACTTTTTTTAATAATTGATTACGTTCTTTATCTAAAGTTGGAATCAAATCCAGCCCGGCATCAATAGCGCCAATCACATTTGGTGGAAGTGCCGTTGAATAAATGAACCCGCTCGCAAAATTGATAAGGTAGTCTTTCATTTCCTGAGAACAGAGAGCGAAAGCTCCAAATGAACCAAATGATTTACCGAAAGTCCCGAGAGAAATATCAATTCCCTCCTTTCCGTAATTCAAGCCAAGCCCATGAATTCCTAACACTCCAAGTGCATGTGCATCATCAGAATAAAGTAATGCGTGGTATTTTTCTGAAAGCTCAATCAAGCGATCAATATTGCAACGATCTCCATCCATACTAAAAACTGTTTCAGAAACAATCCAAATTCGATTGTACGAACTTTTCTCAGCCTCGATGAGCCGTTGTTCCAGATCATTATAGTTATTGTGATCAAAGCGCTTTAACGTTGCTCTGCTAAGTAATGATCCCTGAATCAAGCTGTTATGAATGTTTTTATCAGCAAGAATAAGTGAATTACGATCGGCTGTAGCCGAAAGGATACTCGTATTTGCCTGAAATCCAGAATTAAACAGGATTGCTGCTTCAGTGCCAAAAGCTTGAGCAATCTTCGTTTCTAAGTTCTCATGGATATTAAAAGTCCCCGTAACCAATCTGGAAGCTCCTGCTCCAACTCCATATCTTGAAGCAAAGTCGTTGGATCTTTTTATCAATTCAGGATGAGTACTCAGGCCTAAATAATCATTCGAAGAAAAATTAACATACTTTTTACCATTAACTCTTATCTGAGTACTTCCATATTCAGGATCAATCACGCTTAAACTACGAAGCCTATGCTCTTGAGTGCGTTTATCAAGAGCATCTTTTAAAAAGCCAACTTTGGAAGTTTTATCACTCAATTAACTTGAAGTCTGATTCCAGGTTGAATCACTCTCAAAAGTACGCCCCATTGCTCTAAACTGGCGGATAAATGGCAGTTTATTTTTAACAGAAGGCGCAAATTGAGAATATTCGATCATGAATAAACGACTGGTAGCAGGATCGTAATAAGTGAAGTTTACAAACGGTCCGCCCATTGCTGCATTTTCCATCGTCCACCAACCTTGAGTTTCATAGCCAATGTAACGTCCTTTTTGAAAACTGTTAAACCGACGTTTAATACGCTCATTATACTCTGTAGTCACATATTTAGAATCGTTACTTCCTTTTATGTATTGTTGATTAAGTGAATCTCTTGTAGCATTTATCCAATCTGAATCCAAGAAACTAATGTCCGTCACATTATCTTTCCACCAGATCCACATCCAACGATCATTGATTTCTAAATTTCTTCGGAACGAAATAAAATCAGTTGTGTCAATTCTTGCTACATAATCATGCTGAATACGAACTTTAAAACCATGTTTTGCCCACATGGAATCAGAATATTGTGTTTGCTCTTTTTTCTCATACACTTCATACGTCCAACGACTCAGCTCTCTTTCCAGGATATCAGCAACTAAAGAACGTTCTGAGTTAATGATCTTTTCAGCGAGAGCGGAATCAGACGTGGAACTCAAAATCAATGCGTATTGATCTTTGTACCACTGATCTTTAATTGGAAATGCAAAACTTTCCCCGCTTCTAACTCGAGATTCTACTCCTTCATCTAAAAATCCTCGAATTGCCCTGGAAACATTGGTAGAGTCATCCAATACTCCTGCGAAAATAATATTTTTCATCCCCTTTAAACGATCTAACTGAGCATTAGAACGAATATCAGTAAACGTAAGATTATAATTCTCTTCGGGGTTCAGCATATGGAACTGAAACTTTCCGTAGGTAGCTCTAATCGCCTCCGCTGTTTTACTGTTGAATTGAGTAGAATCCATTACAACAAAAACTTCATTGATAGCACCTTGTGCGCGTGATCTAAAATCACCCTCGCATGCAGTAATTACAACTGATGCTAGTAAGACAAAAATAATACTTGATTTCTTTACAGACATATCTTGTTAATTAATTTTCAAATTTCAAAGAATGAACGAACTTATAAAGCTCTTGTTTCCATTCCGGCTTAGGATACGAATTTTTGATGGTATTAATTAAGGCGCTTCCTACAATGAATCCATCGGCAGTTGATGCGATACGTTTTGCATCTTCATGAGATTTAATTCCAAAGCCCACCATCACCGGGTTTTCTGTAATATTTTCCTTAACCCTTGCTATGAATTTATCTACTGAATCGGACACTTCCTTCCCATCGCGGGCTCCCGTCACCCCTGTTACAGAAACACAGTATACAAATCCACCGGACTTTGAATCAGCCAGTTTCATTCTGATATCTGTACTATTCGGAGCAACCAAATGTATAATCGGAAGATTGTTAACTGAAGCATGTTTTTCAATGATCTCATCTTCATCAACAGGAATATCGGGTAATATCAATCCATCTACGCCTGATTTTGCCGCTTTCTCACAGAATTTCTGAACTCCGTATCGCAAAACAGGATTCATATAACCCATCAAAATAATTGGTATCTCAGATTTCTTTCTGATCTCCACCACCATCTCAAAGATCTTATCAATCGTAATTCCATTTTTAATAGCTATATCGCTGGAATATTGAATGGTAGGACCGTCAGCTAATGGATCACTGAATGGCATTCCCAATTCAATCATATCAGCCCCGTTTTCTTCCATTCCTAAAACGATCTCAACGGTTGATTCCAGATCCGGATATCCCGCCGTAATGAATAAGCTCATTAGCTTTTCATCAGAAGCTGTTCCTTTAAATTTCTTTGTGATTCTGTTCATTCGTTCTGTTACGGTTGCGAAAACCTGAAGGATTTCGCTTGGTTAAAATTTTTAAAAAGTGATTAGTCATTCAGAGCGATAGCGATGAATCTGCACGGTTATTAATTGTGCAGATCCTTCTCCCATCGGGATTCCTATGGAAGGAAGTATCCTCAGGATGACTTTCTATAAATATATTTCGTGTTTTAGTGGCACTTTTATTACAAATTTTCTGAGATTGTTCCCATGTCTTTATCTCCTCTGCCCGAGCAGTTTACGATTACTACCTGATCTTTGTTAGTAGTTGGCATCAGGTTTTCTAACCATGCAAAAGCATGGGCTGTTTCTAAAGCCGGAATAATTCCTTCTTGTTTTGATAACAGTTTAACAGCTTCCATTGCTTCATCATCTGTCACTGCATAATATTTCACTCTGCCCGAATCGTGAAGGAAGGAATGTTCCGGTCCAATTCCCGGATAATCCAATCCGGCACTAATAGAATGAGCCAGTTCAATCTGACCATTTTCATCGTGCAATAAATAACTCATAGATCCGTGTAGAATTCCCGGCGTTCCTTTTGTAAGCGTTGCGGCTGTTTTTCCTGAATCCACACCAAAACCCGCTGCTTCAATTCCAATAATATTAACTGAATCATCATTTATAAACGGATAAAAGAATCCCATAGCATTAGATCCGCCACCCACGCATGCAATTAAATAGTCAGGAAGTTTGCCTTCAGCTTCCATGATCTGTCGTTTTGTTTCATCTCCAATTACCCGGTGAAAATTTCTCACCATCATTGGATAAGGATGCGGCCCAACAACAGAGCCGATGATGTAAAAAGTGTCATCGACGTTCGTCACCCAATCCCGGATTGCTTCATTAGTTGCATCTTTAAGTGTTTTAGAACCACTTTCGACTTTTCTTACTTCCGCTCCCAATAAATGCATTCGGTCAACATTCAGTTTTTGGCGAACCATGTCTTCAGCTCCCATATAAACCACACATTCAAGACCAAATTTTGCACAAGCGGTAGCAGTTGCAACTCCATGTTGCCCGGCACCGGTTTCTGCAATTATTCGTTTTTTATCCATTCTTTGAGCTAATAAAACCTGGCCAATTGCATTATTGATCTTATGGGCTCCTGTGTGACACAAATCTTCTCTTTTCAGATAGATCTTAGCTTTGCCATAATATTCTGTAAGTCGATTCGCAAAAGTAAGTTTAGTTGGTCGCCCAACGTATTCGTTTAACAGTAAATCGAGTTGAGCATTGAACACAGGATCAGCTTTGGCTTTTTCATATTCTTCTTCTAAGGCTTTAACAGCGGGAATAAGTATCTCCGGCACGAACTTACCTCCGTACTGCCCGAAATAGCCTTTTGCGTTTGGTTGTTGATATTTTGTAATGGTTTTTTGCATGTTTTAAAATTAAGTCCCCTCTTGCGCCAAAGGCATTCCTTCGGAAAGAGGGGATTTAGGGGTGTGTCAATTTTGATACATAAAAATATGGCTACAATAAGTTCTTCATTATTTAAACAATTCTCATATAGTTATTAAATTTTTAGCCATTGCATAAGATCCTGTCCATAGGACTCCTTCGGAGAAACAAGTTCAGGATGACCTCCAATACTGAATCTTTGTGATTTAGCGGTAAACATCCTAAATAAGTTCCACAGGTTTTACTGTATTCACAAACACTTCCATTTTCTCGAAATCTTTCAAACCGGGTTCTTCTTCAATACTACTGGATACATCCACAGCATAAGGATGAGAGATATCGATTGCCTCACTCACATTTTCTGAATTCAACCCTCCAGATAAGAAAAATGGTTTATCTGTAATTTCCTTTATGAGATTCCAATCAAACGTTCGGCCTGTTCCACCCCACTGCTCACCAATTTTAGAATCAAACAAGAAATATTCAGCAACAGATTCGTATTCTGAAACCTTTTTCTGAAGTGCTTCTTTGGTTGTGTCTTCCGTAATATGGATCACTTTAATAATCGGTTTCTCAATAAGTTCGCAGTATTCCGGAGTTTCATTTCCATGAAGTTGCATAATATCTAAACCTGTTTCTTTAGCAATTGTAATTACTTCATCTAACGGTTGATTAACAAACACACCTACTTTTTCAGGGCCTTCCAACCAATTGATAATCGCTCCGGCTTTGGCTGGTTCTATGAATCGTGGGCTCTTCTCGTAGAATATGAATCCCAGATAATCCACAAATAATCCCGATGCAAATCGAGCATCTTCAAGATTAGTAAGTCCGCATACTTTTATTTTAGTTGAATTACTCATCAGTTTCTAAGTTTTCTCCACACCATGGGCAGAAATTAATTTTTACGATTGAAGCACCTCCATCATGTATCGGTATTCCAAAAGTACCGTCTTTCCATTTATTCATGATCACATCAGTGTCTTCGTGTTTAATCGTACCATCTTCATCAAAGCTATCAAATACATGACTTGCCAAAGTAACACAGCAAAAGGAACTATAATCAAAGCCTTTTTCTTTCATGTCTTGCTCTTTAGCCCAGTTCGAAAACTGCTCATTATCATAAAAGGCATCAATGTATTTCTCTTGTTCTTCGGCATTCAAAGTTGCTTCTTGAGAAGGCAAGGAAGAAAATTTATTATGTAATATTTTAAATTCTTCGAAGGTCAAACTGTATTCTCATTAAATATCATTTCTCCGGATTCAATCAGCTCTTTTACAGCCATTCCGGGATCATCTTGTCTCATAAAATGCTCGCCAATTAGTACCGAATGAATCCCTTCTTTTATCAACAGTGCCATATCATTTCCAGAAGAAATTCCGCTTTCCGAAACTAATACTGTTCCTTTCGGAGCTTGTTTAAGAATTTTAATTCCACGATGAACATCCACTTCAAAATTCTTTAAATCTCGGTTATTAACTCCTAAAATTTCAACTTCATTGAAGTCCAGTCTGTTAAAGTCTGTCTGATCATAACATTCTACTAACGCTGACAATTCGAATTCTTTTGCAACTGCCAATAACTCACTCAATTGACTTCCATCTGTGATCGCTACGATTATCAAAACCGCATCAGCTCCAAAAGCACGTGCTTCTTTAATTTGAAACGGATCAATGATAAAATCTTTTCTCAATAACGGAAGCTGAACTCTTTTTGAAATGGTATTCAAATATTCCAGATCACCCATAAAAAATGGTTTGTCTGTCAATACAGAAATGGCAGAAGCGCCACCCTCTTCATACCTCAACGCAATGTCCAACGGATCAAAATTTTCCCTGATCACTCCCTTTGATGGAGAACCTTTCTTTACTTCTGCAATTACCGAAATCTGATTTTCTTTCTGCAAAGCTGATTTAAAATCTATTCTCTTCTTCTCAAATCCCTCTAAAGAGTGCAGTTCATTGAAACTGATCTCTGACTTTCTTTTAATGAGATCTTCGGAGGTTTGAGCTACTATTTTTTCCAGAATGGTTGCCATCAGTACTTAAAAACTCCCATTGCATCGTTTGTAGCATCAATAAAGTTATTAAAAACTTTCCGAGCATTTCCTGATTCCAGACTGTCTACCGCTTTCTCTTTTGCATCTTCCAAAGTATCAACCAACCCCGATGCTTTGATTGCAAAGGTAGCATTTATAAGTACAATGTCTTTTTGTGCTTCTGTTGATTTGTTTGCAAGAATATTTTTCAGAATAGATGCATTTTTGTCTGCATCATCTCCCATCAATTGCTCCATTTCATACGTTTTAAATCCCAGCGATGAAGGATTAAACCTATAAGAATCAGAAACCTTTTTATTTTGCAGTTCAAAAATGGTAGAATTTCCTGTAATACTTACTTCATCAAGTCCATCATCAGCATTAAAAGTATAAGCGAAGTCTGTATCAAGATTAGCAAGAATGGAAGCCATTTTATGTGCAACTTCGTTATCAAAAGCCCCAATAACGTATTTTTTAACACCTGCAGGATTCGCCATAGGCCCAAGAATATTAAAAAAAGTACGGAATCCTAGTTGTCTTCTTGTAGGCATCACATATTTCATAGCCGGATGAAACATTGGAGCAAACATAAACGCCATTCCAACTTCATCATACACCTGCTCAACGCCTTCTTTTCCCAACTCAATAGCAGCACCAAGATATTCCAGCACATCAGCACTACCACATTTACTGGATGCGCTTCTGTTTCCGTGTTTAATAACCGGAACACCGGCTCCGGCAACTACAAAACTTGCTGCGGTTGAAATATTGAATGTCCCCGATTTATCACCACCGGTTCCAACCAAATCAATAGCGTTGGTTACATCTACATCAACTTTTATAGATTTATCTCGCATCACCTTTACAAAAGCAGTGAGTTCATCTACGGTTTCGCCCTTCATACGCATCGCTGTAAGAAAAGCAGCGATTTGCTCTTCGGGAACTTCGCCTTCCATGATTTGAGTCAAAGCCCATCCTGCTTCAATCAGCGTAAGATCTTCTGAAAAAGAGAGCTTGTTTAAAATGCTTTTGAATGTCATGATTGTGTTAACCAGTTGGCGATCATTTTTGGTCCTTCGATGGTTAGAATGCTTTCCGGGTGAAATTGAATTCCTTCTATGGGAAATTTTTTGTGTCTTATCCCCATAATTACATCTTCCGTTCGAGCCGTGATTTCAAGTATATCGGGTATGGAATCAGGAGCTAAAACCAACGAATGATATCGGGTTGCTGTGCAGTTTTGTTCTACATCTTTAAAGATATTTTTCCCATTATGAGATACCTGTGAAACTTTGCCATGCATAAGTTTAGGAGCATAATCTACTTTTGCTCCGAATACTTCACCAATAGCTTGATGCCCCAAACAAACACCAAGGATCGGAGTGGTTTCACCTAGCTTTTCTATGACTGCTTTACTGATTCCTGCATCCTTTGGGCGCCCCGGTCCCGGTGAAATCAAAATCTTTGACGGTTTTAATTCGATTACCTCTTCAATAGTTAATTCATCATTTCGAATAACTCTGTAATCCTCAGTAACGGCTGCAACTAAATGAACTAGGTTGTACGTGAATGAATCGTAGTTGTCGATAATAAGGATCACTGATTCTCCTGATTTAATGATTTGCGCAGATTAGCTCCCACTTTGTAATACATACTCTGAATCATTTTAACGCCCTTCTTTACTGTCTGAAAAACAGATAGTTCTATAATTTTGTTGACTTAGTTCGGTGTAAATCATATTAATCATTTAATCACTGATCTCTGTTCTTTTGACAATTCATCGATATAAAAATATTGTGTTAATCAATTCAGCGAAAATCATATTAATCATTAAATCAGCGATCCTTGTTCTTTTGACAACTCATCGATATAAAAACAAATGTAGAACTAAACTTACTACAAACTCTATTACTAAAATCAGCGAAAATCATATTAATCATTTAATCAGCGATCCCTGTAGCTTCACGAATTGGTCTCATAACCGATTCAGCTCTTTCTCTGGCTTTCTTTCCACCTTCTCTAAGCACATCTTTTACGTAATCCAGATCACCTTCAAGTTCTTTACGTTTTTCACGTGCTCCGGCAAAATAGTTTTCGATCATTTCTAACAATTCGAGTTTGGCGTGTCCATATCCATATCCGCCTGCTCGATATTTTTCTGCAATTTCTTCCTGTTTATCCACATTGGCGAATAGTTTGATTAATGCAAACACATTATCAGTTTCAGGATCTTTTGGGTCTTCGAGTCCTTTAGAGTCTGTTTCTATAGACATCACTACTTTTTTGAGCGCTTTTCCCTCGCTAAACAAAGGAATAGTGTTGTTATAACTTTTGCTCATTTTACGTCCATCGGTACCGGGAACTACAGCAACGGATTTAAGAATATGATCTTCCGGAATTTTTAAGAATTCTCCATCGTACGCTCTATTAAATTTACCGGCAAGATCTCGAGTTATTTCAATATTCTGTTTTTGATCTTCCCCTACCGGAACAATATCTGAGTGATAAATCAAAATATCTGCTGCTTGTAAGACCGGGTAAGTAAATAATCCAATATTGGGATTCAATCCTGAAGCAACCTTGTCTTTATATGAAACACCCTTTTCCATTAAACTTACCGGGCATAAAGTTCCAAGAATCCAGGCTAATTCTGTTACTTGCGGGACATCTGATTGAGCAAAAAACGTTGCTTTTTCCGGATCTAATCCAAGAGCCAAATAATCCAAGGTTACATCAATAGTATTCTGGTAAAGCTGCTTTCCATCGCTCAAGGATGTCAACGAATGATAATTTGCTATAAAATAAAAGCAGTCTCCTTGTTTTTGCATGGCTATGTGTTGACGCATTGCGCCAAAGTAATTTCCTATATGCAATTTACCCGATGGTTGTATTCCTGATAGAATCGTTTTTTTACTCATTCAATATCTAATGCTACGCTAAGTGCCTGAACTAATGCACCTGCTTTGTTTTGTGTTTCTTCGAATTCCTTATCGGGATCACTATCTGCTACAATTCCCGCTCCTGCCTGAATATAAACTTTGTTTCCTGTAACAACCATCGTTCTTATAGCAATACAAGTGTCCATATTTCCGGAAAAATCAAAATATCCGACTGCTCCTGCATAAATTCCGCGCTTTAATGGCTCTAGATCGTCAATAATCTGCATGGCTCTGATCTTGGGAGCGCCACTTACCGTTCCTGCCGGAAAGCATTGCATCAATGCGTCAACGGATGTCTTATCATCTGAAATCTCTCCAACTACATCACTTACAATATGCATTACATGCGAATATCGTTCTATAACCTGATTTCGTTCCATTTTTACTGTTCCCGGCTTTGAAACTCTGGACAAATCATTTCTCCCCAAATCGACAAGCATAATATGTTCTGCAACTTCTTTGGGGTCTTGTTTAAGATCTTCTTCTAATTCTAAATCTTCTTCATGCGTTTTTCCTCTTGGACGAGTTCCTGCAATCGGTAACACTCTTACTTCTTTATCCTGAACACGAACTAGTACTTCAGGTGAAGAGCCTACAATTTGAAAATCATCAAAATCCAGAAAAAATAGATACGGAGATGGATTAACCATTCTTAAAGCTCTATAAAGCATAAATGAATCCCCGCTCATTTCTGCTTCGAAGCGTTGGGAAAGTACCACCTGAAAAATATCCCCTTCATAAATATGATTTTTGGCAGTTTTCACCATCTCAGTAAATTCGCTTCTCTCTATATTACTTTGTAATGAATCAGTATCAATTGAAAAATCTCGTTTTGTATAGTTACCCGACATTGCCGCTTGCTCCATTTCCGCTAAGGAATCAATTGCGGTATCATAAAGCTCAGTTCGGTTTGACTCTTCATCCACAAAAACCGTCTTAATTAGAATAACCTGATGCTTTACATGATCGAATGCGTAGATTTCATCATAAAAACACCATATGGCTTCGGGAAGGTTGAGGTCATCTTCCGGAACATTTGGTAAATCTTCAACCAATCTGAATGTATCATAGGCAGAAAATCCTACGGCACCGCCTGTAAGCCTGGGTAATTCAGGAATTATTGGCTCTGAATATTTTGTGGTCTGTTCCTTAAGTTCTTCAAAATAAGGTTTCTGAATTGTTCTAGCTCCCGATTGATCGCTCAGTAGTGTAGAATTTCCATCAAAATGAAGAGACTGATAAGGATTTCTGCCGATAAATGAATAACGCGCAAGTTGTTCTCCCCCCTCAACCGATTCCAGCAAAAAAGGATTTTTGGCGCCTTCCCTAATATTCATGAATAATGAAACAGGGGTAAGTATATCAGCTAATAACCGTTTATATACCGGAATTGCTGTATATTTTTCCGTAAGATTTAAAAACTGTTCTTTATTCATTCTGTTTTAAAAGTCATTGCGGACATACCTGATCCGCAATCTCCGGTAAAAACTGAAGATCCTGGATCAAGCCCGGGATCTTCAGTACTTATTATTAAAAAAAATTCAAAAAAAAACCCACTCTTCCAAAGGAACAGTGGGTATGTAATTTCGTAGTTAAACTATCTATGCAAAAATCCCACTGCTTATGTAAGCGCTGGACCACCACCAAGTTGTAATTGTTTGCTTGTTTAACATAGTGTTGAGAATATAGTGGGGTGAATTTTTAATAGCAATCTAAATAGATTAAAAATATTCTTACAAGATTAGAGTTGCTATCTAAACAATGAATTCCTAATACCTGGCGAACCAAAAAAACTTCGCTTATTTATCAGTTAATATTGAGTTTTGAGTTGAGTTCAAAACCTCAAAACTCAAACCTCATCACTTCTTAAACAGGCAGTCCTTCCATTTTCATAATCGTTATAGCGTTAGTACTTGGGCATGGACCTGATTTAAGTTTATACTCAAAACTCATTTTTCCGTTGCTTATGGATTCTACAAAATGCCAGTTACTGAGTTGATCTATCTCTGATTTCAGGTCTGCAAGTTCCAGATCGTGGGTGGAAATCATTCCAATACCATTTTTCCCGGCTACTTCTTTTAGAAATGCTGCACTTCCCGCAAACCGTTCTCGGTTATTGGTTCCTTTGTAGATCTCATCCACAAAAAAGAAAAGAGGAATTTCATCTTCTTTATTCAATTCATCCAGCAAATACCGCAATCGCTTTACCTCCGCATAAAAATGAGAAAGACCATCGCCTAACGAGTCAGTTACATTTATGCTGGTAAATATCCTGAACAGACCTGTGTTTAATGATTCTGCATTTACAGGAGCTCCTGAATAAGCAAGCACCAAATTGATTCCAACTGTTCTTAAAAAAGTACTTTTCCCTGCCATGTTTGATCCTGTGATCAGAAAAAGATCTTTCCCGGGATTTACTTCAAAATCATTGGCTACTTTTTGGTCTTCCTGAATTAAAGGATGCCCAAGTTTTTCAGCTTTAAATAGCGTGTTTGAATCTTCTTTAAATGTTGGGAAAGTATATTCTGGATTCAGTAGCGTAAAGTTCGCTAAAGAATTAAGCGCTTCCAGTTCGTAGAATTTATCTAGCCATTTGGTGAGTTTAGGCTCAATGTCTTCTTTTAGATTTTCCAGTTTCATAGAGAAAAATAAACCCCAGGGCATACATAGATTTACGACAGATCCTAATATCTGGTCTTTTTGAACGGAAGCTACTACAGCAAACCTCCGAACTTTTTTAAGATTTGCAGATGGTCGGTCAGCAGCATTATGGAAAAATTTTAAAAATGCCGATAATCCATCTTCATCTCTGAATCTAAATTGTTCAACATGACTGAGAATATTCGCAAACCTGTTTAGCAGTTTTTCCATCTGAAACGCGGCATCAAACAACCCTGTGACTTTATGACTGTTAAGTTTGTAAACAGTGAGATAACTCACAAAAGAGATCAAGAAAAAAAACGCATTCAAAACACCAAACAAAGCTAATACGCCAAATACGATATTTGAAATAGAAAGAAGTGTTAACCCAATTAAAGGAAACATAAATCCCTTTTTTTTAGGAAGCCGTAACCATTCCAGCATCTGTTCCATCGTCCAGCTTTGTTTATCAGAATGACTTTTTGCAAACAACGCCTCGACTTGTAATTTATCTCTGAATATTTGTAATGGTGCTAATTCCAGAATCAATTGCTGTCGGCTCGTTATTTCTTCTTTATTTTTGGTTTGATCTAATAGCCAATTCGAAAGTACTTTCTGACTTCCTTCATAAATAGATGTATCTATCAATTGAAAAAGAGATCTCTTACCAATGATGTTCAGATCCTGAGCATAAGGATGATTTGCAGATGCACTTCGATCGATCTTTTTGAAAAGGATACGTTCCCAGTTAAGATCTATTCGAGCTATATGCTCTTCTTTAGTTTGCTTTAGATAGCCGAACTTTTCTATGCATTCTTCGACCTTTTTATGCCTCTTTACCATGAATAAGAAAGCGGCGATCAATCCCAGTAGAATAATTGTGTAAGGGATGCCGGACATCATATCTAAGCCAATAAACAAGAATACTCCTGCCAATACGAAGAGCGTTAATCTCATTCCGGATATTTTGCTGCTTTGCTTTTCGAGTTGAGCAATTCGTCTTTCAATTCGTGCTATATGTCTTTCTAATAAATTTTTCAATACTTAAATCGGTTTTTTTAAATAAAACTTTTTAGCCAAAGTAATCTTAAGATAGACTTATTTCATTCAATCAATCTCTGCTACACTCCAGCCATTTTGCTGATAGATATTTGCATCTACTGAAATAGTTTGAGCTACATACGGCAGAACACTTTTGTTGATTTCTTTCCCCTCTTTTCCTTTCACAAGATAATAATCATAGTTAACTCCGTTTTCTTGAAGCACACGCATAACCGGAGGAATTCCACCACTTATACATCTAATTGTACAGCTCTTATGAATCTTTCCTTCTCCAGGTTTCATAACACCGAAATAGCACTTCGGATCAAGGATCTCTCCTGTCAATTTTTTTTCTGAATAAACCTGGGGTTCATCTAAAACTGAAACTGTATCACTAATAAATTTAATGAAGCTTTCTTCTTCATCTGTTAATTCCATCAAAGTAATTCCATCGCCATAAATTAAAGTGCCTTTCATTGAGATTTTCTTCCCATCAAGGTTTCCTTCCGATTTTTGAATCTCAGCGATAATACCGGCTGCACCAATTTTTCCAAATCCAACCAGTAGAACATTTCTGGAAAACCCATCCGGAATTCCAGATTCCACTGTTAAAATGGGAACGGGTTCTCTATGATAAATTCCGCTTAGTTCAGTGATGGTTCCAAATTCAAAATGATGATAATTGAATGGTTTTTGATTACTAACTATAGCATAAACTATTACTGGAATGAGTACTAAAATCCCAATGATAACTTTCTTCAGAAATTTCTTGTTGGATTCCGGAATTTCATCCTGCCAACCAATGTAAAATTCATCTTTACTCATGATTTTCAATTTTAGCTGGTTCTACGAAAGTTCCTTCCGGTTTCGGAGAAGGATTGATCCATATTTTTCCCTTTATAATTTTCACTTCGTATGTAGAAAGTTTCTCCTTAAATGGTGGCGGTGATTGCCCGTTTTCTGGCAGATATTGATACCCGTGCCACGGACAGGTTATGCAACCATCCACAATTTTACCTTCTCCCAATGGTCCCATTTGATGTTTACAGACGTTATGCACCGCTGAAACCTTCCCATCATATTTAAAAACAGCAATATTCTGATCTTCAATAAATATAGTTTTGGCTCTGTTTTCAACGATTTCTTCTACAGAAGCGATTTCATAAAATCCTTCCTCAACTAGGATATTATCTAGTTCTTTTAATCTCTTTGTTTCTTTGATTCCGGCTATAATATGAAGGCTTGCAATAGCTATAAATCCTATGATCAAAATCATCCAATATCTTGGGCTGTTTTCATATTGAAGTGCGCCTAAGGCTACGTGTGTAATTAGTAGCCCATATGCAATGTAAACGCCCATATGTAAAGCTTTCCAAACTTTAGGATTTAGATTTTTGAGCCAGAAATCATGACTGGTTGCAGCCATTAAAAAAAGTATGATCAATGCAAAAAATCCGAGTATCTGAAAAGGAAATTCACTTATTGTCTGGTAGTTCTGATTGGATGTAAATACACTTACAATTGGATTTATATCACCCAAAGCATGGAATTGAACAATCGAAAAAACTCCATGTATTAACGCGATCAAAAACATACTCACTCCAAGATGCCTTCGATTATACAGAAGCGGGAGGAAACGGATATCAAGCCTTGCTAAAGGTCCAATCATTAAAATGATATGAAGCAATGTAAAAGCAGTTAATGCTGTTACCCTAATAATGAGCGTTTCAGCTGTGATTTGAGGAAACAGGATTAGTTGCAAAACTACAAAGCACGAAATCATTAACAGAATACCGCTCCATAATATAAGATCGTATGTCTTTTTCTGTTTATTCCACAATACGGAAGTATAATTTACGCTCATGGAATTGCCAAGATTAAAATAGTTAACGTGACAATTGCTATTAGAATCCAGAGGCTAACATGTGTTTTCCTCATTGATGGGTTCATGATTTCCTCCATTTATTGGCAAATATTGGCCAAAAGACAAGCATTCCCGGGAAAATCAATACTTTAAAACCCCATCCACTATCCACAACACCGTCATCAACTTTTCTGAGTCCTTTCCACATGAATATTGGAGTAAAAACCAATCCGATAATCACATAAACCAACCACATCACTAAAACAATCGAGACCATTACTTCCATAAGATTATGAATTATTTAGTTGTTGAAATACTTGGTAATTAATCGACATTACTAAATTAATTAGTGATTCCTTCTTCTATCAGTTTTTATATTATGGGAATTAAAGCAAAATAGCGCTGATTTCTATAACGAAACTATAAACTTTCATCACTTCAAAGTTATTCCCTCTTCAACTCCACCAACGTTGCTCCCCAACTACTTCTGTCATCGGCTAAGCGATAGGAAATTACGTGTTCATTTTTATCCAACAAACTATGAACCGTTCTGCGAAGTACACCTTTTCCTTTTCCGTGAATAATTCTTAGAGAATGGATCTCTTTCTCCAGACAGGCTTCGATGTAGTCCGGAATCAGATCACCCAATTCTTTTGGATTGAAATGGTGAAGATCTAAAATTCCATCAATAGGTAATTCTACAGGTTCCAAAGTAATTCTTAATTCTTAATTCTTAATTCTTAAAAAGCATGGAGCTTTAAATCAACTATTCCTAATTAACTTATTCCTAATTCTTAATTGATCATTGAATCATTCTTAATTGAAATAGTCCACCACTCTTCGCTCTTCCACTACCTTCTTTATAAACTGAACTACTCTTTGGTGCTCGGGATGAACTGCATACGCCTTAAGAGATTCCTGATCTTTACATTCTGTAGTCAAAACCACATCACAAATAGCCGCATCTTCACCTTCCAAAATATTAATTCCAACGTCAGCGCTATCCAATTCATTAATCTTTGCAGGCAAACCTTCCAATAATGCTTTCATTATCTCCGCATTTTCCTGCTTTGTTTTACCTTCTGCGATTTCTTTCAATTTCCACATTACGATATGTTTGATCATATTTTTGTCAGTTGTCAGTTGTCAGTTGTCAGTTGTCAGTTGTCAGAAACTAGAAAGCCAAACAGATTATTCCTAATTCATATATTCGTAATTCTTAATTGATCATTGATCATTCTTAATTGTTTCCCTGTTAATTGATAAAAGGAACCCTTAACTTTAAGATTCGGTTTTAGGCAACCTAAACGGCTTAAAATTCCACTAAAGATAAAACCTCATACATTGGATAACATCGACTTAGATAAAATTACTGCTGAAGACCTTGGTGAAGCCCATATTGGTACTTCAGAACTTACTCCGCTTCGTGAAGATGCATTTGATCTGTCTGATTCAGAAAAAATAGATATCATTCAGGATCACTTTAAAGAAATCATGCACACGCTTGGTCTGGATCTTGATGATGACAGTCTCAAGGGCACTCCTTACCGCGTAGCAAAAATGTACGTAAAAGAAATTTTTAACGGGCTTGATCCAAAAAATAAACCGGAAGCTCGCACCTTCAGTAACAACTACGATTACAATGATATGGTGATGGAGAAGAATATTCAGGTAACTTCATTTTGTGAACATCACTTCCTCCCTTTCATTGGAAAAGCACACGTAGCTTATATTGCTTCGGGTAAAGTAATTGGATTATCAAAAATCAATCGTTTGGTAGATTATTATTCCCGCAGGCCTCAGGTTCAAGAACGTTTGACCTTGCAAATTGCTGATGCTCTTTCTGAAGCAATGGATACTGAAGATGTGGCTGTATTTATTGATAGCAAACATTTATGCGTTTCCACTCGAGGTATTCGTGATGTAAGTAGCAGTACAATCACCACGGAATTCAGAGGAGCTTTCAAAAAAGAAGCAACTCAAAGAAAATTTATTGATTTCATCAAAACTGACACTGAACTCTAACCGTTTTGGCTGAACAAAAGCTCCAGGTTTATAATACACTTACCAGAAAGAAAGAAGATTTTGAACCACTGAATCCTCCTTTTGTGGGGATGTATGTATGCGGTCCAACTGTTTATGGTGATGCTCATCTCGGGCATGCCAAAAGCTATGTTTCTTTTGATTTGGTTCTTCGATATCTAAGATATTTAGAGTATAAAGTCCGCTACGTTCAGAATATCACAGATGTAGGCCATTTAGTTGGAGATGGCGAAGAAGGAGAAGACAAACTCGGTAAACAAGCTCGTTTAGAGCAAGTCGATCCTATGGAAATCGCTGAGAAATATACCTACACTTATTTCCGTGACATGGACGCTTTGAATGTGCTTCGACCTGATATTGCTCCCAGAGCAACCGGACATATTCCTGAACAGATTGCCATGATCGAAAAGTTGATTGAAAATGGACACGCTTACAATGTAGATGGCAATGTGTATTTTGATGTTCATTCTGATGAAGATTATGGAAAACTTAGCGGAAGAAATCTTGATGAAGCTGAATCCGGTACTCGAGTTGAAACTGCTTCAGATAAAAAAAATCCTGCTGATTTCGCTCTTTGGAAAAAAGCTGAAGATGAGCACTTGATGAAATGGGATTCACCTTGGGGAGTAGGTTATCCCGGTTGGCATATCGAATGTTCAGCAATGAGTACTAAGTATTTGGGCGAAAGTTTTGATATACATGGCGGTGGATTAGAGAATCAATTTCCACATCACGAATGTGAAATTGCTCAATCTGAATGTGCGAATGATGTTCAGTTTGTTAAGTATTGGATGCACAACAACATGGTTACCCTTGAAGGACAGAAAATGGGTAAATCATTGGGTAATGCAATCAACTTGCATGAGTTTTTTACCGGTGAACATAAACTTTTAACCAGAGCTTGGGATCCTCAGGTAATTCGATTCTTTCTACTTCAAAGTCATTACAGAAGTACAACCGATTTTTCGGAAGAGGCACTTGAAGCGGCTGAAACCGGTTTAAAGAATATGCATTCAATGATCTCAACCATTGAGAAAGAAGAAAATGGTTCTGGTGATGCTTTTGATATAGATGGATTCAAATCATCTTTTGAGAAAGTCATGAATGATGATTTCAATTCGGCAAAAGCAATCGCTGTTATATTTGAGAAGTTAAAAGAACTTAGAAAATTGATCACTGAAAAAAAGACTCCATCAAATATTGATGATGTTAAAAAAGTGATACAAACTTTTGTTGACGATGTACTAGGTATTTGGCCGAATGAAAGTACTGGTGGAAATAGTGATCTAATAAAAGGTTTGATCGAATTATTAATTGAAATCAGAAAAGAAGCCAGAACCAACAAAGATTTTGCACTCTCGGATAAAGTTCGGGATGACCTGAAAGAGCTTGGCGTACAGCTCATGGATGGAAAAGAAGGTACAACCTTCGAAATTGACTGATGAATCTGCTGAAACTCATATTCAGTAAACTCATAGTCGGATTTATACGCTTTTATCAGTTAGCTATTTCTCCATGGTTAGGAAGCAGCTGTCGGTATTCCCCAACTTGTTCGCAGTATATGATTGAAGCTGTAAACGAATGGGGACCATTAAAAGGATTTTGGTTAGGAATTAAGAGAATCGGTCGATGTCACCCCTGGGGTGATCATGGTCATGATCCGGTTCCGGGGAATCCAGAAAAGAAAATAATTAATGACTCGTCATCCTGAGGATACTTCCTTCCGTAGGAATCCCTTTGGGAGAAGGATCTACACAAGTTAATAGATGTGAAGATTCATCGCTATCGCTCTGAATGACCTAAAAGTAAATAAATGTCAGAAATAACATTCAAAAAACGCCTTACCGTAGAACAAGTAGAAGAAGCCAAAGATCTGGCTCCTAAATTTCAGGAAAATGGATTAATTCCTGTGGTAACCACCGATTATACTTCCGGGGAATTATTGATGCATGGTTACATGAACGAAGAAGCCCTAAAGAAAACCATTGAGCTTGGAGAAGCTGTGTATTACAGCCGTAGCCGTGAAGCACTTTGGCATAAAGGTGCAACTTCCGGTCTTACTCAGATCATCAAAGAAATGCGCATTGATGATGATCAGGACTGTGTTTGGCTAAGAGTTCAAGTTCTGGGAAATGGAGCCAGCTGTCACGTTGGATACCGGTCTTGTTTTTACAGAAGCGTACCAACCGGAAAAGATTTCTTTAAAAAAGATGGTGAGTTAGCATTCGAGGAATCTGAAAAGGTTTTCGATCCCAAAGAAGTATATGGAGATGCTCCAAATCCTACGAAGTTATAAATTTTCCCTTTTAAGGGAGACCGATCGAACACTTGTGTGAGATCAGAGAGATGTTGTGTGGTTTAGAAGTTCGTAAACAACACAACATCCTCCTTCTGCCAAAGGCATCCCTTCGGGAAAAGAAGGGCTTTATTCTCTAATATAAAGTTTACACTTCCGTGACAATTAACTCATTCAATGTTTATACATTAATGTCATAACATTAAAACTAATTATATATTAATGAAGTCACTATTATTTACTCTAATTGCTGTATTTGGTTTATCAACACTGGGAATAGCACAAGAAATGATGAGCACTAAACATTTGAATGTAGATGACGAAGGAATTGCCATTAAAGGCTACGATCCTGTGAGTTATTTCATTTCTGAGGAGCCTCAGGAAGGGAAAGAAAACCTGACCTATGAGTATGAAGGTGCTACTTATCAGTTTGTAAGTCAGAAAAACTTAGATACGTTTAAAGCTGATCCGGAAAAATATGCTCCTGCTTACGGTGGTTGGTGCGCTTATGCTGTTGGAAACGGGTATACCGCAGATGCCAATCCGAAGACCTTCAAAATTTTTGATGGGAAGCTGCTCTTATTCTACAACAAATTCTTTACCAATACTTTAGATAAGTGGAATAAAGACGAAGAAAAGCTCAGCAAAAATGCAGAAATGCAGAAATGAACTGGCCGGAGATCAAAGAGAAAAAGAAAGAAAATTGAGTTATTGTTATTAAGTGATTGAGTAGAGATTCTTAATCACTCTATCACTTAATCCCTCAATAACTATTTCAAGCATTAAAAACACCTTTCAAGCTCTTGTCTTTGTTTCGGAGGTCTATACCTCCTTCCAGTATCGACTTTAAATTCGTCATATAAAACAACCATCCCTCTCCACATCCAACGTATAGATTCTTATTAGGATCTTCTTCTATCGGAATATTATTCTGAGTGAGCTCTACCATCACATATTCCTGATTAACATTTGACAGCTTCACTTCTACATCACATTCATCGGTAAACATGAACTGAAAATAATCTTTACCATTTACTTCCAGTACTTCCAGTACTTCCAGTACTTCCCGTTCTTCATATACCGAATCAGGATAACCATTCCACATCCAATAGAACATATCACCAGCTTGGTAATGTTCATTTGACGGTCGTTTAGTTCCATCAGATTTGGTTGCTCCGGCACTCCTCAAAAACCAGCTTTCTAATCCGGATTGAGTAGTCCAAGCATCATAGATTTTTTGCAAAGGAGCTTTAACAGCAATTTTTTTAGTGAAGGATTTCCATTGATCATTCATAGCAGTAATTGTTTGTGGATAGAGTAGTCAATAAAGTAAAATGAATTCAAATTCGAAAGATTTTAGTAAATATGTTTCAGTTAGCCCCATATTTATTTATCTACTGATAAAATTTACAGTAAAATGACCAACGAGATCAATACATTTAACAATAAACAATCCGAGTCTTATAAAAAGATTTGTGATTTATTACATCAAATAATTAACTCTGTACTTACCGAAGCAGAAAACAAGATCTGGCATGCCCATCCGGTTTGGTTTTTGGATGGAAATCCTATCGTAGGATATAATAAGCTAAAAGATTGTGTTCGGCTTATGTTTTGGAGTGGTCAATCATTTGATGAAGAAAAATTAGCGAAATCCGGAAGCTTTAAAGCCGCTGAAATCAGATTTACTTCTGTAGATCAAATTAACCCAAATGATCTTAAGCGTTGGCTAATAAAGTCCAGGGAAATACAATGGGATTACAAAAATATCATTAAGCGAAAAGGTAAACTAGAAAGATTAAAGTAGATGAACTTAAAACAAAACAAAGAAAATGCTATCGCCTTTTACAAAACCGCTTATGATGGAAATCCTGCTGAAGCAATAAACAAATACGTTGGCGAGGAATACATTCAACACAATCCGGATGTAGCAGACGGAACAAAAGGATTCATTGAGTATTTCGAGAGAATGCAACAAGAATACCCTAAGAAATCTATCGAATTCGTTCGTTGTATTGCGGAAGGAAATTTAGTCGCACTGCATACCCATCAAACCTGGCCGGACAATGACCAATATGTGACCATAGATTTCTTTCGATTTGATGAAAACGGTAAGATCTGCGAACACTGGGATGCTATTCAGCAAATACCGAAAGAATCGGCAAATACTAATACCATGTATTGATTTGAGATTACAAAGTAATTTGTATTGCATACAATTTTTTTATAATTACAAAGTTGCAAAAGATAAGTTTGAAATAATTTAATCCTCTACAATGCTTAATAGGTACTCTTTTCTCATTATTCTAATTTTTACTTTGAATTGCAGCGATAATGGAATTGGTAACAATGACATTGAAGTTAATCCCAAACTAATAAAAGAGTTACGATCTGCATCATCTGAAACAATCCAAATAGAAAACAACTCTTTTGTTTTAGATGCCTATTTATGGCGCGATTTTATGCCTATGAGTCCACCAAATGGACGTCCCTTAATTTCAGTTAACAAATTGATTGAACTCAATTCCGAAACTATCCCGAATAACATAGATCTCGTAAAACAGTACGTTATAAATGAAGATTCAATTTGGATTACTGATTACGAAGATGAACGCAGAAATTCTAACTCTCCACACATAATTGAAAGATCATCTAGAAATGGACCAAAATGGGGACCTCAGGTTAATGTTGATGTTGTATCTAAAATTTTTGATTCCAAAACTGGAGAAAATCATTATTTGATACTTAAGAACGTATTTATCAATAGAACTGACTGATAAACTAAATACACTTCTAGATTTCTTGCATCGGATTAAAGCCTTCCCTTCCAGTTCACAAGCCAAGGACTTTAGTCCGCAAGGCTTCTCCCTATTCTCTCCAAAATCAATTATCGTCCTATAAACCGATTTTATAAAATATCGGCTCTAAATCCGATTTAATTGATTATTGGTTCTCAATCCGATATATTCAGTTTAAAAAGAAATTATGGTTGCCGTAATAACCGGAGATGTCATAAACTCCAGAGGTGGAAAAACAAAAGACTGGTTGAGTTCTCTTAAACAAGTACTTAATCATTATGGTGAAGAACCCAAAGACTGGGAAATATTCAGAGGAGATAGTTTTCAATTGTCGTTACAGCCTAAAAACGCTCTAATTGCAACTATTCATATAAAAGCTGTTATTAAACAATCGAAGTCACAAGATGTAAGAATGGGAATTGGATTGGGGGAAGAAACACACAAGGCCCCTAAAGTAACGGAATCGAATGGTTCTGCCTATATCCTATCAGGTGAGTGTTTTGATGCTTTAAAAAAACAGACACTGTCTGTTAAATCCCATAATTCTGAATTAAATGAAATGCTTAATTTGATGCTAAGTCTTTCACTTCTTACAGCTAATAGCTGGACTCCTATAGTTGCTGAAGTCATAAAAACAGCTTTAGAAAACCCTGAAAAAAATCAGAAAAAACTGGCTATGCTACTAAATAAATCACAAAGCAGTGTGAGCGAAGCCTTAAACCGAGGTGGCTTTGAAGAAATAATGGCAATGAATAACTTCTATAAAGGACAAATTCAGAACCTATGAGCATATTCGCACTCAAACTGATAATAGCTCATGTAATAGGTGACTTTACTCTACAGTCGGATAAGTGGGTAAAGGATAAAAGGCTAAAAAAACAAAAATCTAAATTTTTATACCTTCATCTTGGTGTACACGCTCTGGCTTTATTGATAGTTCTAAAATTTGAGTGGAAATATTGGCCCATTTTACTTGCGATTATTGTGAGCCATTTTGTTATTGATCTTATAAAATTGAAACTGGAAAAAAATTCCAATTTACGATTACTTTTTGTGCTCGATCAAATAGCTCATTTCTCGGTTATTGCGGGCTTAGTTTATTGGTATGAACCCTATCAGATTGATATAGGAATTTTATATTCATATGAATCATTACTTCTGGTTCTGTCCTTACTCAGCCTTACTTATGTGTCTTCCGTTTTCATGAAAATGATAATGAGTCGTTGGAAAATGGAAGAGGATAATTCAAAAGATTCTCTGGAAAACGCAGGGAGATACATCGGGATCTTGGAAAGGTTATTCGTTTTCGGATTTATACTAATCGGGCAATGGCAAGGGATTGGTTTGCTTATAGCTGCAAAATCTGTTTTTAGATTTGGGGATCTTTCAAGAGCCAAAGACAGAAAACTAACAGAATATATATTGATAGGAACTTTACTCAGTTTTGGATTAGCAATAATTATTGGTATTGCTTTCAAATACTTTGTGACGTGAGTTCGATATAAGAATCACCTTTAAGAACACATTATAATGTTATTTGAAATTTTCTCACTAAAATGGCTAATAATTCATCCAGATTACTCCAAATTTCTAAATCAATAACCTCTTCTCTTTACTTTTGTGTCGACAAAAGTAACAATGCCTTTGGCAATCCGCCAATTGGCGGGAAACTCCTGGCTATGAAAACTGGTCGGAGTTCACCACTGGTTTGCTGAATAAATCACAAGGTCTTCGCTCGTTCGTAATTAACTTAAATAATCCAGCCTGGAGTGATTTATTCGTCCATTCGGACACGCAAACCAGTTTGTTCTCTTGCCCGACCAGTTTTCAAAGGCCGAAAGTTTGAAGGCTAATGAGAAATTAAGTGGGCTAATATTGAAATTTTCTCACGTCGAACTCAGGTTTGTAGATCTGTAGCTTTAAGTGAAATTCATAACTTTTTAGCAAGTAGATATTTCCAGCGTCCACAAGCCAGGGACTTAAGTCCGCCCGGCTTATTCAAAACTAAATTCTCTCAACAATCTCCCTCGCCAACACATTCGCCGCCTCGGGATGTTCTCTGAACCATAATTCTGGTTCTATCAACTCCACTTCAGAGATTGCAAGCTCATCGTCATTGTCCCACATTACGTCAACGCGGGCGTAAGCGGGCAAAGGGTTACAGGTTCTAACAACTTTTTCGGCAAATGTTATTTCGGTCTGCGAAGCTTCGTAGTTATGAACCGTTCCTCCAAAGTCATCTTGCACTCTGAAATCGCCGGATTTGGCTTTCTTAAGGATAGCGTGTGTAAACTCGCCTCCCATCACCATAAAAGATACTTCTCCTTTGATAGCAATATTATGCTGAAAAGGTTGAAGCATCATATCTTCTTCAGCAATCAGCTCTGAAAAAATATCTTCATGATCGTCAATATTCTGTGGATTCAGTTTATAGGTATGTCTTGCTGCACCGGCTATCGTTGGTTTAAGGATTACATCTACCCAACCTAATCCTGTGATGATAGAATTCAATTCTCTTCTATCTCCTTTCTTTATATACTCCGTCTCGATAACCCTAATTCCCTTATCAACTAAATCCTGCAAATAATGCTTATCCATATTCCATCTTATCTGAGAAATAGGATTAATGAATTGAGTTTCTCCTTCAACTCTCTCCAGCCAGGCTTTAAACTCTTCAAAGCGATCGAAATAGTCCCAAGTAGTTCTGAAAATAGCACATTTTGTAGAACCCCAATCGAAATCAGGATCTGCCCAGTCTTTACGAACCACTTTTAATCCGTGCTTCTCTAAAGCTTTTTTGAGCAGATCCTCTTCCGTTAGAATGTTTTGAATGTAATTATTTACTTTCTCCGGATTGAGATATCTGGATTCTGTTAGAATAACTACATCAAATTGGTTCATTTTCGGTGTCTTTTATTTCCACCACTTTTACGTTTTCCTTTTGGGAATCCACCACCGCCGCTTTTTCTTCTTTCGCCGCCACTGCTACGACCGCCACCAGAACTTCCCTTAGTGTCTTCCTGAGCACGTTCAACGGCAACATCTCTGCCTTCAAATTTAGCTCCGGTTACATCATTTGTCAAAGCACTTTCGTAACCTGTTTCAACTTCAAAGAAGGAGAAATTATTCTGGAGATCAATCTTCCCGAAATCCGGTTTTGAACCGTTTAATTGCTCGTTAACTAATCCCATTAAACGCACCGGGTTCATTCCATCACGCCTTCCAACGTTAATAAAGAACCGCTCGTATCCGGGTTCAGTAACTCCACGTTCTCTTCCATTACTGCCACCACGGTCACTTCTTCCACCTCGGTCACTTCTTCCACTGCGATCATTTCGTCCGCCTCGGTCATTATTGCCTTTTCTGCGATCTCCGCCGCCTGAAGCATTCAAATCATTAGAATTGGAATAGTATTCGAGGAATTGGTTGAATTCTACCGCTAAAAAATGTTTGATTAGATCGTCACGTTCCATATCTGAAAGTTTGTCAAGAGCTTCAGGTAAGAACTTCGCCATTTGCTCCTCATTCACTTTTGTTTCCTTTACAGTATCAATGAGGTTCAACATTCTGATACCGCAAATTTCTTCACCACTTGGCACTTCTTTTTTGATGAAGTCTTTGCCTGACATTTTTTCTAAAGCACGAATTCTACCTGTTTCTCTGGTATGAACGATGGAAATAGAAATCCCTGAATTACCTGCACGGCCCGTTCTACCACTTCTATGAATATACACTTCCAAGTCATCCGGAAGATTGTAATTAATTATGTGGGTCAATTCGTTTACATCTAATCCACGAGCAGCCACATCTGTTGCTACCAATAATTGAAGATCTTTAGAACGGAAACGAGCCATCACATCATCGCGCTGAGCTTGTGAAAGATCACCGTTTAGTAGATCAACGTTATAGCCGTCTTTGTTTAGCTTAGAGGCGATTTCAGCCGTCTCACGGCGAGTTCTACAGAAGATGATTCCATATACATCAGGATTCATATCCGTGATTCGTTTTAAAGCTTCGAATCGGTTTTTAGCGTGAACCATGTAGTAATGATGCTCCACATTTTTTGCACCGGCATTACGTTCGCCAACTTCAATTTCTTCAGGATTGTTCATGTATTTCTTAGCAATCTTTGAAATACCTTTTGGCATCGTTGCTGAGAATAAAAGCGTCTGCTTTTCCTGTGGCGTATCTTTTAAAATGGCATCTAAATCATCCTGAAAACCCATATTCAGCATTTCATCCGCTTCATCTAAAATAAGCGTGCGAACATTACTAACGTCTAATCTTCTTCTGTTGATAAGATCCAGCATACGTCCCGGGGTACCGATCACAACCTGGCAACCATTATTGAGTGCTTTGATCTGAGTTGAGATATTTGCTCCACCGTAAACGGCTACGGTTTTAACTCCTTTCTGATATTTGGCGTAATCTTTCATATCGCGCGCAATCTGTATAGCGAGTTCACGTGTTGGTGAGAGCACTAAAACCTGAACATCGTCTGAGTTTTCGTCAATTTGATTGAGTGCAGGTAAACCAAAAGCTCCGGTTTTTCCTGTTCCTGTTTGAGCTAAGGCAACCAAATCTCTTTGTGAAGATAAGATTGCTGGTATAGCTAATTCCTGTACTTTGGTAGGTTCTGTAAAACCTAATTTTTCAACTGCATCGAGCAGTTCTTGTTTAAGACCTAGTTCTTTGAACGTTGGCATAATTTTTAATCGTTTTTATCCCGTTCAAAAACTGTGCTGTGAGTTATTCTTGCCCGGGTCATTTTTAGTAAAAAAGAGGTGAGCTAATGACAAGAGGCAAGCAGGACTGCTTGATTCATAAAAGCCAGCAATGATCTATAAACCTGAAGGTTGTTACAGAAGTAAAATTTCCAGTCTTATCGTGAACTCACAATTCAATAAGCCTTAAAGGTACGCATTAATTATACCAATAATGAGTTCTCAACTATAATTCTTTTTAATGGGTTTTAAAGGTAAAAATTTAAAATCTAAATATACTTATCACCTCTGACCACCTTTACTGGATGAGCATACGTAATTACCGCATAATGCTCGAAGTAAGAATCTGCGATATACTCTATAATTGCGTTTGCAACTTCTTTACTAACTACAGACTCAATCTTTACGTTTTTTCCTTCCCAGTCACTGGCTCTAATTCCTCTAGAACCTTCTCCGGTTGCGTCGGTAAGTGTATATCCTTTTGCTCCTATTTTTTTAATCTCCTTAAGGATATCATCCCTCAAAATTCTTTCTGTAATAATAGTTACTAAATATAATTCTGATAAACTCATATCAGCCTCCAAGTATTTTTGCAATTAAATAATAAAGTGGGATTCCTAAGGTAATATTGAATGGGAAAGTAATCCCCAAAGAAGCCGTTAAAGAAAGTGTGGGACTTGCTTTTGGCAAAGCAATTCTTACAGCGGCTGGTGCAGCAATATATGAACCGCTGGAAACCATCGTTGCAAGTACAGCCGCTCCACCTACACTCAACCCAGCCATAAGACCAACCCAAACAGCTAATGCGCCATGAATTATTGGTACGATTATACCAAATCCCAATAAGAAAAAGCCCACTTTTTTAAGATCTCTGAGCCTGGTTGCAGTAACCATGCCTAGCTCTAATAAAAATAAAAACAATGCTCCTTGAAATCCACTAACAAAAAAAGGACTCACTGATTCGAAACGGGCAGGCCCGGCAATAAATCCGATTATTAATCCTCCTACTAACAGAACAATACTACTTCCCGTCATAACTTCGTGCAAAGCCTTTTTTAGAGAGCCTGAATTCTTACTCATCAGTTGAGGAATGAGTAAAGCAACAATAATCCCCGGCACTTCTAAAATTGCCAACAATGTTGACATAAAGCCCTCTGGATTTTCCCCAACATCATTCAGATAACTTATCGAAGCAATAAAAGTTACCGCTGACACTGAACCATAATGAGCAGCAATACCTGCAGAATTTATAAGATCAATTTTACCTAAATACCGAAGTACTAAAAAAGCTGTTATCGGTGTAATTATCCCCAATAATAACGTTGCAGATGCAGGTAAAAGGAAAACATCAATAGAGGTTTTGCTAAGTTCTATTCCGCCTTTTAAACCTATAGCAACTAACAAGTAAATGGAAAGAGATTGATAAAGTGGTTTTGGAAATTCGAGATCACTCTTTATTAACTTTGTAATTATCCCAAGCACAAAAGCCAAAACAATGGGTGAAGCAAAGTTATTTAACAACGATTCCATAATACTTTTATAGTTAGTTTATTTTTCAGTCCAGAGTTCATAGTTTCACAACAACTTATTAACCAAATATCTTAAAGAAATAAAATGTATCCTACTCGATATATTTTAAATTATATACTTATTAATTTTTTTACACATGCTTAACGCCATCGCAAAACATTTCCCTGAAGCTATCCTTATCCATGACCTTGAAACTAAGATTTTAAATGGATTAAAAGACAACTCAATTAAATCCGAGAAATCAATTTGGGGAACTTCTTTGTGTAGCGATGAAGTAAGTAATATGTTTGGAGAACTGAACAAAAATTTTGCAGGTCCGGGACCTTTTGTTTTAGGAGGAATTTCGGGAATTCCTTTCGCCGGTAAAACAGGCTTAAATGCATTTCTTAGCCATGTTCCAAAAGGGGGCGCTGCAGTTATTCTTTATGGACCACACATTGGATTATCCAAAGATGGAAAATTGGGAACTGTAAAAAGAGAAAATCTTAATCAGAGTACTCCTTGTTGCGGTTCTCTGGTTGCGGGTTTAGATATGATCACAAAAAATGAAATACCTTCTCCACTAGATCCACTGGATTATCAACAAAGCCGTGTTTGTCAAAATCTTTATGTACATCGCGATGAAATTTTAAATGCCGAATTTCCACTTAAAGAAGCCACTGTTTTTACTTACGAAAGAATAAATAACAAACTTCATAGTCTTATTGAAGCTTCTAAAAATTCTTTTTCTGATATAGTTATTTACACTGTAGGAGGAATAGTTTTAAACACCGACTGGGATATCGAAGATTATTTTCAGGTGAGAAATAAGGAAGTAATCGAGTTTATTTGAGAAATCTATTCCATGGTGATTTTTTGATTACTACACCAATGATGGCCATTCCCCAGATTAATACATGAAAAATAGTAAAGATACCTTGTATCAGTTCTGAAGATAGAAAACCCAATGCCGGACCAATAAACCATTTAAAAATGAAAAACAGAATATAACCAATCATCAGATTCCCAAAGAGGTTAATGGCTGCTAATTCCAGAGGATGATAATCCCGATTTAGCTTTTCTTCGTATTCTTTTTCAAGCTCTTGCGTTCGGAGTTCTCTTTCTATATCGCTTTCAAACTCTTTTTGGTTGAGCTCTTGTTCTATCCTTCTTTTTCTTTTCATATCTCAAAAATAAAAATGATTAATCAGAATCAATCAGTACGGACGTGATTAATCACGTCCGTACTGATTGATTAAAAAGATATTCTACTTCTCTTCCTCATACATAAACTCAATCATATTTCCATCAGGATCAGAAATAAATAAAAATCTCCCCTTTTTTCTGTTTGCCGGCCCACTCATGATGGTAACTTCTTTATCTCTGAAGTATGTAGCCAGCTCATCAATCTTTTCAGGATTTTCTACATAGAATCCAAAGTGGTCCACTCTGAAATCTCTGGAAGTTGGATCGTAGCTGGTCTCAGCTTCTACAATAACCAATGTATCTCCACCTCCGATATCATATACAGCCATACTTTGTCCCATTGTTCGTACAATCTCGAATCCCAAAATATCTCCATAAAACTCTTTGGAAGCGTCAATTCTGTTTACTCTTATAGTGATATGGTTTAATCCCGATGGTGTAAAATTCATTTTTCCTGATTAAAATTAAGAACTATTCAATTATGTATATTTAAGATAATTCTTAATTCTTAATTGAACCATTCTTAATTGTTTTATTATTATAAATTTCAATCTAAGGGTTACTCATAATTTCAAATTCTTTCCCGTGTCCACTTTTTTTGTAGTAGCAACTCCCATCGGAAATCTTAGTGACCTTTCACCCAGAGCGGTTGAGGTTCTAAAATCGGTAGATCATATAGCCTGTGAAGACACCCGAACTTCAGGAAAGCTTCTAAATGCCTTCGGAATTGACACTCCAAAGTTCTCATTTCATTTACATAATGAACATCACAAAGTGGAACATGTCTTGAACATCTTGAGAGGTGGTCAATCGGTTGCTTTGATCTCAGATGCAGGAATGCCCGGCATTTCAGATCCGGGTTTTTTAGCGGTGCGAGCTATCAAACAAGAGGGAATAGACGTAGTAGTAATTCCCGGCCCTGACGCAGCAACAACAGCTTTAGTTGCCAGCGGACTCCCTTGTGACAAATATTGTTTTGAAGGTTTTCTTCCCCCAAAAAAAGGTCGGCAAAAAAGACTTTCACAACTTGCAGAAGAAGAACGGACTATTATTTTCTATGAAAGTCCTCATCGAATTGTGAAATTACTTACTGAACTTGAAGAACATTTTGAGGGAGATCGATTAGCAGCTGTTGCACGGGAACTTACCAAGAAGTTTGAGGAAGTAATTAGAGCTCCGATTTCGGAACTAAAAGTAAATTTTGAAAGCAGAGATTCCATCAAAGGTGAAATTGCTGTTGTTGTAGCCGGAAAGGGATACTCGGAATAAAAAGAGCATATCGTTAAATAGCTCTTTTTTTAATTTTCAACTGACATTAAGCTAAGCATAATGTTTTACTGATAAAACACTATCCTTTTTAGCTTTTTGAAATCAATTTGAGTTAATTGCATTTTCTACTGCTAACTCTACAAATTTAGCAATATTAGAATGAGGCAAAAGTGTTTCACCACTCCATTTATACGATAAACCTTCCAATCGTTTCACATAACGTGCCTCTACTCCTCCTTGAGCTAACAATAAAGGAATAACAAGGGCTTCCCCATCTTTGTTTGCTTCAACTACCGCATTTCTGAAATGCTCTTTGGCTTGGGCATAAATCTCTGGATTGGCATCATCGCGAACTGTGAAATATTCAATATTTCTAAAATTATCATTCGTAGCATTTGTCTTATCATCAATTTGGTGTGCTAAGCTTTCCATCGATTTTACCCAATTTTTATTATCCTGCTCTCCATTGGGGCCGTGAGCTACAATTAGAATGGTTTCTTTTTCGGGATTCTTGCTTAACGTATTTATTCGATCCAATAAAATGCCTGCGATTAGTGCATGATCGTCGAACGGATTAGTAAGTATGATTTCAGCATCAATATTCAACTGGTTTAACTTCATATTGCGATCGGCTGGAGCGCTTTGAGCTTCGCGACTGCTAGACTCTTCTTTGCTCATCATTCCGTGATTCATCATCAACATAGGAGCATCTGCTAAACTATCTCTGATCCCTAGCAAATACTCATTTTGCCTAATTATTGGACTATATGATGACACAAATAACTGAACTACAATAATTTTTTTAACCCCACTTTGCTCCAAGCTGTCAATAGCTGGTTGCATAGTTGTTGGATTTGCCATCCCAAAAGCAACTTGAGTTGGATAAGTATCTTCAACTGATTTTATAACTTCGTGAATAGAATTATTCCATGAGTCATCGTTACTACCGTGGGCGAGCACTAATACGCCGTAGTCTTTACTATTTTTTGGGGCCGATTTTGTACAGCTTAAACCAGATAGAATTACTGCTGCTATTATTAATAAATGCCAATTTGATGGCTTAAATCTGGACATGCTTTATTTTTTATAATTTTTATTTAGAGTGATTCTAAATTAAGAAAACATTAATTAGATAAAAAGAGTAATCTCAATTTTTAAAATTTCTATTCATAATTTATCTGCTATATACCAGCATATATCCAATTAAATCCTCCAAAATAATTATCACCGAATTTGCTAACTTGAATATTCTTCGCTTTCGCCTATATGACTTTTACTATATTTTCACTTATCTAAAAAGCCAACATAATTAAATGAACAAATTCTTAGAAAATAAATGGGCTTTATCTCTTACATCTGGAATTCTGTTAGGATTAAGCTTCCCTCCTGTTGATCTGGCTTTTTTAAGCTTTCCGGCCTTCGTTCTTTTATTTCTGCTGGCGGATAAATGTGATTCCAATAAACAACTCGCTTATTACGGATATGCAGGATTTGTACTATGGAACCTTATCGGAACTTATTGGCTGATGATGGCGAGTTTAGTTGCCGGTGTTGCTGCTATTTTAGCAAATGCTGCAATCATGACTATTCCATTAGTTCTATTCAGGGTGTTTTCAAACAAATTCAATAAGAAATGGTTAATTGCCCTCCTGCAAACTTCAGCTTGGGTCAGCTATGAATTTCTGCATCATAATTGGGATCTTTCCTGGCCCTGGCTCACTATCGCTAATGCGTGGTCTAACCAAATTGCTTTGATACAATATATTTCTGCAACCGGCCATTTGGGCATTACTTTCTGGGTAGTCTTTACCAGTGCTTTGGCTTATCTGGCTTTAAAAGATAAAAACAGAAACTTAGCACTCGCTGCTACTTTTAGCTTACTGTTGCCTTCAGGAATGTCTTTGCTGATGCTATTAAACTCCACAGAGCCGCCTGCATCAGAAACCACAAGTGTAGCTGTTATCCAGCCCAATCATGATTCCTATGAACCTAATGGCGGAATGGAAAACCATCGAGTGCTTGTGCAAAGCCTTTTTGATATAACGAGTGAGATTAGAACCGAAGATACTGAACTCATTATTTGGCCGGAAAATGCCCTTGACGCTGCACTTTATATGGATTCAAAAACATCATTAATGCTTTCAGATTCTGCGAAAGCATGGAATACATCTATAATTGCCGGTACAGGATTATTCCAACTCTATGAAGAACCGCCTTCTCTTTACAGAGATATGTATCGCGGACAGGCAAGAAATTATTTTAACGCCGCTCTTTATGTAAATGCCGATGGAGAGCGTTCCAGATACGACAAACACAATCTTGTTCCCATTGTAGAACGATTCCCCTTCGTTGAATTTTTTAATGCTGTTGATGTATTCGGTTGGCTTGATTGGGGAAAAATTGCAGGCTTTGGAAAAGGATTAGAAGCCACCTCTTTTAAGACAGACAGCTTTACCACTCAAGGGTTGATCTGCTACGATTCGGTGTACCCTTCCTGGATACGTGAATTTGTGAAAGATGAAGCAGATTTTATCACCATAATTACCAACGATGGCTGGTGGGGAAACACCAGCGGACATTACCAGCATTTTGCCTATGCCCGACTACGAGCTATTGAATTTGATCGCTGGATAGTTCGTAGTGCTAATAATGGTTTCTCGGGGATTATTGATCCGGAAGGCAATGTCCTTCAAAAAACGAGCTACTGGGAACGCACCGGATTTACTTTTGATGTCCCCTCAAAATCTACTACAACCATTTATACAAAGTTTGGAGATTGGCTGAGCTATTTGTGCCTGATTTTGAGTATTGGTGGCTTAGCATTCATCTTGTGGAAAAACTTTCAAAACTCTCGCTTTAATGCAAATAATTAGGTATATACGAAACAAAATAAGACAGGCATATACGCAATGCGTGTATGCATAAGTTGGGTGCAATTTTAGCATGACCCGAATACGATAACATAAAAAGAATAAAAATGAAAAAAACAGTTGTAACAACAATTCTAGTTTTGACACTTAGTCTAATAGGATTTGCTCAATCGAACTTTGACAAAACCAAATTAGACAATTACTTCAACGCACTTGAACAAAATAACAAGTTTATGGGGAGTGTTGCCGTTTCAAAAAACGGTGAAATTATTTACACAAAATCAATCGGATTTGCAGACATTGAAAACAACTTAAAAGCAACTGAAAATTCAAAATATAGAATTGGCTCAATTACTAAATCATTTACGACAGTTTTAGTTTTAAATGCAATTGAACAAAAAAAGTTAGACCTAAATCAATCTATTGACAAATGGTTTCCAACAATTAAAAATGCAAAGCAAATCACTGTAAAACATTTGCTAAGTCATAGAAGTGGAATACATAATTTCACAAATGACAAAGATTACCTGACTTATAATACCCAACCAAAGACAGAGAAAGAAATGGTTGAAATTATTGCAAAAGGTGGTAGTGATTTCCAACCAGACAGCAAAGCAGAATACAGCAATTCTAATTTCGTGCTGTTGACTTATATTCTTGAGAAAACTTTCAATAAATCTTATTCCGAATTGTTGCAAGAATACATTATTAAGCCAATAGATTTGACTAGTACTTATGTTTTTGAAAAAATTAATACGAGCAATAACGAGTGTAAATCATACAAATTTGTTAGTTCTTGGAAAGAAGAAACCGAAACAGACTATACAATTCCTTTAGGTGCCGGTGCGATAACTTCTACACCAAGCGACTTGACAAAGTTTGCTGACGCTTTATTTGGTGGTAAATTGTTGAAACTTGAAAGTCTTGAGATAATGAAAACCATAAAAGACGGTTATGGAATTGGCTTGTTTCAAATTCCTTTCTACAAGAATGTCGGCTACGGACACAGTGGTGGAATTGACGGTTTTAGTTCTGTTTATTCACATTTTCCTGACGACAAAATTTCGTATGCTTTGATTTCTAATGGAACAAATATGAATAACAATGACATTTCTATTGCGGTTTTAAGTGCAGTGTACGACAAGCCATACGAAATTCCTGCATTTACGACTTTCAGTGTAACATCAGAAGAATTAGATAAATATTTAGGAGTTTATTCATCTACACAAATTGCGTTAAAAATTACAATTACAAAAGACGGAAATACTTTGATTGCACAAGGAACAGGACAGCCAGCATTTCCACTTGAAGCAACCGACAAAGACAAATTTAAGTTTGACCAAGCAGGAGCAAAATTTGAATTTAATCCAACAGATAAGAAAATGATATTATTTCAAGGCGGTGGACAAATTGAATTTACGAAGGAATAAAAAACAGCACCCAACAATGTATAAAAATAATAGCCGAAACAGTACTAAATTCGAGGGTTGTAGCCCGCTTCAACTTTCGTGTAACTTGACAGGAAAGTGTCACGCAATCGGCTACTATTCTTATACTAACCGTTAGGCATAATTTAAAAACAGCAATCTGAATTCAAAAAAATGAAAAGACTAAAACTAATTTTAATAACCATAATACTTTTGATGTTTCATCAAATAAACTATGGGCAAGAACTGTCAAAACAAGTAACTGAATTTGTGGAAATACAAGATTCTATAGTGGCCATTAAAAATGTTACTATAATTGATGGTACTGGAGGAATCATAAAATACAATCAAGATATTTTATTTGATAACAATAAGATTTCTGCGATTGCAAATACTGGAGAAATCGTTCTTCCTAAAAAAACAAAAATCATTGATGGCACTGGAAAAACTATAATTCCAGGATTAATAATGCTACACGAACATCTATTTTACGCAAAACCTTTTAACCGAAACTACAAGGGAACTCATATGACCAATACCTTTCCGCAAATGTATTTAGCAGGTGGTGTTACAACTATGCGAACGGCTGGAAGTACTGAAGCAAATGCAGATTTAAACGTAAAAAATTTAATTAACCAAGGAAGATTAGTTGGGCCCACAATGGATGTTTCAACTCCTCATGTAGAACGATTAGGCTTTATTCCTCAACTTCAATCACTTTATGGAGATGAAAGCATTGAGAACTGGTTAAATTATTGGTTCGATAAAGGCATTACTTCGGTAAAAGTTTATAACCACATCACTAAGGATGATTTAAAGGAAATCTTCAAAGTTTCTCACGCAAGAAATATAAAAGTTACTGGTCATTTATGCTCCATAACCTATCGCGAAGCAACTGAACTGGGTATTGATAATTTGGAACATAGCTTTATGGCTTCAACAGATTTTGTAGCAAATAAGCAAGAAAATGAATGCGTTTTCGGAGAACCGTCCCTAACGGAACTCAATGAAAACGACCCAAAATTAATAGAGCTAATGCAGTTTCTTATCGACAAAAATGTAACCCTAACCTATACCCCAACCGTTTTTGAGCCATTTACAGAGAGAGAAGTTATTCCGGGTGGTGGAAGTGTGGCTCTCGCACCATATTTGTTAGAACAAATGCAAGCATCTTATAATCAGTCAATAAATACCAAAAGAGATTCTCTCAGCTTAATAAGCTTTAAAAAGGAAATGAAACGTGTAATTAAATTTCATTCTATGGGAGGTAAAATCACAGTAGGAACAGACCCTACAGGTAGCGGAAAAACCATTGCTGGCTATTCAAACCAAAGATTAATTGAATTGCTTATCGAGACTGGCTTTAGCATTGAAGAAGCCATAAAAATAGCAACATTAAATGGTGCAGAGTATTTAGGAATAGAAAATGAAACAGGAACTGTAGAAGTTGGAAAAGAAGCTGATTTGGTATTGATTAATGGCGACCTCTCAAAAGAAATTTCCAACATTAGAAAAATGGAACTTGTTTTCAAAAATGGAATTGGATTTGATTCAAAAAAAATATTTGATTCTGTTAAAGGAAAGGTTGGACTCTATTGAAAAACTATGCCTAACAATACCTATACGTATTGCGGGTTTTGGTGCTAAATTGAAAGTAAATGATTATTAACAAACATATCGGTAGGCGGACAGTGAAATGCTTTCTAATCCCGCACTACGCATAGCCGAGACCGTTGGCAGTAATTAAAACCAGACGCTAATCTTTAAACAAAAACATAATGAAAAAAAATCGACAACTAAATGTACCAATGAAATTACTATTGATTTTGGCTATTGCAGTTTTTCCAATTATTTCTTTTTCACAAAATGACACAGATTCCAATAAGAAAGAACTCTTGAATATTGGATTTGTATTATACACAGAAAGTAACACACCTGGAACATTATTCGCAAGATGGAATTATGGAAATGCTTATAGCGGTCCTGGAATTGCAACTGGTGGACCAAAGGAAAGTGGGTATGTTGGAAATTATCACGTTCGATATTATTTCGAGAATGGCGATTTTTCAGATGAATATGACCTTGTAATAGAAAAGAAAGGAGATTTCTACGATGTTTCTTGGCTGATTGAGGGAAAGGTCGCTGCGAAAGGTGTTGGTATGGAAGTGGAAAATGGATTAGCAGTCGGATGGCGCAGAGTGACTGATTAGATTTAGAGAAACTGCTTGAAGTAAAAACTACTGCCAACAATGTATAACCGCAATTACGGCGGATTCGACTACGTCC